>Ga0307296_10000631_pt1 | contig 17004 bp, 13 predicted proteins | sample ER_DNA_153_FD_194467 | JGI IMG/M metagenome (GOLD analysis project Ga0307296, IMG submission 194467) | Bulk soil microbial communities from the East River watershed near Crested Butte, Colorado, United States - ER_DNA_153 | ecosystem: Environmental > Terrestrial > Soil > Floodplain | place... | reverse complement strand
CGGACATGGTGTTCGTCACCGCAGGCGAAGGCGGCGGCACCGGCTCAGGCGCGGCACCCGTCGTGGCGCGAATCGCGAGGGAGCTTGGCGCCCTGACCGTCGGGATCGTTACGACCCCGTTCAAGTTCGAGGGCACCCGCCGGCTCCACCAGGCGACAGACGGCGTCGACATGCTCCGAAGCAGCTGCGACACGGTGATCGTCGTCCCGAACGAGAGGCTCCTTGAGGTGCTCGACCGGGAGACCTCGATGCTGGACGCGTTCCGCATCGCCGACGACGTGTTGCGCCAGGGCGTCCAGGGGATCTGCGACCTGATCACCCTGCCCGGCTTGATCAACCTCGACTTTGCCGACGTGCGCACGATCATGAAGGACGCCGGAACCGCGCTGATGGGCATCGGCTTCTCCGCGAGCGGCGAGAACCGCGCCCGCGACGCGGCCGAGCGCGCGCTGCGCTCGCCGCTGATCGAGACGGACGTCGGCGGCGCCAAGGGCATCCTGCTCTCGATCGCCGGAGGCGACGACCTCTCGCTCTACGAGGTCAACGAGGCCGCGGAGGTGGTCCGCGGTGCGGCGACAGACGACACGAACATCATCTTCGGCGCCACGATCGACGACCGCCTCACGGGTCAGGTCTGGGTGACGGTGGTCGCGACCGGCTTCGGCTCGCGCGGCGCCCAGCGCCGGATCACCATGCGCGCGGAAGCGGACAACGACGAAGGCTCGCTCGAGCCGCCGAGCTTCCTGCAGAGCTAGCTCGAGTAGGGGCCCTGCTGAACCGCGGCTGGCCCGCGCGCTACGTCTCGAACCGCTTCCTGGGCGTCCTGACCCTGTAGCGCCCGCTGTCGCGCTCGTTCCTGGAGGTAGCGCTTGTGGGCCTTTTGTCGCCTGCGAGCGCCAAATCGTTCCCTCAACTTCATCTCGCGGAACTGCAAAGACAGCTAGTCGAAGTCGCACACTCGCGAGCGCTCGCCGACCACTGCGGCCGCGAGGGCGCTTGCCGGGTGTACCTTGAACGCGAGCTCGAGCCGTCCCGGCTCCCGCGCCGCGATCGTCGTCATACCGTCGTCGCGCCGGATCAGGCAGGCGCCTCTGGCGTCCCAGTAGGGCGAGTAGCGCACCGCGAGGCGATAGTCGCCTGCGCGAGGCAGATCGACGACGATCCGAGTTCCGGTGAGCTGCAGCACGCGAGCGGGCGCGGGCCCGGTGAGGATAGGCCGGGGATTCGGAACCTCGAGCACCGTCAGGTTCCTCGTTCGGAGCACCGGTCGCAGCCCGGAGTGGCCACTCCGCAGGAGCGCCGCCTCGTCGCGGGCGCTGTAGTCGGACGGCGCCTTCGTGAGCACGACGTAGCGGACACCGAGGCCACGGAGCCACGCCAGGTAGCCCGCCGGAACCAGCTCGTCGTAGAGGAGCGCGTTCTGCGGGAAGTCGCTCTGGCGGAAGTCACCTCGCGCCAGCGGGATCTCGGCCTCCGCGAGGTACACGGCTGCCCAGTGGCCGGTCGTGTCCACTGCCTCGACGCGGTACGACGGCTCCAGATGCGCGTGCAGGTATGCGACCGCCGGCGCCCAGTACGAGGGGCTCGAAGCCGGATCGCCGTGCCCCTTGATGATGCTGCCCGCGATCGGCGTGAGGTTCCAGGAGACGGCGAGACAGAGCGCACCGAGGCACACCGGCAGCGGTTTCCAGCGCCGCAGCGAGAGCATCAACACGGCCAGCGGCAGCGCCGCGTAGCGGAGGCGGGCGACGTTCTCCCCGATGGCCGACGGGATGAAGTAACACGCCAGGCACGCGACGAAGTAGACGACGAAGATCCAGCGCAGCGACTGCGCCCGCTCCACGCGCCACGTGAGCGCGGCGCCGAGGACGCAGAACGTCAGCACGGTCGTCAGCTCCTGCCACGAGAACGGAAAGCGCCCCGGGTCGGGGAACGCGCGTGAGAGCAGCACCTCGATGACGCCGAAGCCGACGATCGTCAGGGCGGGGGCGAGCAGTGCGCGGCGGTCGTTCCAGCGGGAGATGCCGAAGCCGGCGAGCAGCAGCGTGAGCAGCAGGAACGCCAGCGGGCTCGCCGCAAGCGTGAGCGCCGCCAGCAGAGCGAAGCGCCCGTGCCTGCGCGCCTGGAGCGACCACAGCGCAAGTAGGGCCAGAGCGGCCCCGAGCGCGAACGGGAAAGCCGCCGAGAAGACGATTCCGGCCCACACGACCGCGAAGGTGCGGCTCGACCAGCGCGTGGACGGGCCCCATTCGCGCCAGAGCAGGACGGCGAACGCCAGCGCGGCGGTCGAGACCGTGGCGACCGCGAGCAACCGGATCCCGAGCAACGCGGCGAGCGGGTAGTAGAGGAGGCTGTAGGTGACGAAGCTGTAGTGGCCCGCGTACCAGAAGTTGTTCCAGAGCGCGAAGCCGTGGTCGAGGAACAGCGTGCGCTGGTAGGCGTGCGCCGCCAGGTCTGCTCCGGGCGGGCCGAGCCAGACGAGCACGGCCGCAAGCGCCCCTGCTCCGCCGGCGGAAAGGGTGGCCTCTCGAACGAGCGGGCTGGTCTTGGTCATGGCGGCGTGAGGAGACTACCCCTGCTGGCGGAGTAGCCTTCGCCCATGCGAGGCGCGGTTGCAGCAGGTCACCCGCTGACCGCCGAGGCGGGGGCCCAGGTGCTCGCGGACGGCGGGAACGCCGTCGACGCCTGCATTGCGGCCGCGTTCGTCTCCTGGGTCACGGAGAGCCCACTGACCGGGCCCGGCGCGGGTGGGTTCATGCTCGTCCACCGCGCCGCTGACGACTCGACCCGCGTGCTCGATCACTTCGTGGCCGTCCCGGGCCTCGGGCTGCGGCGGAGGGGACAGACGGAGATGGACTCCGTCGACGTGGACTTCACGCCCGAGTCGTCGCAGGTCTTCCGCATCGGTGCGGCCTCCTGCGCGGTGCCCGGGGCCGTGGCCGGGCTCGGCGAGGCGCACAGGCAGTTCGCGTCCCTGCCCTGGCCCGACCTACTCGTGCCGGCGATCGAGCTCGCACGGGGCGGCGTGGAAATGACCAAGCCGCAGGCCTACCTGCACGCGATTCTCGACCTGATCCTCCGGCACACGGATGAGGGGCGGGCGATCTACGGCCGCGACGGCAATCGGCTCGTCGCCGGGGATCGCCTCGTGATGGCCGACCTGGCCCAGACGCTCGAGCGGCTGGCTGAGAAGGGCGCTGACGACTTCTATCGGGGCGAGCTCGCGCGAGCTGTCGTGCAGCACGTGCGCGAGCATGGCGGGGATTTCACCCGCCGTGACTTCACCGACTATCGCGTGATCAGGCGTAGGCCGATCCGCACGGGCTTCCTGGGCCATGACTTCGAGTCCAACCCGCCGCCCTCGACGGGGGGCGTTCTGATCGGTCTCGGCGCCAGGCTCCTCGACCGGCTCGACGGCCCCGCCGGCCTTGCCGGGAGCGCCGCGGCGATGGCCCAGGTCGTCGAGATCATGCGCGAGCAGGAAGCGGCCCGTGGCGGGCCCTTCGCGCGCGAGCTCTATCGGGGCGGCCTCGCCCGTCGGCTCTTCGACGACCGCGGCTTGCAGGCGACGGCGCGGCGGCTACGCCGGCGCCTACCGGAGGTGCAGCGGGGGACAACGCATATCTCGGTCGTGGACGGGCAAGGGAACGCGGCCTCGCTCACAGCCTCGACCGGCTCAGGCTCAGGGGTGATCGTGCCGGGCACCGGTATCCAGCTGAACAACATGCTCGGCGAGTTCGACTTGGCCGCTACGGGCGGGATCCCGCGGCCGGGGATCCGCTTCACGAGCGGGATGGCGCCGACGATTGTGCTGCGCGACCGGCGGCCGCGCCTCGTGGTCGGCAGCGCGGGCTCGCTGCGGCTGCGTGGCGCGATCTTCCAGGTCATCGTCAACGTGGTCGGCCACGGCCTCGGCGTCGAAGAAGCGATCGACCTGCCTCGGGTCCACCTCGAGGAGAGTCATGTCCACTGCGAGGGCGGGCACGACCCCGCGGAGCTGGACCGGCTCGAGTCCTGGGGCTACGAGCTCGCCCGATGGCGCCGGCGCAACCTGTTCTTCGGCGGCGTCTCCGGTGTCGAGTTCCGCCAAGACGGCACGCTCGCCGCCGCCGGCGATCCCCGCCGCGGCGGCCACGGCGTCGTGATCGAGTGAGCGGAGTGGAGATCCGGCCGGCCGTCGCGGCGGACGCGGGGGCGCTCGTCGCCCTTGCGCGAGAGGTCGGCGCCGAGCCCGAGGGCTGGTTGATCACCATGGACGAGTGGCGCAGCGCAGCCGACGAGCGACGTTACCTGCGCGCAACCCGCCGTACTCCGCACGCCGCGGTCTTCGTGGCGGAGGTGCCGGAGGGCCTCGTGGGCAGGCTCTCGGTCGCGCGCGACCCGCACCCGGCGAGCTTCCACGTCGCCGACCTCGGCCTGATGGTGGCGGCGAGCCACCGCCGCCACGGGATCGGCCGCGCGCTGCTCGAGGCGGCCGCGGACTGGGCGCGCGAGGTGGGGGTGACGAAGCTGGAGCTGCACGTCTTCCCCTACAACGAGCCCGCGATCGCGCTGTACGAGAGCTTCGGCTTCGTCAAGGAGGGCTACCGGCGGGGGCACTATCGTCGCGGCGGAGAGCTCGTGGACGCCGTCCTGATGGCCTACGAGGTCAGACCTACACTGGAGCGATGACCAGCCTCGTCCACCACTACGGGCTGATCGCGCTCTTCCTGATCGTGATGCTCGAGTCCGGCGGAGTGCCGCTCCCGGGCGAGACGGCCCTCGTCGCGGCCGGCGTATTCGCCTCGCAGGGAGAGCTGAACATCGTCGAGGTGATCGCCGTGGCCGCGGTCGCCGCAATCATCGGCGACAACCTCGGCTACTGGGCTGGTCGCACAGGCGGGCGCAAGTTACTCGAGCGCTCCAAGTTCCTCAGCCGTTGGATGGATCGCGTTCTGCCGTGGGCGGAAGGCTTCTTCCACCGGCATGGTGCCAAGACGATCTTCATCGGACGCTTCTTCTCGGTCCTGCGGGTGACCGCGGCCTGGATGGCGGGGGTCTCACGCATGCCGTGGTTGAAGTTCCTCGCCTGGAATGCGGCCGGCGGCATTTGCTGGGCGGTGCTCGTCGGCCTCGTCGCCTACTACCTGGGGCACGCGGCAGCGGACGCGATCAGCCGCTACGGCCTGATCGGCGGCGTAGCGCTGGTCGTGCTCGCCGCGCTGGCTCTCGTCGGCTTCCACTTCTGGAAGAAGCGGCTGCTGCGCGCGGAGAGCCAGTCGTCGTGAGCCGCACGGTGCTCGTGCTGTCCGCGGCTCTCGCGGCCGCGGCACTCCCGGGGGCGCAGGCGGCACCGCGACCCGTCCCGTCCTTCGACCACGTGGTCGTGATCGTGTTCGAGAACAAGGTGCGCGGCTCCGTCCTCGGCGGCCCCGCTGCGCCGACCTTCAACTCGCTCGCCAAGCGCTACGCGGTGCTGTCCGGATACCGCGGCGTGACGCATCCGAGCCTGCCGAACTACCTCGCGCTGGTTTCCGGCTCGACCCAGGGGATCACTGACGACTGCACGAGCTGCACGACCGGTGGTCTCAGTCTGGCCGACACGCTCGAGGCAAAGGGTCGTACGTGGAAGGCGTACGCGGAGGGCCTGCCGCGAGCGGGCTGGACGGGTGCGGCCTCGGGGCGCTACGTCAAGCGTCACGTTCCGTTCCTCTACTTCCGCCGTGTCTTGTCCCGGCCTGCGCGGGTGCGGAACGTCGTGCCCCTGGCGGCGCTCTCGCGCGACCTGGCAGCCAAGCGCTTGCCCGACTTCGCCCTCGTCGTGCCGAACATGTGCCACAACATGCACGACTGCCCCGTGTCGACCGGGGACGCCTGGCTCGCGCGGTTCCTGCCGCCGCTCTTGCGGAGCCGCCAGCTCGCCAACAGCGCGGTCTTCGTCATCTTCGACGAGTCCGATTCGACCGATCCGAGAGTAGCGGCGCTGGCGCTGGGGCCAGTCGTCCGGCCGGGCTCGAGGTTCGCACCGGCGATGTCGCACTACGGGCTCCTGCGGACGATCGAGGACGCTTGGGGGCTGCCGCGGCTAGGCCGCTCGGCGCGGGTTGCCCCGATCACCGGAATCTGGCGCTGAAATCTCCTCTCACCCGAAAGAGGGATCCGAGCCTCGAGCTTGAAATTTCGCACTCGTGGCGATGCTGTCGATACTCAGCCGGGCGATCGAGGCTCGCGACCCGTACACACGGGGCCACTCGACCCGCGTGACCGTGCTCGCCGAGGCCATCGCGCGCCGGCTCGGCTGGAGCGAGGAGCAGATCTCGTCGCTGCGGGTGGGTGGGCCGTTGCACGACATCGGCAAGCTCGCGGTCTCCGACGAGGTGCTCTGCAAGGAAGGCCGCCTCGACGATGACGAGCTGGCGCAGATCCGGGAGCACCCGAAGATCGGGGCGAAGATCCTGTTGCGGGTGACCACGCTGCGCGAGGCGATCCCGTACGTGCTCTACCACCACGAGCGCTGGGACGGCACCGGTTACCCCTCCGGGAAGGCGGGGAAGGAGATCCCGGTCGAGGCGCGCGTGCTGGCGATCGCGGACGCATTCGACGCGATGACGAGCGACCGGCCTTACCGGAGCGCGCTCACGCACGAGGAGGCACTCGCGGAGGTCGAGCGTTGCGCCGGCACGCAGTTCGACCCGAAGATCGCCCGCGTGTTTCTCGAAGTCTTCCGCGAAGCCGAGCTTCCCGCCGCGGCTGCCTCTTAGGCCGGAGGCGTGAGACTCCAAGCGGTTCGACCGGTCAGTTCAGACGAACCCGCCGGCAAAGCCGGCGCGTTCTGAGGACGGCACCGCAAGCGGCGCCTCAGAGACTCTCCCAGACCTCGAGCTTCGAGCGAGTCCTGCGGATCACCTCGTCGGTGAACTCGCTCGAGCCCGCGTCGCCGCCCAGGTCGGCGGTGCGCACGCCGTCGGCGACGGCCTCGAGGCACGCCTCCCGGATCGCCCGCGCAACCTGCTGAGCCTCTTCACCCGCGTAGGCGAGCACCGCCGCCCCGGCCAGGATCATCGCCATCGGGTTCGCCACGTTCTTGCCTGCCAGCGAGGGCGCGGTGCCGTGCGCCGCCTCGGCCAGCACCACGGTCGGCACGTAATCGTCGCCGAAGCCGACGACCAGAGACTCGGAGCCCGCGATCGAGCCGAACAGCGGCAGGACGAGGTCCGAGAGGATGTCGCCGTCGCGGTTCAGCGCGGGGATCACGAGTGGGTCGCCGCTCGAGGCGATGAGCAGCGCAAAGGTGGCATCGATCAGTTGCGGCTCGTAGGGCACGTCGGAGTGCCGACCCGCGGCGGCGTCCATCTCCTCCTTGAGCATCCCCTCGTAGACGGGGCTGACCGTGTACTTGGGGCCGCCGAAGACCTTCGCGTCGGTGTCCCCCGCGAGGCGAAACGCGAACTCCGCGACGGAGCGGCAGATGCGCCGCTCGATCCGCTCGGTCCGGAACGCCGCCTCGTCCTCGCCTTCGCCCTCGCGCCATTCCTTGGCACCGTAGGCGTCGCCGACCGCCATGCGCACGACCGAGATCGGCGCGTGCACACCGCCGAACGGGGCGATCCCCGGGATGCGCCGGCCGGTGCGCACGATCACGCGTCCCCCGATTTCTTCTCGCAAGATTCGATTCGGCGAGCCCACGTCGTCGGCACCCTCGGGCGTGACCGTCGCCGCCTTCAGGCCGAGCCCCGCCTCGCGGACAGCGGCCGCAGCCTCGTGCACGATCGCGTTCTTCGTCGTGCGGCGCGACTCGAGCGAGAGGTCGTAGCGCGGGAAGCTCAGCTCGAGCCCGGTCACCTCGGGCGCGAGCACCCGCAGCGCCTGGTCGAGCAGCTCCTGCCCGGTCTCGTCGCCCTCGAGGACCACGATCGTCTTCCCTGCCATCAGCCTCCTCCGTGGATTAGGACCGCGCGCCCGCGGCTACACCGGAAACTCTATGGCCCGGAGAGGAGGATGGAAGCGGCTCGGCTCGCGCGGACGGTTCCGCTACGAGGACTCGCGCGGGCGCCGGATCACGGACGAGGACGCTCTCGCCCGGATCGACTCGCTGGCGATTCCGCCGGCCTGGCGCGAGGTGTGGATCTCGCCGCGCGCCGGCGCGAAGCTCCAGGCGACCGGCATCGACAAGGCCGGCCGGCGACAGTACCTCTACCACCCGGACTTCCGCGCGCGCCAGGAGCAGGCGAAGTTCGACAAGCTCGTCAGCTTCGCCGAGAAACTCCCCGACCTGCGCGCGGCGATGGCCGAGCACATCGAGCAAGAGCCACTCAGCTTCGAGTGGACGGCGGCCGTGGCCGTGCGGCTGATCAACCTCGGCTGGTTCCGGGTCGGGGACGAGCGGTATGCGAGGAAGTTCCGCACCTTCGGGATCACGACCTTGCGCAAGAGCCATGTGCGCGTGCGCGGCAGCCGGATCGCCTTTCGTTTCCGCGCCAAGCACCGGATCCTCGTGCACACCGGACTGGTCGACTCCGAGCTCGCTGCCGCGATGAAGGAGTTGCTGGCGGCGCCCGGCGGGCGCACCCTCTTCCGGTACCGCCACAACGACGAGCTCGTCGGGCTGAGCGCGCGCCGGCTGAACGACTACATCCGCGAGCACATGGGCGAGGACTTCACCGCCAAGGACTTCCGCACCTGGGGCGGCACGCTGCTCGCCGCAGTCGCGCTTGCCGAGCGCGCGCCGGCCGAGACGCAGATCGAGCAGAGACGGGCTGTCGCCGCGGTCATGCGGACGGTCGGCGAGCGGCTCGGAAACACACCTGCAGTTGCGCGCGCCTCATACGTCAGCCCGGCCGTTGTCGAGCAGTATCTCGACGGTCGAACGGTGGATGATTTTCGCCCCGGGCATTTACGCGTCGTCGGAGCCCGCGATATGGGCCTCGATCTGGAAGAGCAAGCGTTGCTCAGCTTGTTGCGTTCCTGGAGAATTCGCCGCGCGCGCCGGGCCGCATAGTATCGCGCTCTTTCGGTTACGCTGGACGCAATCTGTTCGAAAAAGAGGAGGAAGACTTGGCGCGCAAGACTGTGCTCGTCTGCGACAACTGCAACAGGGAAGTCGGTGAAGGAAAGGGCGCGACCATGCGCCTGAACTTCTCCGACGCCCGCCGCGGCTCCAAGCAGGCGGATCTCTGCGACAACTGTGCTGCGGAAATGCCCGGGAACGCGGTCGCCCGGCGAGGCCGGCGACCCAAGTCGGCGATGGCCTAGGACGAGGGAGGGGCGGGGCAACCCGCCCCGTTCTTTTCGCGGGGCAGGAACCGTCGTGCCCCAGGGCTAGGATGGGCCAGTGCCTCTCAGCCTGCTCGCAGGGCCTGCGAACGCGGGGAAGGTCGCGCTTCTGCTCGACCGCTATCTCGGCTCGCTCGAGTCCGACCCGATCCTGATCGTGCCGAACCGGCCGGACGTCGACCGGGCCGAGCGCGAGCTGCTGACGCGGACGGGGGCGCTGGTCGGCGGCTCGATCGGCACCTTCGACGACCTCTTCGAGCGGATCGCCAGGGGGAACGGGGCGCACCGCCCCGTGCTCACCGAAGCGCAGCGCTCGTTGCTCTTGCGGCGGGTCGTGGCCCGAGCGGGCGGCACGCTAGGCCGCTCGGCGCGGTTCGGCGGGTTCGCCGATGCTCTCGGAGCGACCGTCGCCGAGCTCGAGTCCGCGCTGCTCGAGCCCGCTGAGCTCGAAGGCGAGCTCGCCGCGCTCTATGCCGCCTATCGGGAAGAGCTCGACAGGCTCGGGCTCTGGGACCGTGAGCTCGAGCGGCGCCACGCCGCCGAGCGCGTCGGCGGCGACCTCGATGCATGGAGCCCCCGACCCGTTTTCGCGTACGGCTTCGAGGATCTGACCGGTGCGGAGTGGGCGCTGCTGGAGGCGCTGGCTGCCCGAGCGGACGTGACCGTGTCGCTGCCCTACGAGCCGGGTCGCGCTGCCTTCGCTTCGCTCTCGCGTACCTCCGACGACCTGAACGCCCTCGCGCAGATCATCGAGGAGCTGCCGGCGAACCCGGGCGCACGATCGGCGCCGCTCGCGCACCTCGAGCGCGCGCTTTTTGGAGAACCGGCAGGCGCGCCTGAGCTCGATGGGTCGATCCGCTTCCTCGAGGGCGCGGGCCTGCGCGGAACCCTGGAGTTGGTGGCGGAGGAGGTGCTCGCGCTCCTGCGCTCGGGCACGGACGCCGGCGAGATCGCGATCATCTGCCCGTCGCTCGAGCGCTGGCGCGCGCCGCTCGACACGGCCTTCACGACCCTCGGCGTCCCCTACGCACTCGAGGGTCGCCTGCGTCTCGGCCAGACGCCGTTCGGCCAGGCGCTGCTCGCGCTGCTGCGCTACGCGTGGCTGGACGGCGAGCGGCGCGACCTGTTCGCGTTCCTGCGCTCCCCCTACTCGGGCCTCGCGCGGTACCACGTGGACTTCCTCGAGGGCCGCCTGCGCGGCCGCGGGGTCACCGCCGCAGCCCGCGTCGAGGAGGAGGTCGCCAAGCTCCGGGGGCAGCCGTTGCCGCACCTCGAGGCGGTGCGCAGCGCGGCCGATCCGCTCGCGGCCGTCAAGGAGCTCGCGCGCGCGATGGCGAGGGCTGCCCACGGGCTCGAGTCGCCTCCGACCAGCGGGCCGGCTCGGCTCGACCTGCGAGCCCACGAGAAGGTGGCGAGCCTCGTTTCCGAGCTCGAAGGCTGGCGAGACCTCGGAGGCGAGGTGACGCGTGAGGAGGCCTTCGCGCTGCTCGACAACGCCCCCGTGCGACTGGCGAGCGCGGGTGAGGCCGGGCGCGTGGCCGTGCTCGACCTGCTGCGCGCTCGCACCCGCCGGTTCGAGGTCGTGTTCGTGCTGGGCCTGGAGGAGGGCCACCTGCCGCGCCGTGCTCAGGGATCGCCGTTCCTCGGCGAGGACCAGAAGGCCGAGCTCGAGCGCTCGTCGCGGTCCGGCCGGCTCCTGCGCACCGACCCGGTCTCGCGCGACCGCTACCTCTTCTACACGGCCTGCACGCGCCCGACGCGGCGGCTCTACCTCGTTCGCGAGGCCGCCAGCGACGAGGGCTCCCCGCGCGAATCGAGCCCGTTCTGGGACGAGGTGCACGATCTCTTCGCAGCCGACGAGATCGAGCGCTGGACGAAGCGACGCCCGCTCGCCGCGCTGACCTGGCAGCTCGAGGCGGCGCCGAGCGAGCGGGAGCGCCTGCGCGCGCTGGCCTCGCTCGCCTCCTCGGATCGCCTGCCCGCGTCTGCACTCGCGCGCGCGAATGGCTGGGACCGGCGTCTGGAGCGGGCGCTCGGCGCCTTCGACCGACCGACTCGCCTGACGCACCCGGCGGTGCTCGAGGAGCTGCGCCAGAAGGCGAGCTTCTCGGTCACCGACCTCGAGCGCTTCGCCGACTGTTCGTCGATGTGGCTCTTCGAGCGGGTCGTCTCGCCGCGCAGCATTGACGCCGAGGTGGACGCGCGCCTCCGCGGCACCGTCGCGCACCAGGCGCTGTTCTCGTTCTTCAAGGGCCTTCCCAAGCGCACGGGCGCGGAGCGAGTTCAGCCCGAGAACCTCGATGACGCCCTGGTCTTCCTGCGCGAGTGCCTCGCCGACGCGATGAAGGCGCACGTGCGCGTGGACGTCCCGGAGCTGGAGCGCAGCGAGCTAGAGCAGAGTCTCGCGCGCGACCTCGATGAGCTCGTCCGCCGCGAGGCCGAGTCCGAGTCGCCGCTCGTTCCGGATCGCTTCGAGGTCTCGTTCGGCTCGGAGCGCTCGGCCCCGGAGCTTCAGCGGGGGCTCGACCTGGGCGGCTTCACGGTCTCGGGCAAGATCGACCGGATCGACCGCGACCCGTTCGGTGCGCGAGGGATCGTCGTCGACTACAAGTCGGGCCGCACCGCGCACTCGGCTGCGGAGATCGAGCGCGCCCACCTGCTGCAGATCCCGCTCTACATGCTCGTCCTGCGCGACCTTGTCGGGATCGAGCCGCTTGGCGGCGTTTACCGGGCTCTCGCCGGCGACGGCAAGGCGCGCGGGCTCCTACGCGCCGAGCTGCGCGAGGACGGCGTGCCCGGCTTCCAGAAGAACGACTACCTCGACGAGGACGCGTTCTGGAGCCAGGTCGAGGGGGCTCAGGAGCGGGCGCGTACCGCCGTCGCGAGGATCCGCGAGGGCGACGTCAAGCACGACCCGAAGGGCGGGTTCCCGTGCCCGACGTGGTGCAGCCTCTGGACGATGTGCCGGGTGAAGCGGTCATAGGCGCGGTCGAGGCCCCCAACCGGGAGCAGCTCCGCGCGATCGAGGAGTCCGGTGTTGTCTTCGTCTCGGCCGGCGCGGGCACCGGCAAGACGACGGTGATCGTCGAGCGGTTCTGCCGCGCGGTCTGCGAGCGCGGCCTCGACGTCGACTCGATCCTCGTGATCACCTACACGGAGCGGGCCGCCGGCGAGCTGCGTGGGCGCATCCGGCGCCGCCTGCACGAGCTCGAGCGCCATGACCTGGCGCGCGACCTCGACGCGGCCTGGATCTCGACGATCCACGGCTTCTGCCACCGGCTCCTGAAGGCCCACCCGTTCGCGGCCGGGATCGACCCACGCTTCCGCGTGCTGGACGACAGCCAGGGGCGAGTCCTGCGGGGCGAGGCCTTCCGCGAGGCGCTGGAGGAGTTCTGCAAGGGTGGCGACGAAGAGCGGCTGCGGCTGCTCGCCTCCTACGGCGGCAAGCGGCTGCGCCGAATGCTCACGGGCGTCCACGAGACGCTGCGCTCCTCGGGACTCGACCTGCAGCTCGAGGCGCCGGGCGACCCGCAGCTCGAGGCGCGGATCGAGGAGCTGCGCACCGCCGCCCGTGCCCTCCAGAGTGAGCAAGCGGCACAGGCTCTGCGGCTGCTCGAGCCCTCGCCGAGCCCGGAAACGCTGCTCGACCTGGCTGAGCTCAGCGACCGCAGCGAGGCCGCCGAGGCCTACGAGGAGGCGAGGCTTGCGGTCGAGCAGGCGGCGCTCGAGGCTCTTGCCGCCCGCGACCGCGAGCAGCTGCAGGAGCTCCTGCTCGCCTACGATCGCGCCTACCGGGCCGCGAAGGACCGCGAGTCGGCGCTCGACTTCGAGGACCTTCAACTGCTGGCGCGTGAACTGCTGCGCGACAACGAGGAGATCCGCGAGCGCGAGAGCTGGCGCTTCAAGTCGATCATGGTCGACGAGTTCCAGGACACCAACCGCCTCCAGTGCGAGCTCGTCGATCTCCTCGCGCGCGAGGACGCGGAGCTTTTCTTTGTCGGCGACGAATTCCAGTCGATCTACCGCTTCCGGCACGCGGACGTCGAGGTCTTCCGCGAGCGGCGCGAGCAGGTCGGCGGCGTACTTGCCCTGACCCAGAACTACCGCTCGAGGCCCGAGGTGCTCGACGTGATCAACCACCTCTTCGCAGCGGACTTCGGGGAGACCTTCCAGCCGCTCGACGCGGCGGGTCGGTTCTCCGACCCCGCCTTCGGGGCCGCAGTGGAGCTGCTCGTCACCGATAAGACGAGCTATGCGGAGACAGGTACGCACTGGCGCCAGGCCGAGGCGCGGCACATCGCCGCCCGCGTTCGCGACCTGGTGGACACGGGCGAGGCGGCCCCCGGCGAGATCGTGCTCCTGTTCGCCGCGGGCACCGACGCGCGGCTCTACGAGGAGGAACTGCGGGCGCTCGGGCTGCCGACCTTCCGCGCGACCGGCCGCGACTACTACCACCAGCAGCAGGTGGTCGACCTGCTCGCGTACCTGCGGTTGCTCCACAACCGTTACGACGACGAGGCGCTGGTGACGGTGCTGGCCTCGCCGTTCGTCGGCGCCTCGAACGACGCGCTGGTCCTGCTCCGCCGCGCCGCGCCGAAGCGGCCGCTCTTCGCGGGCCTGGAGAAGGGAATGCCGGAGGGTCTCTCCGCTACCGATCTCAGGCTCTTCGAGGCGTTCAAGCAGCGCTTCGACCGGCTGGCCGCCCAGGCGCCGGCGCTGAGCCTTGAACGGCTCTGCGAGCAGATCGTCTGCGCGCACGACTACGACCTCGCCGTGCTCGCCCAGTGGGACGGGCGGCGCCGCTACGCGAACCTGCGCAAGCTAGCGCGGCTCGCGCGCTCATACGAGGAGCTGCGTGGCCCCGACGTCCAGGGCTTCGTGCGCTTCGTCGCCGAGCAGGACGCCGTCGGCGCCTCCGAGCTCGAAGCGGTCGCCGAGGAGGAGGGCACCGACGTGATCCGTCTCCTCACGATCCATTCGGCCAAAGGCCTCGAGTTCAAGGTCGTCGTGGTCGCCGATGCCGGCCGAGACCGCGGGCGCCACGACGCGGACGAGATCCTGTGTCTGCCGGATGGACGGCTCGGCTTTCGCGTGGCCGAGCCTTCAACGGGCAAGCGCCTCTCGACCTCGGAGTACGAGTCCGTGAAGACCGCCGAGCAGGACGCCGAGGGCGCCGAGCGGCTGCGCCTCTACTACGTGGCCATGACCCGCGCGATCGACCGGCTGATCGTCTCGGGAGCGATCGACCAGGACCGGAAGGCCGACGCGAACACGCCGATCGGCTGGGTGCTCGACCGGCTCGACGCGAGCGAGCTCGAGGGGGCGGGAGATTCGCCGATCGAGATCGTGCGGGGTGGAGCGCGCCTCTTGATCCGCCTCGACCGGCACTCGCCGGAGGCTGCTGTCGAGCCGCCGCCCGCGGTGGTCGAGCAGCTCGAGCTCTTCGAGGTGACCGAGAATGGTGACGCCCCGGCCGAGCCGGCCGTCGCGCTCGCGCCGCTGGCCGAGGTTCCCGCCCCGCCGCTCCACCGGGTCCGTCGACTCTCCTACAGCGCGCTCTCGCTCTTCGAGCGCTGCTCGTACCGGTACTTCGCCGAACGGGTCGTCGGACTGCGGCCCGCCGACGCGTCAGGCTCCGTGCCCGGGAAGACGGGGCTCGCAGCGACCGAGATCGGCGACGCTGTCCATGCGCTGCTCGAGCGCATCGACCTGAGTGCGCCTTCCGTGCCAGAGGATCTCGTCGACGTCGTCCGCGCCCGCTATCCGGCAGCGACCGACGAGGAGCTAGAGCGCATCCGCGGCTTCGTCGCGTCCTACTGCGGCTCGGAGCTGGGCGCCCGGATCGCGGCGCTCGAGGGAGCAGCGCCGGAGCTTCCGTTCGCGTTCGAGCACGACGGCGTCCTGCTGCACGGCCGCATCGACGTCCTGCACCGCGCGGGAACGAGCGCGCTGGTGCTCGACTACAAGACCAACTCGCTGGCCGAGGCGTCGCTTGCGATGCCGACCGAAGAGGCCAGGCCGGCTTTGCCGGCGCGGCCGCTTAATACGCCGGAAGGGATCGTCGAGCACGACTACAACCTTCAGCGGCTGGTCTACGCGCTCGCCTGCTTCCGGGCCGGTGCCGAGCAGGTCGAGGTCGTCTACCACTTCCTCGAACGGCCGGATGCGGTCGTTGCGACGAGCTTCACGCGCGAGGACATCGCGGCGCTGGAGGCCGAGCTCTCTGCAGCGATCGCCCAGATCCAGGCGAATGACTTCCGCCCGACCCCCGACGAGTTCGTCTGCGCCGACTGTCCGGCGCTGAACCTCGTGTGCGCCGGCCCGCGGCTGCGTCACATCGCCTGATGGCCCGCAGCTACGTCGCCGAGGCGCGGCGGCGCGTCGGCCCGAAGCGCGAGCGGATCGCCCCCATCATCGAGCGCCTGCTCGCCGAGTACCCCGAGGCGACGATCGCGTTGCGCTTCCGCAACGACCTCGAGCTGCTCGTCTCGGTGATGCTCTCCGCGCAGACCACCGACGTGAACGTGAATCGCGTGACGGAGCGGCTCTTCCGAAAGTACCGCCGGCCAGAGGATTACCTGGTCGTGCCGTCCGAGGAGCTCGAGGACGACATCCGCTCGACGGGGTTCTTCCGCCAGAAAGCCAAGGCAATCCGCGGCACGATGAAGCTGCTGCTCGAGCGGCATGACGGACAGGTGCCGGCGCGTATGGACGAGCTGCTCCAACTCCCGGGCGTCGCCCGCAAGACGGCCAATGTCGTCGTGGCCGAGCGCGGTGAGGCGGAAGGGATCGTCGTCGACACGCACGTGCGCCGGCTCTCCCAGCGGCTCGGCCTGACCAGGCAGGACGACCCGGTCAAGATCGAGCGAGACCTGATGCGGCTGGTGCCGCGCCGGTACTGGAACGTCTTCCCGCACCTGTTGATCCAGCACGGGCGGCGCGTCTGTCTCGCGCGATCGCCGCGCTGTGAGCTCTGCGTCCTGAACGACCGCTGTCCTGCAAGTCGGGTCGAAGCCGACACGCTCGCGTCACAGCTCGGCGCCTAGGCTGAAGCCATGCGCGCCGTCGAGCTCGCGGTCTACGCGGACGCGCTCGCCGGCGAGGCGGCGAGCCTCTCGGCGCGGGCGGAGCGCGCCCGCTCGCGCCTCCGCCAGGCGGCGATCGAGAAGGGGGCGCGGGTCGAGCTGACGGCCATCGCGGTCCAGCGGCTCGAGGCCCTTGGCCTGCTCGGGGCGATCGACGAGCCGGCGGCTCGCGCCGAGTTACGCGAGCTCGAGGCGGCGCTCGACGCGCTCGAGGAGCTTCAGTCCTGGGTCGAGGGCGAGCTCGAGGCCGTTACCGCGGCGTGAGACCGACCAGGAGGCCGCCGTCGTCGTCGTAGGCGGGGAAGAAATCCACCGTCACCGGCTTCACGTGCCCGATCCGCGAGCGCAACTCGAGTTGCTGCCCGAGCCGTCGAACGCCCCATTCGATCGCGACCTGCGCGGGGCTGTCGCCCTCGAACCCGGACAGCCCGAACGCCTCGACCACGTTGCGTCCCATCAGCTCCTGCTCGCTGAAGCCGGAGAGCTCGAACACGTCGCGCCCGCACGCGATGATGCGCGCGTTCCGGTCACAGACGACGAAACCCGTGCCGGGCGCCGGGTAGTAGTCCTCGAGCAGTTCGAAGAGGAAGCCGAACCCGCAGCGCTGGCACGAGACCGCCTGCTGGCTCAGGCCCTCGCGTCGGTCGTGGTCGATCGAGCGCTGCTT
>Ga0307296_10000629_pt1 | contig 17017 bp, 15 predicted proteins | sample ER_DNA_153_FD_194467 | JGI IMG/M metagenome (GOLD analysis project Ga0307296, IMG submission 194467) | Bulk soil microbial communities from the East River watershed near Crested Butte, Colorado, United States - ER_DNA_153 | ecosystem: Environmental > Terrestrial > Soil > Floodplain | place... | reverse complement strand
TAGCGCCCTGTACCGACGGCGAGCAGCTCCGATCAGTCGGTCGTCCGCGTGCTGGCGTGCGGCGTCTGCCACTCCGACCTGCACGTCGCCGAGAACTTCTTCGGCTCCGAGCTCCCGCTCGTCCTCGGGCACGAGATCACCGCCGAGGACGACGAGCTCGGCAACGTCCTCGTCTACACCCCCTGGGGATGCGGCGAGTGCCGCTTCTGCCGCCTCAGCGAGGAGATGATCTGCCCGGAGGCCCGCGAGGCCGGGCTCTTCCAGGACGGCGGCTACTCGGAGTACGTTCTCGTGCCCTCCCGCCGCTACCTCTACCCGATCGGGGATCTCGACCCTGTCGAGGCGGCGCCGCTCGGCTGTGGGGGGCTCACGCCATATCGGGCGGTCAAGCATGCTCGCCCGTGGCTCGGCGACGGCTCGAAGGCGCTCGTCCTCGGGGCGGGCGGTCTCGGTCAATTCGGAATCCAGTACCTCCGCCTGCTGACCGACGCCGCGGTCGACGCGGGCGACCCGTCCCCGCAGAAACGGGAGCGGGCACTCGAGCTCGGAGCCGAGGAGGCCGCTGCGCCAGAGGATCTCGAGGGCCCGTACACCGCCGTGCTCGACTTCGTCGGCTCGGACGACTCCCTCGCGCAGGCGGCCCGGCTCGTCGACCGGCAGGGAATCGCGATCGTGATCGGCCTCTTCGGCGGGCGCATTCCATTCGGCCTGGGAGCAGTTCCCCATGAAGCGCATTTCATGTCCAGCATCTGGGGGTCGCGCGACGAGCTGGCGGAGCTGATCGAGCTCGCTCAGCGCGAGCGGCTCGAGTACACCATCGACCCGATGCCGCTCGAGTCCGCGCAGGAAGCCCACGATCTCGTGCGCAGCGGGCAGGCCCGCGGCCGGATCGTTCTCGTGCCCTAGGGAAAACCTACGGTTTCAGTTATTATCGCCCTCCCGGTGACGAAGGAGGCGGCTTGACGACGTTTGCCGAGCTCAGGCCGGTAGAGACTCGCTTCCGGCTCGACCCCGAGATCATGGCGGGCGCGATCTACCGGAAGTACGAGAAGGCGACCAGGAAGGTCTGGAACGGGAAACAGCTCGACTACGCGACCGATCAGGCGGATTGGGCGCGGATGACGGAGGAGCAGCGCGCCGGGATCGCCACGATCACGGTCCGCTTCGAAGCTGGCGAGCAGGAGGTCACCGACGAGCTCTTGCCCATGCTCGCCGCGGCTCACGCCTTGAGGCGTTTCGACTGGGTGATGTACCTCTCGACCTTCATGCTGGAGGAGGCTCGCCACTCCGAGTTCTTCGCGGTCTGGCATGCGCAGGTGCCGGGGCTCTCGACGCCGGCCGAGAAGGCGAGCTTCTGGCCACCGCGTGATCACACGGTCGACCCGACCGGCCGCTTCAGCGTTGGCGAGCCCGTGTACGAAGGGCTGCCGAAATACGGACGCAAGCTCTCCGCCGCGGTCGAGTCGGGTGTCGAGAGCGCGATCGAGGGCGCCTTCGTGCAGTTCGCGACGCTCTACTGCGCCTGGATCGAGGGCGTTCTGACGATGCCCTCCTACGAGATCGTCATCGACACGACGGAGCTCTGGGACGTACTGCCGACCCTCCGGCAAGGGTTCAAGAACATCCTCGGCGACGAGGGCAGGCACATCACCTTCGGCACACAGGCGTGCAAGATCCTGATCGAGAAGAACCCGGCCTACGAGACTCTCGCCCACGAGGTCATCGACGAGTACCGGGCAAACGCAGTGGGGATGCTCGAGTACCAGCGTAAGGTCCCAGGGCTCGACCTCGACAAGTACCAGCGCCAGAAGGTCCGGCATTACCTCAACCGCTGTCGCGAGATGGGGATCTCGCCCGACCAGTCGCTCGTCGACCAGATCCTCGATCCCGAGATCGACTTCGTCGTGGGCGTCGAGGCGGGCTGATGGCGAGGCAATGGCAATGTCTCGAGGTCGGCTGTGGGGAGTTGGTCACGGCCGGGTCCGACGAGGAGCTCGTCGAAGCGGCCAACGCCCACGTTCGCGAGGCTCACGGGAGCTACGAGCTCGAGGAGATGATCCTCGCTGCCGCCGAGGACGCTCCCGAAGAGGACGCCGCGTGACGATCGCGACAGACGAGACTCTGCGCCGGCTGCTCGAGCAGACGGTGTACACACCTGTGCGACAGGGAAGCGCTGTCGCGGAGACGGTCGCGCGCCTCGGCCGGGCGATCGGTATGGGCCTCCTGCGCCCGGGTGACCGGCTGCCGCCGGAGGGCCAGCTCGCCATGGATCTCGGTATCTCACCCGTCACGCTGCGAAGCGCCCTCGGGATTCTGCGGAGTGCAGGGCTCGTCGAGACTCGCCGAGGGCGAGGAGGTGGCACGCACGTGAGCCGAGACGGCTCGCCCGACGGCGTTCTGGGAGCCGAGCCCTTGCTGACCACGGACGAGTTACGCGACCTCGTCGACTACCGGCGGGTGGTAGAGGGCGGCGCGGCCTGGCTCGCCGCGGAACGGGCGACCGTCGAGCAGATCGGCTACCTCGAGGCGCTCGTCAGGGAAATGAAGGAGACCCGTGGCTTCGATCCGTGGAGCGAGCGCGATGGCTTGTTCCATCTGATCGTGGCCGACGCGTCAGGCTCGCGGCGGCTCGTCGAGCAGGTCGCCGCCGTTCGCGGCGAGGTCTACCGGCTCGCAAAGCTCGGTTCCGTGCCGGACGCCGTCGTCGAGCTCTCCGACCGGGAGCACGCGGAGATCGTCCGCGCGATCGCCGCCCGGCGCCCGGCGCGGGCGCAAGCCGCGATGATCCGCCACGTGTCCTCCACCGGCGCGCTCTGGCTCGGCCTCGGCCGGGTCGCCGGTGGGCATGGCCCGCTGAGACAGGGAGGGCACGGGAGGCGATGAGCGTCGCGCTGGACGATCTCGCCAACGTCGACGTTGCGAGCCCGCGCGTCTACGCCGAGGGCGTGCCGCATGAGGCACTCGGGGCGATTCGGGCTCACGATCCCGTGCACTGGCACCCCTGGACCGGGACGCGGGAAGGCTTCTGGCTGCTGTCGAAGCACGCGGATGTCCTCGCGGTCGGGAAAGACCCAACCCTCTTCTCGTCCCAGCTCGGCCATATCGCACTCGAGGAGCGCGAGCCAGACGCTCTGGCGGCGCGTCAGTCGTTGATCGAGACCGACCCCCCGGCCCACACCCGCCTGCGCAAGCTGGTCAGCTACGCCTTCACGCGCAGCAAGGTCAAGGAGTACGAGGACTACACGCGGGCGATCGTGCAGGACCTGCTCGACAAGGCGATTGCCCAGGGAGAGTTCGACTGGGTGACCGAGATCTCCGAACCGGTGCCTATCACGGTGCTCATCTCGATCCTGGGCCTGCCGCAGGAGGACGGGCCGATGCTGATCGAGCTCACGAGCGAGATGGCCGCCGCCACCGACCCGGACTACCGACCGGACCCCGACAAGTATCCGACGGACATCGATCCGAGGCTGCTTCCGTTCGGAACGCCCGCGGCTCACTACGTCTTCGAGTATGGACGGAAGATCGGTGAGGAGCGGCGCCGGAACCCGACCGACGACCTCGTCTCACGACTCGTTCACGCCGAGGTCGACGGAGAGCGGCTCGACGAAAAGGAGTACTCGAACTTCTTCGAGCTTTTCATCTTCGCGGGCAACGAGACGACGAGGACGGGGATCTCGCAGGGCATCCTCGCCCTCATGCAGCACCCGGAGGAGTTCGCCCGCCTCGAGGCCGACCCCTCGCTGATCCCATCGGGTGTCGACGAGATCCTCCGCTACGGGACGCCGATCATCTACTTCCGCCGCACGGCGACGCGTTATGCCGAGATCAGCGGCGTACCCATCCAGGCCGGAGACCGTGTGGCCCTCTGGTATGTGTCCGCAAACTTCGACGAGGACGTGTTCGAGGACCCGCAACGGTTCGACGTGGCACGGCGACCAAATCCGCACGTGACCTTCGGCCGCGGAGGGCCCCACTTCTGCCTGGGGTCGTTTCTCGCCCAGCTCGAGATCCGCATCCTTCTGGAGGAGATCCTCGCCAGGAAGGTGCGCTTCGAGCTGACGGGCGATCCCGTCCGGCTCAGCTCGAACTTCATCAACGGCTTCAAGTCGCTGCCCGTGCGGGTCGTGCCCGCGCGCTGAAAAGGAGGCGCCATGGCCACCGTCACAGCTCCCATCAACATCGAGCGGCTCTACCTCGCCGGCGAATGGGTGGAGACCGCCGATTCCTTCGAGGTCCGCTCACCCCACTCAGGGGAGGTTGTAACGACGATCGCGCGTGCAGGCGGGGACGAGGCCCGGCGGGCGATCGACGCGGCCGAGCGCGCGATGCAGGATCCGCTCGCGCCGTGGCACCGGGCAGAGATCCTCGAACGCATCTCGCAGCTCCTGCGCGAGCGCGCCGATGAGCTCGCGCGCACCATCTGCGCCGAGGCCGGCAAGCCCATGAAGGCGGCCCGAGCCGAGGCGGCGCGTGCGGTGAACACGTACGGGCTCGCGGCGGGCGAGGCCCGGCGTCTCACGGGCGAGTCGGTGCCGATCCGCGGCACGCAACCCGGTGACGGCCACGCGGCGTGGACCGTGCGCGTCCCCATCGGCATCGTAGGCGCGATCACTCCTTTCAACTTTCCTCTCAATCTCGTCGCGCACAAGCTCGCGCCCGCCCTCGCCGCGGGATGCGCGGTCGTCCACAAGCCCGCGAGCCAGACACCCCTCTCGGCGCTCCGCCTCGCTGCACTCTCTGCGGAGGCCGGTCTGCCGGCCGGCTGGCTCAGCGTCTTGCCGGGCCGCGCGTCCGACGTCGGAGACGTCCTCGTCGAGGATCCGCGGGTGCGCATGCTCACCTTCACGGGCTCGGCCGAGGTCGGCTGGGACATCCGTTCCCGCGCGTCGCGAAAGAAGGTCGCGCTCGAGCTCGGCAACGCCTCGCCGGTGATCGTCGAGCCGGACGCCGACCTCGACCTTGCGACGACCAAGGTCGCGACGCACGCCTTCTCGTATGCAGGACAGACGTGCGTCTCGATCCAGCGCGTCTACGTCGGGCGGGAATGCATGGACGACTTCCTCGGGCTGCTCGTCCCGAAGGTCGAGGCGCTCCATGTCGGCGACCCGGCCGAGGAGACGACCGATGTCGGCCCGATCATCGACGACGCTAACCGCGAGCGGATCAAGGCCTGGATCGACGAGGCTGTCGCGTCAGGCGCGGAGATCGTGACGGGCGGTGAAGTCAAGGACGGGCTCCTCAGGCCGACCGTCCTCACGGGCGTCATGCCCGAGATGAAAGTGTGCTCACAGGAGATCTTCGGCCCCGTCTGCTCGGTCGTCCCCTACGAATCCCTCGAGGACGCGTTCGCTCAGGCGAACGCGACCGAGTACGGGCTGCAGGCCGCGATCTTCACGCGCTCGATCGAGCCGGCCGTCAAGGCCGCGGCGGCGCTCGAGTTCGGCAGCGTGATGATCAACGAGGCGCCCGAGTGGCGGGTCGACCAGATGCCGTACGGAGGCACGAAGGCGTCCGGCAACACGAAGGAGGGCCCCGCGTACACCGTGCGCGAGATGACCGAGGAGCGGCTCGTCGTGCTCGGCGGCGTCTAGTGCGGGCGGCAGTCCTCCACGCCTTCGAGCAGCCGCTCGTCGTCGAGGAGCTCGAGCTCGACCCGCCCAAGGCGGGCGAGCTGCAGGTCCGCATGGCGGCCAGCGGCGTGTGCCACTCCGACCTGCACGTTGCTCAAGGCATCCATCCAACTGCCCTTCCCGTCGTCCTCGGCCACGAAGGGGCCGGAATCGTGGAGGAGGTCGGGCCGGGCGTGGGCGGCTTCGCGCCGGGCGACCACGTCCTCCTTACCTGGCTTCCCTACTGTGGGCACTGCCGTCAGTGCGCGAGGGGGTGGCCGAACCGATGCGAGAACACGGCCTGGTACGACTCGACGATGGAGGACGGATCGTGCCGCTTCCACTCGAATGGACAGGCCGTCCACCACTACAACACCTCCTCTTTCGCCGAGCGGTCGGTCGTCCCGGCGCGGACCGCGGTCAAGGTCGATTCGAGCCTCCCGCTCACCGAGTTGGCGCTCATGGGCTGCGCCGTGATGACCGGGGTGGGCGCAGTGTTGAACACGGCGCACGTGCGCCCGGGGGATACGGTCGCGGTCGTAGGTTGCGGCGGCGTCGGCCTGAACGTCGTCCAGGGGGCGCGCATCGCAGGTGCGACGACGATCGTGGCGGTCGACGTGGTGCCAGGGAAGCTCGAGCTCGCCCGCGAGCTCGGCGCCACCGAGGTCGTCGACGCAAGTGACGGGGATCCCGTCGCCGCAGTCCACGAGCTCGTGCCCGGCGGCGTCGACCACGCCTTCGAGGCGCTCGGCCGCCCCGAGACGATCGAGACGACGCTCGCTCTGACGGGGAGGGGAGGACAGGCCCTTCTGATCGGGATGGCGCCGCCCGAGGCACGGATCCCGCTCGACGCGCTGACGACGACCCTCGAGGAGCGCTGCATTCGCGGGTCGTGGTACGGCTCGTGCGTCCCGCTTCGCGATCTCCCCCTGCTCGTCGGGCTCTATCGCAGCGGCAGCCTCCGGCTCGACCCACTCATCACCCCCTGCACGCTCGACGATGTCAACGACGCCTTCCGCCGGATGGAGGCCGGCGAGACGGCTCGGAGCGTCATCGTCTACGACGCCTAGACGTTCGCCCTCTCCGCAAGGCAGGGACTTCGAAGCGGCCGCCGTGCGGCGATCCGAGCGGCGTCGTGACCGATTGCGCGGGCTTCGGTGGCCGCGGCCTCGAGGTATGGACGGCCCGGAAAGGCGGCGAGGACAACGACGAGCCGGTCGTGGTTGCCGCCGAGTCCCAGTCCCAGCGCCCCTCGCCTCGCCGCTTCGCGAGCCAGGGCCTGGGGTGAGCCCTCGGCCACCACGACTTCGAGCGGAACCCCTTCTTCCTCGAAGCCGGCCGCGATGACCGTCCGCGGGGCCGCCTCGGTGAGAAGCGCGAGGACGAGCGGCTCCGTCAGCGCGCGCCGCCCTGCGCGAACGTGAGCACGAGGCCGACCGCGACCGCCGCCCGTGGCCCGTGTCGGCCGAGGATGTTCCCGCGCGCAATCGCCAGGTCGCGGTCCTCCACCCCCGCCGCGACGAGGTCCAGCACCTCGCCGTCGGTCGCGCACCCCCCGACGAGCAAGAGAAGCTCGCCGCGCGGCAGCCCGCCCGTCGCATCGAGCGCGCGTTTGAGGTTGCCACCCAGGACGTCTCGCTTCGCCGCCCGGCGCAGGCCGCGCCAGATCTCCGGCGCGAGCGGCGCAGGGAGAGGAACGAGAGTGCTCCCGTCGAGTGCGCACAGCCGGGCCAGCGTCGAAGGGGGAGCCGGCTCGCCGAGGAAGCTGCGGCTCCCGTCCTCGTGGTGCAGCGTGAACGGTGTCTCCACCCACGCCGAGCGATGACGCTTCGCCCGCTCCGCCACCTCGACGCTCGAGTCGAGAAGGCCGGCGCAGATGCGGGTCACGAGGTCGCCCCCTCCGGCCGTGGACATGGCGCCCTCGGCACTGTGGAGGTCGACGGTGCCCCCGCCGAGGTCGAGCACGAAGGGCGCCGGGCCGCTACCCGGGGTCGTTGCGGCGCCCAGCATGGCTGCGTCCGACTCGCGAGCGACCACCCGCACGTCGCCACGGCAATGCTCCCCGAGGGCGGCGACGAGGTCTTCGCTTCCGCCACGGGCGAGGAGCGCGAGCGCGACGGCCCGACGGCGGGCAAGGCGGCGGGCGAAGCCAGGGTCGTCGGCCGGCGAGGGCAGCGGGCGCCAGACGAGATCGAGGAGCTCAGTCCGCCGGCCCGCGGCGCCCCGGATCTCCGCGATCTCACCCGGTCGCGGCGGCTCCGCGTGCTCGTCGAGGGGATGCTCGGTGCCGTCGGCATCGACCAGGACGACCGGAGCATCAGTGCTGGGGCGTCCGTCCTCGGCGATTCCCGTTCGGACGACGATGGCCGCGCGGCAGCCTGCAACGGCGCGCGCGGCCGTTCGGGCGGCGCGGGCCTCGTCGGAGCCGAACCCGAGGAGCACGCCGAGACGGAGCGGATCGGAGAGGGCGCCGATCGAGGCGCCCGGCTCGGCGACCTCGACGGCGGCCAGGGAGCCGATCGGCAGCTGCGCGGCGTCGAGGACCTCATCGGCAATGGGCAGCGAGCGGTCGAAGCGGTTCCCGATCAGGACTGCGTCGTCGCCCGGAACGATCGCGGCGGCGATTCGCCACCCACGCTCCCGCGCGTCCCTGAGCGCAGCCGCTGCGGCCTCGAAATCCTCCTCGCCGACGACCGCTATAACGTCGCCCTCCCGGGGAGCCTCGGCGAGCTCCTGGAGGCGGACGAGACGGCCGGCCCCCACGCCGGCGCCGGAGGGGGTCTCGCTGGCCGGGCGGGCGATCGCCGTCCGCTCGAGGGCGAGCTCTTCGATTCGGCCGAGCTCGACGAGCCCGGTCTCCACCGGGTTGAGCTCGGCGAGGAGGATGAGATGGGGCCGTTCTCCGAGTCGCCGCTCGGCGCGGGCGAGTAGATCGGCGATTCCGGCTGCGCACGCCGACGAGCCCTTCGACCCTGTGGTCGGGCGGCGGCCGACGAAGAGCCACTCGGGGTCCGCGCCGGGTTCGACGCGGGCGACCGCGATCTCGGTCGTCGAGTTGCCGACGTCGACGCCGGCGACGAGCACCGTCAGGCCGAGACGACCGCCGGCCGCTGCTTTTGCTCAGGGGCGCTCTCCGCGAGCGCGTCGATGAGCAGGTGCTCGACCGTGGTTCGCCAGGCAGCCTCGTCGAGCGTGTTCGAAAGGCCCCGTCGCCGAAGGAAACGGCGCTTTCCGAGCACGTCGAGTGCCCGGATCGCCGCCATGACCAGGCGGAAGTCGTCCTCCGCGACGAAATCCTTGATCTCGTTGGTTGCGGCCCCCGTTCCGGAGAACGCCCCCTCCGAAACTCCTTGCCAGTAGGCGTGCTGGAAGACACAGCCGGCGACACCCCCTCCGGGTTTCACCCAGCACCCGATCGTGAGACCGTGGCCCGACTCCTGGATGCCGCGCAGGGCAAGCTGCAGGAGCAGGCGGCCGCGCTCCTCGCTGACTAGGGCCGCGAGCTCGCGGCGTGCGATTCGTTCCTCCCGGATCATGACGGGCACCTCCTCGACGTCGGCTTGCGCTGAATGCTACGCAATCAAGCGCCGCCGCATGTACGCAGCTCGCGCTTCGCGCACGAGCGCCGCGCACAGCTCTGCACCACGTTCGTCGAGGCTCGCGGCGAGGGAGTCGAGCTCGTCCGTCGAGGAGCGCCCGGGTCGCAGCATCTCGTAGAACTGCAGGAGCTCGTCGTCGGAAAACGCCGTCAGCTCGGCGCCTCGCCGCAGGTTCTCGGCCAGCTGCGGGTTGCCCCCCGCTTCGGCGAAATCCGCCTGAAGGAGGAGCGTCTCCGGCGCGACGGCGACATCCTTCGAGCCGATCTGCCCGGAGACCACCTGATCGAGTGTGATCTCCGCGACTGTCTTGCCGCTTGCAGTGCGGACCGCGTCCCGGCTCGTTGCCGCGAGGGGATAGCTCAACTCGGCCACTGCGCCTCCAGCTCGACCGGCTCGGTATCCCGGGCGAGTCCACGCTCGATCGCGACGAGCTGAACGACGCGGGCGTGGTAGCGCGGCCCGAGCGGCTCACTCGACTCTGCGAGCAGAAGAGGCTCCGGCGCCAGCCCCTTTGCATAGCGGGCCGCGTTTCGGCCGAGCCCTCGGTAGAGCTCGGGGGTCACGCGCGGGGCGATGGAGAAGAGCTCGAGGTTGGCGAGCGGCGGCAGATCCGACCGATGGATGAGCGCCGTTCCCTTCCCCTGCAGGCCCACGGAGACGCCCGATCCGGAGAGGCGCGCCGCCGTCGAGCCTATGTAGCCGAGATCGATGGAGCGAAAGATGCGTACGAGCCGAGCTTCGAGGCCCTCTTCCTCGATGCCGGCGAGCACCTGGCGCAGCACTTCGGCCACGGTCATCCCGTTGAGCGCGGTCCAGATCGACTGTGCAAAGGCGGGAGAAAGGCCGACCACGATCTCGTCCGAACGAACGCCCGCTCGTGCGGCGCCGATCTCGACGAGTTCGATGCATCCTTCGGAAAGCGACTGCTCCGCTGCGAGGTCGGAGGCCGACCAGACCTGGCGAACGCGTGCGACTTCGCTCCGTCGCTCGGTCGACATGCGGTACCCGGTCCCAGGGCCCGCATAGTCGTTCGGATCCGTGAGCGACGAGAGGACGTTCAGCTCCTCGTCCAGGATCGCGGAGGTCTGCAGGATGTCACCCAGCAGGCGCTGTCGAATCATCTCGAGCACGCGCTCGGCCTCGATCTCGTATCCGCGCTCCGCAAGGGCGCGGACCGCATCGAGGGCCGTGAGTCCGCCGCGCATGATGCGTTCGGAGGTCGTGCCCGGAAGGTCCGGCGGCAGGAGCGGCACGTCGAGGCTGCCATGGGCCAGTACGCACGCTTCGACGTCCTCGTCGTTGAACTCGGCCAGCCCGAGCTCATCGAAGACGGCGCGGCATGCCTCCGCAGCCCGCCTTCGCACGGCCAGAAGCTCTTGGTCCTCACGCCAGCGAAGGCCACCTTCGAATCCCCAGTCGCGCTGGACGACGAAGTAGTCGTCGAGGTCCTCGGCGTTCATGTTCGACGGGCCGAAGGCGTTGTCGTAGGCGGGGATCGACCCGAAGCCCGAGAAGAGGAAGTCCGTCCCGGCGAGCAGGAGCGGAAACGTGTGTGCCGTCCGCCTGATGTCGGAGGCCGACATCAGGGTGTCGTTGCCGGTGCACGACTCGAGGCCGTAGAGCATCACGCAGAGGTTCTCGGCGATGACCTCACGCATGCCGTCCGGCACGGACGCGGTGACGTTGACGCCGTCGATTCCACCGTTCTGGACGCCCTGCGAGCCCGCCGCCCTCGTCACGGCGATGCAACGGGCCTCCAGATAGAGCATCGACTTTCCCTCGCTCGCGCCCATCAGCACTTCGGCGCCCGAGCCCGACGTGAAGCGCATCTTGAGGCCGCGGGAGGCATAGCACGAGGCGAGGAAGGCCTTCGACCACGGCGTGTCGTCGCCGTCGACGAAGATCTGCTCGGTGCCATAGACGGATACGGTCTCCGCGTACGTCGTCAGGCCGCGCATCCCGAGCTCGAGCTCCGTGCGTTCTTCGACGGAGCACTGCGTCAGCGCGCCGGCTGCCCCGACCTGCCCTCCGATGAGGAGCGCGAGCGCATTCGACGGCGCGTCGTGGAGGACAGGCACCGTCGTCTCCAGCTCCCTGAAGCCTAGGGCCACGGCCGCGGCCGCGTCCGCTGCGATCAAGAGCGGGTGATCGACACGGTTCGTCACATGAGCCTGGATCGACGGCGTCTTCCGCACACGCATCTTCTGCATCGCCTGGAGAATCTCGACCGGGGTGAGGAGCGCGAGCGTTGCCGCCAGCTTCGCGGGAGTCATCCCGGCGACGAGCTTCGTGATCTCCGCTCTCGGGACCGCGGGGTCGACGATCATCCGCGCCAGCTCGAGCGTGTCGAGCGCCATCGCCTCCTCCGCCACCGCCAGATCGATGCCGCGCCTGGCGATGAACTCGTCGAGGATGTCGAAATCGGCCTCCGACCGGCCGTCGAGCTCCACGATCCGCCCGTCCTCGATCCGGAGCGAGGGCTCGGGATCGAAGGGGCTCGAGAAAGCGACGAGGCCCAGCGCCGGATCCTCCGGGACGAGCACGTCTCGACTGATCGGCCTCGTGGCGAAATAGGCGGAACGGCTGGATGCCTGATCCTCGAGTCGCATTGTTTGGACGAAGGCTAGAGCCTGGATTCGTCGATGGCGAGCACGATCTTGCCGAAGCGGTCCGGCGCATCCAGCCGGCGATGCGCCGCCGGTGCCTCCGCGAGCGGGAAGACGCTGTCGAGCACCGGCCTCCAGGACGCCTCGGCGCAGTGTGCGAGGAAGGCGTCGAATTCGCGCGGGCTTCCGAGCGTCGTGCCGTGCATTGAGAGATAACGGAAGAAGAGATCGGCGATGACGATCTCTCCGACGTCGCCCTCGGTGTCGCCGAAACAGACCAGCACGCCCCCGGGGCGAAGGGCGCGCAGCGCACCAGGCCAGGCCGCACCGCCGACGCTGTCGATCACGGCATCCACGGGCCCGATGCGTTCCGGCCAGGCGGGGTCGCAGTAGTCGGCACCGTCCGCGGCTCCGAGCTCCCTGAGCCGGTCGAGCTTCTCCGGGCTCGAGCTCGTCGTCACGACTCGACAGCCCATAGCCGCGGCGATCTGAACGGCGAACGTCGCGACTCCGCCTCCCCCTCCGATGACCAGAATCGTCTTTCCCGGCGTCGCATGCGCGTAGCGGACGAGTGCCCGCCAGGCCGTCAGACCGGCGACCGGCAAAGCCGCTGTCTCTGCCCACGACCATCCGGGCGGCTTCGAGAAGAGCAGGTCGGCGCGGACGGCGATCCGCTCCGCGTAGGTCCCCTGGCTCGGAACGCCGAGGATCTCGAAATCCGGCCCCGGAACCTCGTCGTCGTCACCCCACGCGAGGCCCGGATAGATGACGACCTCGTCGCCGACGGCGACGCCGCCGACGTCCGCGCCGAGTGCAGACACGACGCCGGCGCCGTCGGAGCCGAGCACGGCCGGGAGCTTCGCCTGACCTCCTCGGCGAATCCACCATTCACGACGGTTGAGCGCCGCCGCGACGAGGTCGACGACAACCTCGCCCGGGCCTGGCGCAGGATCCGCCAGCTCGGTTGCGACGAGACCTTCGGGCCCTCCAAATGCCCGCAGCTCGACTGCGCGCAAGCTCAGTTACGGTCTTTTGCCCGGCGGGCCAGACTACGGTCCAGGCTGCTCCACGAGCGGCCGGCGCAACAGCTCTTGCCGGCAAGGACGACATAGCGGTCGACGAAGGCGATGATCGAACGAAGACGTCCCATCCTTCTGTCGAGAGTACCACGGCCTCCTGACCGCCGAAACCGTGCTGACGCCGCCGCTCCAGGGGCGTAGGCTTTCGCCAGTCGAGCAGGGAGGAACCGATGGAACGCGAGGCCATCGTCGTTGCGGCCGTGCAGGCCGCGCCGGTCTTTCTCGACCGCGACGCGACGGTCGACAGGGCCGTTTCGCTCGTCGAGGAAGCGGCGAACGAAGGCGCGAGGCTGATCGCCTTCCCGGAGACCTGGATCCCCGGGTATCCGAGCTGGATTTACCACGCTGCGAAATGGGACGATCCGGGTTCGAAGCGAGCCTTCGCGCGGCTACTGGCGAACTCGGTGCAGGTGCCGAGCCCAGCGACCGACGCGCTTTGCAGCGCGGCGCAGGAAGCCGGTGTCCACGTCGTCGTCGGAATCCACGAGCGCGATGCCGACTTCTCGACGGGGACCATCTACAACTCACTGCTCTTCATCTCCTCCGAGGGCGAGATCCTAGGCACGCACCGCAAACTCGTTCCCACGCATGCCGAGCGCATCGTCTGGGGCCGGGGCGACGGCTCGACGTTGCACGTCTTCGAGACGCCGTTCGGACGGCTCGGCGGGCTGATCTGCTGGGAGCACTGGATGCCGCTGACGCGCTTCACGATGCATGCCAAGGGTGAGCAGATTCACGTGGCCGCCTGGCCGGACGCCGAGGACGCCCACCACCTGGCAAGCCGCCACTACGCCTTCGAGGGGCGCTGCTACGTCCTCTGCGTCGGGTCGTACACGACCGCCCGCGACCTCCCCGCCGACTTCGAGCTCGTCGACTCGATGGGAGTGTCGGGCGACGACGAGCTGCTCGTCGGCGGTTCGGGAGTCATCGGGCCGGACGGGTCCTGGCTTTCCGGACCCGAACAGGGCCGGGAGACGATCGTCTACGCGCAGCTCGACATGGCCCGGATCGCGGAGGAGCAGCAGGCGCTCGATGCCGCGGGCCATTACAACCGCCCCGATGTCTTCAGCCTCACGGTCGACGAGCGGCCGCGGCGACAGGTGGAGTGGCTTCGCGCAGCCGACGGCGGCGACGTGAGCGTGCCTCCAGGCCTCGAACCAGCGGACGCGCCCTAAAGCGACAGATGCGCCTCGGTCTGGTCGTCAACCCGATCGCCGGCATGGGAGGGAGGGTCGCGCTCAAGGGCAGCGACGATCCCGAGCTCGTAGCCGCCGCGCGCGTCCGCGGAGCCGAGCCGGTCGCCCCGACACGGGCGATCGAGGCGCTCAGGACGGTCGCAGCGGCCGGCAACGGTGACCTCGTCCTCCTGTCGTACTCCGGGGAGATGGGAGAGAACGAGGCACGTGAGGCCGGGCTCGACGTCGAAGTGGTCGGCACGATCGGACGGGTCACGACCGCGGCCGACACGCGGGCTGCCGCGTTGGCCATGGTCGAAGAGGGCGTCGACCTGCTCCTCTTCGCGGGCGGAGACGGGACGGCCGTGGACGTGCTCGAGGCGATCGGCGACCGGCTCCCCGTGGTCGGTGTCCCCGCAGGGGTGAAGATGCACTCTGCCGTGTTCGCACTCAATCCCAGGAGCGCCGGTGAGGTGGCCGTCCGCTTCGGCGCGTCCGGCTCTCGCGGTCTGCGCCAGGCCGAGGTGATGGACGTCGACGAAGCGTTGCTTCGCGAGGGGGCCGTCTCGGCGAGGCTCTACGGCTACCTGAGCGTGCCCGCCGAGCGAAGGCTGCTCCAGGGCGCGAAGGCGAGATCGCTTGCCGGGGAACAGGCTGCACAGAGCGAGATCGCCCACCACCTTGCCGATCGGGTTCTGGTCGCAGAGACCTGGTTCGTGGGGCCCGGGACGACGACGAAGGCGCTGCTCGACGTCCTCGGGCTCGAGAAGACTCTCCTCGGCGTCGACGTCGTGCGTCGCGGCGAGCTCCTCGCGGCAGATGCGGATGAGCGGACGCTCCTCGATCTCGCCGAGCCCAGGGAGACAGGCATCGTCGTTGCCCCCGTCGGCGGCCAGGGATTCTTGTTCGGGCGCGGAAACCAGCAGCTTTCGGCCGCCGTGATCGAGCGTGTCGGCCAGGAGCGCATCGTTGTGATCGCCACGGAAGCGAAGATCGCCGCCCTCGCCGGGCGGCCGCTGCGAGTGGACACCGGCGATCCCACCCTCGACGCTGCGCTTGCCGGCTACCGGCGCATCGTGGTCGGCTACAACCGCGAGATCGTCTACCCCGTCAACTGATTGCGAACGAGGAGGTCAGGCAACGTGAGCGAGGCCCCACCCGCCTATCCCTACATTCCGAACTCCGCCCCTCGCATCAAGCGGGAGATGCTGGACGCCATCGGCGTCAGTGACGTCGAAGAGCTCTACGGGGCGATCCCCGAGCGCCTGCGCGTGCCCGGGCTGCTCGACTTGCCCGCGCCCCTCCTCTCGGAGTACGAGCTTCGCCGCCGTGTCGAGGGAACGCTCGCGCAGAACGAGAACTGCGCCGAGACGCTGAGCTTCCTGGGAGGCGGCTGCTGGCAGCACTACGTCCCCGCCGTCTGCGACGAGATCGTCAACCGCGGTGAGTTCGTCTCGGCGTACTACGGGGACACCTACGGGGACCACGGGAAGCTGCAGGCGCTCTTCGAGTACGCGAGCATGATGGGCGAGCTGGTCGAGCTCGACGCCGTCAGCCTGCCCACTTACGACTGGGGCTCCGCGGCCGCCACTTCCATCTGCATGGCCGCTCGCATCACCGAGAGGCCGACCGCGATCGTTCCGGCGTCCATGGGAGCCGAGCGCCGCTCGATCGTCGAGGGCTATTGCGAAGCGTGGGTCGAGCTCGTCACGATCCCGTTTGACCAGGCCAGCGGCCTCCTCGACCTCGCTGGCCTTCGAAACGCTCTTTCGGAGGAGGTCGCCTGCGTCTACTTCGAGGTGCCTGGCTTTCTCGGCACGATCGAGACGCAAGCGGACGAGATCGCCCGGCTCGCCCACGAAGTGGGCGCGCTCTGCGCCGTCGGCGTCGATCCGATCTCGCTGGGCGTCCTCGAAGCGCCGACTCGTTACGGCGCCGACCTGGTCTGCGGCGAGCTGCAATCGCTCGGCGTGCACATGCATTACGGCGGTGGGCTGGCCGGCTTCGTCGCCTCTCCGGACGAGGAACGGTTCGTGTCGGAGTATCCGACCTTCATGATCGGAGTCGGCCCGACCGCGGTCGAAGGCGAGTACGCCTTCGGCGAGGTGGTCTGGGAGCGCACGTCCTACGTCCAGCGAGGTGACTCGAAGGAGTACACGGGGACGACGCAGAACCTCTGGGCGATCGCTGCCGGCGCGTACCTCGCGCTCCTCGGCCCGGAAGGTCTCGCCGAGCTCGGGCATGGGATCCTCGAGCGCGCTCGCTACGCCGCCCGACGGCTGGGAGAGATTCCGGGCGTGCGGTCTCCCGCTCTCAGCGCCCCGTTCTTCAAGGAGTTCGTCGTCGATTTCGGCGAGACGGGCCGCACGGTGGCCGAAATCAACAATGCGCTCCGGGAGCGAGGCATTTTCGGCGGTCTCGATCTGTCCGAGCAGTACGCCGCCCTCGGCCAGAGCGCCCTTTTCTGTGTCACGGAGGTGCACTCGCAGGGCGACATCGACCGGCTCGCTGACGAGCTCACGGAGGTGCTCCAATGACGCTCCGGCCTTTCCATCAGGCGAGCTGGAACGAGCCGATCATCTTCGAGATGACGAGCCCCGGAGAGCGCGGGCTGCTCGTTCCAGAGGTCGAGGAGAGTCTGAGGTGCGCCGTCGGAGACGCGCTCGAAGGCATCCCCGGATCCCTCCTCCGCTCACGTTCGCCGGCCCTTCCGGAGCTCAGCCAGCCGCAGGTGCTCCGGCACTACCTGCGCCTCTCGCAGGAGACGCTGGGAACCGACGTCAACATCCACCTCGGCCTCGGCACCTGCACGATGAAATACAGCCCCAAGGTGAACGAGGAGCTCATCCGCTCCCCGAACGTCGCCGACCTGCATCCGTCTCAGGACGACGAAACCGTCCAGGGGATCCTCGAGATCCTCCATGGGTTCGAGCGCATGCTCTGCGA
>Ga0307296_10000625_pt1 | contig 17033 bp, 21 predicted proteins | sample ER_DNA_153_FD_194467 | JGI IMG/M metagenome (GOLD analysis project Ga0307296, IMG submission 194467) | Bulk soil microbial communities from the East River watershed near Crested Butte, Colorado, United States - ER_DNA_153 | ecosystem: Environmental > Terrestrial > Soil > Floodplain | place... | reverse complement strand
GTCGGTAAGGGAGGCGGCTGCGGAGACCGTCAGCTCCTGCTCCCGCGACCCGCTCCCGGCATCGATCGCATTCCCGTCGTCCGAGTCTCCACACGCGGAAAGGAGCATCACCGTCGACAGAACGACGATGAGCAATCTATTCACTCGTCCACCTCCACCATGACGTTGGACGCCTTGACGGTGGCGACTGCATGCATCCCGGGTTTGAGACCCATCTCGTCGACCGCCTCACGTGTGACGAGCGCGAGGACCCTGTACGGGCCGGCGAGGATCTCGACCGTCGCGGCCACCTTGTCGCGCTTGATCTCGGTCACCACTCCCGGGAGCCGGTTCCGGACGCTTCCCGCCGTCACCCTGGGGCGTCCTCGTCGCTCACTGAGCAACCGGGCGACCTCGGCCGGAGCCACCAGGCGCTGACCGCCCGAGGTCCTAGTGGTCGAGAGCTTGCCCTCCCGCTCCCACCGGCGAAGCGTCTCGATGCGCACTTTGAGCATCTCGGCTGCCTCGCCGATCCGGTATCCCTCAGCCATCCCGGCCGGAGTCTATATGTTCCTGATGGGCTGTCGCCAGCTAACTCTAGCTAATGTCGTCGCCAATCCATCCGGTTTGCATCTCGGTGGCTCGGGTCGAGATCCTCGTCTGCGCCGTCATCTCATCGACACGGTCGTCGACGACTCGACACCGGTGTCAATCTGCGTTGTTTTGCACCCCGCCATTTGGAGCTCCGGGGGTGGGACTCGAACCCACAACCTACGGATTAACAGTCCGAGACCGACCCTTCCGGGTCATACCGTCACGTACCTCGACCTGCGGTTCCGTCCTGGCCGCTGGAGCCCAACTCCCCTACCTCCGAGAACGATTCGCCCCAAAATCGCACCAACGGACTTGGCCGACACTCGACTCCAACCTACTGACCCTTGCGTTATACGATGAAGGCATCAGCGGCGCGCTGATCCGCTTCCGTGTTCATCTCCCGCGGCAGGTAGCTGATGCTGATTGTCTTGAGTTGCTCTCCAAGCTCTTTGCGGAGATCGTGAACTCTCCTGTGCAACGGCTCCAACTTCTCGCGGTTGTTCTTGAATCTCGGCCTTTCCTCGTTGACCTGGTTGACGACGGAGGCCGAATCTGAATACACGTAGAGGTCCGTCGGCTTGTGGTACCGAGCCAACTCGAGTCCCTTGATGAGAGCCTTGTACTCCGCCTCCGTGATTGAATCCACGCGAATCTTCTTAGAGATGTAGCCGATGACGGTCAAGGCGCCGCCTTTCGGGCGTTTCTGGCGGAGAACAACGCCGATCGCAACCTCTCCCGACCGCATGCTGGCGTCCGTGTTGAGCACATGAAAGGCAGACATCAGAAGCTGGCACCTCCCCCGAGCAGCCGCTCGGCCTCGTCGATCGCGACCGCTGCTGCCCTCTCGTCTGAGTGCGCGTAAGTCTGCACCGTGAAGCTGATCGTGGCTACACGGCAGGCTCGCCATGCGGCGCGGGCTCCGGTGCGCCCAGTGGCCCGGTGTGACGCCGAGGCCGCTCACCCAGTGCACGTCGAGGCCACACTTCGAGCAGTTCGGCACCCACGTCTCGAGTTCGCGCCAGAGTTCCTCGGCTGAGGGATCGCGCCCCTCACTGGACGACGCCATCGGCTCCCGCTTGCGCCGGCTGAGAGTTCTTTAATGCAGATACGGCAAATGGAGGTTGCCTACCCGCACGTCTAGGCGACTAGCCTGACTCTCATATAGCAAGCGACCCGAAGGGGGCGAGAGTGAAGACTCGGCGACTCGTGGTGGCTTCGATCGTTGCGTGCCTTCCGATCGCTGCAGCGATAACCCCGGCCGGAGCAATCCCACCTCCAGGCGCCCCGCCGGCGCGCTCTTGTCCTCCGCCCTATCAGGGGCCGTTGACGTTCCAACAGGTCGTCGATCAGTTCCCGCCACCGCCTGAGCTTCCGCCCGAGCAGGTCCAAGCGATCCTCGACTCCATTGACATGAACAACGACCTCACTATCTGCGCCAAGGGACTCCCGGACAGCGAAAACTTCATCGACAACGTCGCCAACAACCCTAAGGACAGCTAGCGCCACGGCTTCTCGCGGCGCCACCGCCCAGGCCGCGACCTCGCGCCGATTCCATAAGCGGCCACGGCCGTCGCGGTCGACTGGTTCGGGGAACCCCTTCGCCTCGGCGATCTGGTGGGCACGCTGCTTGGTCACACCGAGAAACTCGGCAATCTCTACGAGCCTGATCGGACACTGGGGTAGGCGGGTCATCGATGCCATCACTCGCCTGACGTCGCTCGGTCTTACCAGCGAGCCTTGCAGTTCAGGCATTCGTACGACTTCATCGCCTTCGGTGCGGCGAACACGCCGATCAGCCCCACCCTTGCAGCCTTCCGGCCGCCCGTGATGCGACGAACGTTGCTGGAGCCGCATGTCGGACACATAGGAACGTGCACCGCCGTAACCGCCGTCACGGAATCGTAGGAGTGAGGCACCACTTCAACGACCGCGTTGGCGGACCCGACGAGGAGCTTCTCGCGCAGCGCAGTCGCGGTCTCAGGATTTGCCCCGGCGGCGACGGTCACCGGCGCCGAATCAACGAGATCCTTCGCTTTCCGTAGGTCGAGGCTAAGAGCTTCCCTGACCTGCTTGATCATCATAATCGGCTTACTTCCCGCGGACGTAAGGACTACATCGAAGCTTGTCGGTTGCGGACCTTGGCTCGGTGCCACACTTCCTTCGGTGAGCCACTCGCCGCAGAATCGGCACTTGATCGCATCGTCCTGAATCTCCTCAGCGCAGAAAGGGCACTTCTTCATAGCGCGATTCTCTCCCGGCCGGAACTAGGCCTCAAGGGTGCTCACGCAGCATGCCGACGAGCACCGCCCGGAGGGTCTGGTCCTCCTCGCAGTCGATCAGCAACTCGGCGAAGGCGCGTTCGCCGCCCTGACCGATAGCACCTATGGAACGGTGACGTTCAGCGTGAGCACGCCCGTTTTCGTGTTCTTGAACTTGCCTTCGAACGACAGGATGTGCTGGCCGGCGGACAGCGGCTCGAGAACATAGAACTGTCCACAGATCGCGACTTTCACAGAGTCATTCGGCGCGACTTGACGGTCGATCTCCGCAAGGAAGCTGCCCCGTTCCGCGGTCATCTCGAAGGGATCGATACATGTCGCGGGGCCTTTCGGCACGAGCGCACCGTCAACGATCGCCTTCACGGACTTGGGCACGACTCCTTGGAAGTACCCAAGGGCGGCGCTGAAGAGCTTGGTGCCACTCTTACCGTCCGTCGGGGTGTTCGAGAAGCCACCGATATTGGAGATGATGAGCTCGACGCCAGAAGGGATATGGCAGGTGCGTTCGACCGAAGGGCCTGTGATGCCCGGCGCGAGGAGGAACAGGCCGTCGACCAGCTCGCCGCAGGAATCATCAGGGATGTGAAGAGCATTCCCGGTGGCGCTGCCCACGAACCAAGCCGTCCACGATTGCTGCATGGTCACGGTCGGCGTCTGAGTCTGGGCTGCGACGGCGGCGATTGTCGCGCCCACCGTCATCACGATCACGACCACACCGACAACGATTCGGTTCATGAGTTTCTCCCTTCCGACAGTCGGTCGCACCCTCCAGTGCGGTCCGAACCGTATCCGCTCCAGAATTCCTGCGCAAACGGACTAAGTGTCCCTCTGTGGCCGACCCCCGCGGCTCAGTTCCTACGAAGACCCGAGCGTCGGCCTCCCGCAGCATCCCGACGAGCACCGCCGGAGGGTCCGATCCTCCTCCTCGCAGTCGATCAGTAGATTCAACTGAGGCGTTGGGAGGATGTCAGCCGCCCGGGTACTAGCCGTGTTCTAGGCGTCGCGCCGCTCGACGCGGATGCCTGGGATCTCCTCGATCTTCCCGATGTCGAGGACGCGCTGGACGCCTTCGCGTGGCCGACGCAGGACTATGCCGTTCGGGCATGAGGTCGAAGCCAGCCGGAGGATCGCCCCGACCCCTGCGGAATCGATGAACCCAAGGTCGGCGATGTCGAGAACGACCTCGTGTGTGCCGTCCACGCTTGCTTCAGTCAACCTAAGAAAGTCATCGGCGGCGTCCATATCGAGCTCACCGTCGACAAGCACACCGTCATCTATCGCCACCACCTGGACGGTCATCGGCAGCACCCCCGTGCCTAGCGTACGGGAGAGACGACGCCGGGCGGCGCCGATTTGCAGAGGTGACCTTACGCACAGCTCGCGGTGCGGTCGCACACCGCGTGTATGTGCACGCACCGACCGTGTCCGAGCGAATGGCCGACTAGCCATCGAGTTCTCCGTGTCGGCTGATACTCGGTCCGACATGCCGACAGTGGATGGGACTGGGCCATTTTGACTCGGTTCCAGTTCGTCCAACACCCACGTGACGAGCATGTGGATGCAGGTGCGCACGACGTGGAGCGGCAGCTCGAGGATCGTCGCGATTTCCTCTGCGCCTGTGCCCGAGAGAAGGTGCTGCAGGACTAAGTACTCATCCTGTGTGAGCGAGGTCGCCAAAATCCGCTCCTCTCGGCGACTCAAGTATGTGCGAGTCCCTCTCTCCTTACTAACGAACGATTGATGCGGAGGGTTAGGAGAGCGTCAAATCCCATTCCGCTGCTTTTCTCGCTATCTCAGACCGCCGGCACGCCGTGCGGCTGGCTCTCCCAGTTGGGTTCCTAGGAGGGACCCGAGCGCTCGGCCTCGCGCAGCATCCCGACCAGCACCGCCCGAAGGATCCGGTCCTCCTCGCAGTCGATCAGCAGCTCGGCGAAGGCGCGACTCTCCGGATAGCTCTAGAACTCGCCGATCCGGTCGGCTCGGTCGAAGTCGGGGAGCATCAGGACCTGGAGCAGTTCGGTACGAGCCTCCGGCGGGATCGCCAACGGCTACCTACGGTTGGACCCTCAGGAGTGGGTCCGCGCCGTCGAGAAGCGTCCCGCGGCGCTCGGCCGCAAGATCGACGTGTGACCTGCGGTCTTGTCACTCTGTTCCCTCGCGCAGTGTTTCCTCGGCCCTCTACTGGGTACCGGCGCTTTAGACCGACCTAAGAAAGGGAGGCGATATGGCACGGACTTTGGCGATTTTCTTGGGCGTCTGGGTTGCGATCTCGATCCCAACCGCCATCGTCGTTGGTCGGTTTATCGCAGCAGCTTCGAGGCTCTCGACCTCCGAACCAACCAAGCTGTGGACACGGGAGCCTCACCGACGGGCGGCCTGAACGGTGAGTTGCTGACAGCTGACGCTGCCGGACGTCAGTACGCCCGCCGAGCCGCACACCTGATCGAGCAGGCCGAGGCGACGCTGGAGGAGGCCTTCGGCGTGATCGCCAACGGCTACCTACGGCTGGGACCCGGATCAGGGCCGTCGAGAAGCGCAGGGCGGCGCTGAGTCGGTGACGCGCCGGAAGCTCCCACGCTGCATCATCAGGCCGGTCGTACAGGCGGGACCCGCGACGGAGGCGGGGAAGGTCTGCCGGGGTTGGGCCGGGGGAGCGATACCTCCGGCCCATCACCCCCGAGTGAATGGTCCGGAGGGTCGGGCCGAGCAGCTTCCCGCCGCCCCGACCCTCCGGCGAGCGTGCTAGAAGGGAAGAACCTGTGCCGAGAGGTCCGGTCCCTGGCCCACGATGAAGCCGTCGCAGTCACAAGCGGAACGGAGGCATCGCCCATCGCCGCTATTCGAATGGGCGGCCTGTGAGTGCCCACAGGTCGCGCAGAAGACCATCGTCATCGTGGTGTCGTTGCGGGATGATCGGAGGGGATCGACCTGCTTCATGGGTGGAACGTAGGCTGCCCAGGGGAGTGCCTGCATCCGCTGATGACCGTACCTGGCCTCAATTGAATGACTTAGATGATCGCCCAGCCGCGCTCGGCTTGAATCAGGGCTACTGCCGCTCCATCTCGGCCAGCAGCCCGAGCCCGCGCCGCCTTGTCCTCCTCTAGGTCGATCAGGAGCTCGGCGAAGGCGCGACTCTCCGGATAGCTCCAGAACTCGCCGATCCGGTCGGCTCGGTCGAAGTCGGGGAGCATCAGGACCTGGAGCAGCTCGGCGCGGGGAGCGGGGCCGAGCGCATCCAGGCGTTCTCGGAGTCGGCGCTCAACCTCGTCGGGTCTCATTCAGGAAGAGCCTAGGGCGGTCTTATGACGCGGAAGGTGAGGTGCGTGACCCCAGCGCCCTCGATCACCTTCGTGCTCTCCAGGTCGATCGGCCCGGTCCCTAGATGGTCGAACAAGGAGACGCCGCCCCCGAGCAGGACGTGTGCCAGGTCTATGTGTATCTCATCGAGCAGCCCAGCTTTGATGCAGTGCTGTACGACGCTCGCAGCACCCACGCCGACATCCTTGTCGCCCGCGACCGCCTGCGCTTGCTCCAGGGCGCTTTCGAGTCCGTCCGTCACAAACGTGAAGGGCGATCCTTCGTAGACCCGGTCTTGTGGAACCGATCTGGTGACAACAAAGACCGGTACGTCCAAGGGGTGTTTGCCACCCCACCCATGGGTGAGGTCGAATGTCCTTCGACCAAAGACCAACGCTCCTGTCGTTCTGCGCGTCTCGGCAAGGTATTCGGCGGTGCCCGCCGAGACCATGAAGACCATGTCGGTTCCCGGGAGCCTGTATTCGGTGTCGCCAGCGGCGTACCACGCCAAGAGCTTCTCGCCGCCGACACCCATGGGGGCTTCAGGGCTATCGTTCGGGCCGGCGATGAAACCATCGAGCGAGACAGAGAGCCCTGTGCGGACTATTCCCATGTTCTCTCCATCATCTAGAGGAAGTCTGTAGCCCGCAAATGGGGCGCGTCGGGGAGCATCAGGACGTGGAGAAGCTCGGCGCGGGGAGCGGGACCCAGGGCGTCGAGGCGTTGACGGAGTTCGCGTTCGAGTTCGTCTGGTCGCATGGTCGGAGGCTACGCCGCGGCCCTCCACCCCTCGATCGACGGGGTGGCCCCGTTGCCGGCGCCTCCCAGCCTCCGAAGCCCCCATTCGTCCTCGATCAGCCGCAGTACCGAGTAGTGATCCGCGGCGGCGCGGATCCCCGTCCGGTCGGCTGCGCCAGGGCCGGCGATCACTGCGGCCACCTGCCCGCCGCCGGGATCCACGCCGCAGCACCCCAGATCGCTCGAGCCCTCGTCGAACAGGATCAGCACGATCCCGTTCGCACCGAGGGCGGGCAGGATCTTCGGCACCCATCGCTTCAGCCACGCGTCGCCCGTCGCCACCGAGCACGAATGCATGTCCGCGCACTCGTTCGGGGTGATCCAGACGAACTGCGGCAGGCCGTTGCGGAGGTCTCCCGGGAGCTCCGTGAACGAGACGACCTTGTTGCACCGGAGCGGGCGGTTCCGGATGTCGTTGAAGTACATGAACGGGTCGTGCTTCTTCGCGTACGCGTTCGGATCCGTTCCCCAGGATGCGCCCGTGTAGCACGCGCCCGGCATCGACTGCATGTACGCCCTCCACGAGATTCCTTGGGCCTCGAGCTGATCGACGAGGTTCTTGCCCCGCACGTAGCAGTCGGTGCAGTCGGACGTTATCCCGAACGTCGAGCCGCCGATCATCGCGAGGTAGTTCGGCAGTGAGGGGTGAGAGACCGCGTACTCCTGCATGAGCAGGACCTTACGCCGAGCCAGCCCGTTCAGGTACGGAGCATCCGAGGAGCCGATCACGGTGCCGTACTCCTTGTTCTCCATCACGATGACCGCGATGTGCTCGGCCGGATCCGCCGGCGCGGCCACGGCCCTCGCTCCACGCGCCGGCGCGTCAATGATCCGGCCCGAGTCTCCGCACGCCGCGAGCACGAGCCCGAGCGTGAGGCCGAAAAGGAAGGGACGGCGCGATCGCGTGGGCCGGATCGCCATCCGCCCACGATACCTTCGTCGCTCCTGCAGGCGCTCATCGCGGTCGGATCGTCCCAGGAGCGGCTCCGGTTCCTCGGCGGCTAGGTTGAGGGTTTGGTTGTGCCTACCTTGGAGTGCGGCTTGAGGCTTCACTACCTCGATAGTAGCGCGTCTAACTAGGCGGCTCTTGCTCGCCGGGATCATGCGTAGCGTCACGGTCAGCACATCGTTCAGTCGGGGATAGCTGGGGGTCAGGAGGTCGCGGGTTCGAATCCCGCCGGCCCGACGCGGTGGTAGGTTCGCTGCGCCATGAGCGAGCCGGCCCAGACCGACCGCGTCCTGACGATCCCCAACCTCATCTCCTCGCTCCGCATCGCGCTGATCCCCGTGTTCGTCGTCCTGATCGTGGACCCGGACACGACGCGCGCGGGGCTGGTGTTGTTCGTGGTCGTGGTCGCCACCGACTGGGTCGACGGGGCCCTCGCTCGCGCCACCGGGCAGGTGTCCGAAGTCGGCAAGGTCCTGGATCCGGTCGCCGACCGGCTGGCGATCGCCGCGGGCCTGATCGCCCTCGTGGTGGCCGACGCCTTCCCCCTGTGGTCGGCGCTCCTGATCCTGGTCCGGGACGTGGCGGTGCTGATCGCCGGGCTGGTGCTGCTCTCGAAGCGCCGAGCGCGGATCGAGGTGCGCTACCTCGGCAAGGTCGCGACGTTCGCGTTGATGGCGGCGATCGCCTGCATCGCGTGGGGGAGCCTCGGCTACCCACTCGCGCCTGCGGCGCTCGCGTGTGGGTGGGCGGTCTACGCGGTGGGGATCGTCGAGTACTACGTCGCAACCGTCCTGTACGTGGGCGACCTCCGACGTGCCTGGCGGCGCACCATCGATCGCTCGGTCGACCCCTCGACGTGAGCCGGGGGCCGGTCCATCCCGTCCGACGTGCTACCTTCCAGCCGCGCGGGGCGGTGACGTGACACGCCACGGACATGCGGCAGAGCCACTGCCAAGGAGAGACGCATGGAGTTCCCCGAGGACCTGCGGTACACCAAGGAGCACGAGTGGGGGCGCGACGAGGGCTCGAACCGTGTCCGCGTCGGCATCACCGACTTCGCGCAGGATGCGCTCGGCGATGTCGTGTACGTCGACGTTCCGCAAGTGGCAGCGAGCGTGACTGCGAACCAACCCTTCAGCGAGGTCGAGTCGACCAAGTCGGTCTCGGACGTGTACGCGCCCGTCTCCGGGACGGTCGTCGAGCGGAACCAGCTCCTGGAGGAGCGTCCCGAGCTCGTCAACGAACAACCGTACGGCGACGGCTGGCTCGTCGTCCTCGAGGTCGCCGACGCGGCCCCCCTGGGTGAGCTGATGGACGCGACCGCCTATCGAGCGTTCGTCGAGCAACAGACGGACTGAGCGAGCACGAACGTCCGACGTCGGCCTCGAGCCACCGCCGACGTCCACCTGTCGCCGAGGGTCGAGCACCGAGCCGTACCCTCGAGGTCCGCTCGCATCGCGGTCCGTCGGCCGCACCCTCGATCTAAGCCCGAAACCGTCACCCCTCGTAGCTGAAGATCGACCTCGAACGCCGGTCGAGGCCGAGACTTCTCGGGCGCTCCAACCTCGACCACCGATCGCGGTCGTACCGAGGCCTCCTCGAGGTTCAGGGGGGCCGACAGGACAGGTTGCCCCTGGCCGGTGGTGGACCCTGCCCCTGGCCGACCCTCGACGCTTGGGTCTTGCTCCCATCGACCGTTGGACCCGATCGAGTGACGAACCGTCGAGGTACCTTCAAGCAGCGGGCGGGGTCCGGTTGACCCTTCGTGGGTAGGGCGGTAGTTTCGATCGGGTCTCGAGGTCGAGGTTGAGCCTCGGGACTCCACCGTCGAGGTGAGACGAGGGCAACGGGGGGTCGAGCGTGTACTGCACCCGGTGTGGACATCCGAACAAGGACGAGGCGCGCTTCTGCGCGAACTGTGGTGCTGTCCTGCAGGAGGAGACCACCCTCGCCCTCAACCCGGTCGAGATCGAAGCGGAAGGTTCCGAGGACTTCCCCTTCCCGGAGGACGAGCTCAAGGCGGGGCAGGCCCTCCTGCTCGTGAAGCACGGGCCCAACGCGGGGTCGACATTCATGATCGAGGGTGACGTCACGAGCACCGGACGCAACCCCGAGAGCGACGTCTTCCTCGACGACATCAGCGTCAGCCGCAAGCACGCCGAGATCCGTCGCCACGCCGACGGGTTCTACATCCACGATCTCGGGAGCATGAACGGCACCTACGTGAACCGCGAGCGTGTGGAGGTCACCAAGCTCGCCGGTCACGACGAGGTCCAGATCGGTCGGTTCCGGCTCGTGTTCTTCGTGGGGGAGTGAGGGACGTGGCGACCCGCAACTACCAGTCGATCGGCGAGGTGCTCGTCTCGGTCAAGACGGAGTTCCCCGACATCACGATCAGCAAGATCCGGTTCCTCGAGTCCGAGGGCCTCATCGAGCCCGAGCGCACGCCGTCGGGCTACCGCAAGTTCTACGAGAAGGACGTCGACCGCCTGCGTTCGATCCTGCGGATGCAGCGCGACGAGTACCTCCCGCTGAAGGTGATCAAGGACCGGTTGTTCGAGACGGACGCGTTGGACGGCCAGGGCGGGGACGGCGTTCCGATCGAACCCGTCGCTCCCGAGCCCGACGAGGAGCTCGCGGAGGCACCGACGGGGCTGCAGATGTCGATCGAGGAGATGAGCGCCGCCACCGGGATCGATCGGGAGCGGATCCGCGAGCTGGAGTCGTTCGGCCTCGTGAAGGAACACGGTCCCGACGGCGCGAGGTACTTCGACGGCGATGACTACATCGTGCTGTCGATCGTGAAGGACTTCTTCCGCTTCGGCGTCGAGCCCCGGCACCTCACGATGTACAAGCACTTCGAGGAGCGGGAGGCCGACTTCTTCGAGTCGATCGTGATGCCCCAGCTCCGTCAGCGGAACCCCGACGCCCGTCGGGGTGCGACGGCCTCCCTCGTCGAGCTCGCCAGGGCATCGCGCAAGCTGAAGCAGGCGCTGCTGCGCACCAACCTTCGCCAGCACCTGACGTGACCCGGCGGCCTGCTCGCGCGCTGTCGCGCCGGCTGTTCGCTTGGGCGCTGATCTCGCTCCTGCTTCTCTCGTTCGGCGCCGCCCGCGCGCAAACCCCCACGTTGCAGCCGCCTCCTCCGACGCCGGTCATCCAGCCCGGCGGGCAGGTCAGCCGGTCGCCGTTCCCCTCGACGCTCCGGACCCCGTCGACCTCGACCGAGGTACCCGAGATCCATGCGGCATCGGCCGTGCTCGCCGATCTCGACACCGGCCAGGTGCTCTTCGATCTCCATCGCAACGAACGGCGGCCGATCGCGAGCGTCACGAAGATCATGACCGCGCTCCTGGTGGTCGAGCGCGCCGACCTCACCGACGTCGTGACGGTGACCGAGGGCGCCGCCAGCGGCCAGGTCGCGGGCATCTCGGGTCTCGGTCTGATGGCGGGTGAGCGGATCCGCGTGGACGAGCTGCTGTACGCCCTGCTGCTCCAGTCGGCCAACGACGCCGCCGTGGCGCTCGCCGAACACGTCTCGGGCTCGGTGGACGCGTTCGTGGACGACATGAACGCGCGCGCCGAGCAGCTCGGCATGACGCGCACGTTGTTCACGTCACCCAACGGCCTGGACGATACGGGATATTCGTCGGCCGCCGATCTCGTCCGGCTCACGCGTGCCGCCTACCGCAGCCCCGGGTTCGCGAGCGTGGTCGCGACCCGGTTCCACACGGTCGAGTCCCTCGACGCCGAACCCCGGATCGTCCAGAACCGCAACGTGCTGCTGTGGCTGTACCCCGGCGCGATCGGGGTGAAGACGGGGTTCACGAGCCCGGCGGGGTTCTGCCTCGTCGGCGCGGCGCAGCGCGGGGACGAGCGATTGGTCGCGGTGGTCCTCGGGGCGCCCGGCGAGCCGTTCTCGGCCGCGGCCACGCTGCTGAACTACGGCTTCGACGCGTTCGAGTACCGGACGCTCCTGCGGGAGGGGGAGCGCCTCGACGACGTGGACGTGGGCGGCCGGAGCGTCTCGGTGAGCGCCGGCGGGAACGTGCGCGGTCTGATCCCGGCGGCGGCGACCGTTTCGCGCACCGTGGAGCTCGAGCACCACGTGGCCTTCCCGCCGGCCCGCGGGGAGCAGATCGGCATCGTCCGGCTCTCGGCCGGGGGGAAGATCGTGGGCGAGGTGCCGCTGGTGGTCGTGGGCGTCCCGGCCCCGTCGCCGCCCGAACCCGGCTCGTGGTGGGCCAGAGCCGCGGGAGCCCTCGTCGACGCGGGCGGCGGGGTCCTGGACGCGTTGTTCGGGTAGTCGACTGCTACGATCGGCGGCGGTGTCGGACGTCGTCAGCGTCGAGTTCGGGCGCGAGGACATCCGCCGGCGGATCGAGGAGCTTGGCCGCACCATCACCGGGGACTATGAGGGGCGCGCGCCCGTCTTGATCTCGGTCCTCAAGGGCGGCTCGGTGTTCCTCGCCGACCTGATGCGTGCCGTCGCGCTCCCGCTCGCGATCGACTACATGTCCATATCGCGGTACGGGGGCGCCACCGAGTCCCTCGGGCGCGTGCGGATCGTCAAGGATCTCGATCACGACATCGGTGGTCGCGACGTCATCGTGGTCGAGGACATCGTGGACACGGGTCTCACGCTCTCGTACCTGATCTCGGTGCTCGGATCGCGCGAACCGGCATCGGTCGAGGTGTGTGCACTGTTGGACAAGAGCGTCCGGCGCATCGTCCCGCTCGAGCTCCGCTACCGGGGTTTCGAGTGTCCCGACGTGTTCGTGGTCGGGTACGGCCTCGACTTCGAGGAGCGCTTCCGTAACGTCCCCGACATCCTCGCGATCCACGACATGGATGCGCTCCGGGCGGATCCCGATCTGCTGATCCCGTACCTTCCGGTGCTCGATCCCGCCTCCCCGACGGGTGGGTTCGACCCCCTGAAGCCGTCGCCGTAGGACTAGGTTGCCGCACCTGGGGGGCCGGTGTACGGTCGGTTGGGTCCATGATCGAGATGACCGTCGCCGGCGTTCGGATCGAGTTCCCGTCGAACTCGCCCATCGTCCTGCTCCGGGAGGCCGAAGGCGAGCGGTTCCTCCCGATCTGGATCGGCCAGTCCGAGGCCCAGGCGATCGCGATCGGGCAGCAGGGTCTGGTCACACCTCGACCCATGACGCACGACCTGCTCAAGAACATCCTGGACGAGATGTCGGTGCAGGTCACGAGCATCACGATCACCGAGCTGCGGGATGGCGTGTTCCACGCGGTGATCGGCTTGCAGCGCAACGGTTCCAGCTTCGAGATCTCTTCGCGACCGTCGGACGCGATCGCGCTTGCCGTTCGCTTGGGGTGCAAGATCTTCGCGAACGAGGACGTCCTGGAGGAGGCCTCCATCCTGATCCCCGCCGACGGGGAGGAGGAGGAGAAGCAGCTGCAGGAGTTCCGCGAGTTCCTCGAGAACGTGACGCCCGAGGATTTCGGGTAGAGCCTTACCCGTAGAACAGTTCCGTCGCCCAGAGCCAGTTTCGCCCGCATCTGTTCTGCGAGTCGACCTCGAGCACGCCGATCCCGATCCGACGGAGCTTCGGGTTCAGCAAGATGTCGCGATGCACCGGCTCATGCATGAACGCATGGTGCAGGGCGGAGAGCGTGTCGGCGCACCCGACGGCGCTGGCGCCGACCTGGTCCCACGGTTCGTCCTGGAGGATCCCCGTGAGATTGGTTGGATCGTAGATCGCGTTGTCCGAGATCATGCGACGAGTGTGCCGCAGCGCATCTCGCGAAAGCGATCTGTCGATGCGCAGCGTGTGCAGATCGTGGTTGTTCCGCGTTGCATTGACCATCCGGAGTACCTTCGAACGGAAACCGCTGCCGGCCTGAGCGGCCGGCGCGAACGCGATCCCGAGCGCCAGGATCGCCGACACCATGAGCACGACCGTCCGTCGTGGCTTGCTCGTGCGGGTTCCCAACCGCAACACCCCCCTCGCATGCCCCTCGCGGAACGGCGCAGGCTAGCGCTTCACCATGCGGTCGTCATGTCCCCAGGTCACCCTAGGTCGAAACATCTCGGGGGGTGGGCTTTCCCGCCCAAGGAGATCGGCGTAGGCCGAAAGGGGCGGATGGGGGCGGGTGATTGACATCCCTCGGGCTCGGCCCTAGGCTGCCGACGCCCGCGTAATTACGGAGTTGTGATGGCTGAGCAGGGATATCGCGTCCCCGAGGTCTGCAACATCGTCGGGATCACCTACCGACAACTCGACTACTGGGCCCGGACGGGCCTGGTCAGACCGTCGGTCAAGGATGCCAAGGGCTCGGGCTCTCAACGCCTGTACTCCTTCCAGGACCTTGCCATGCTCCGGCTGATCAAGCGGATGCTCGACAGCGGGGTGAACCTGCAGCAGGTCCGCAAGGCCATGAAGACCCTCAAGGGCCTCGACCAACCCGCCCTGGGGACGACCCTCGTGTCGGACGGCCACCGTATCTACCAGGTGGAGTCTCCCGAGGCGGTCGTCGACCTGCTGGCGAGCGGACAGGGGGTCTTCGCGATCGCGGTCGACAAGGTATGGACGGAACTCGAGGGGACTCTGGCCAAGAACGCCGGGAAGAAGGGTCGAAGCGCCCGGGCGGCCGGAGGCGCGTGACCGAGGGCGCGGCGGCCGAGACCCCGGCCCTCCCGAGCGACACGGTTTCCTTCGCTCACGCCAGCGAGCGCCAGTTCGCCCAGCTGCTGGACTTCTACCAGATCGAGTGGAGCTACGAGCCGACGTCGTTCGACCTCGAATGGGACCGCGACGGCAACGTGGTCCAGCGCTTCACGCCGGACTTCTATCTGCCGATGTACGACCTCTACATCGAGATCACGACGCTCAACCAGCGGCTCGTGACCAAGAAGAACCGCAAGGTCCGCCGCCTGCGCGAGCTCTATCCGGGGATCAACTGCAAGATCTTCTATCAGCGCGACTACCTGTCGCTCGTGTCCAAGTACGGGCTCGAGGACGTGTCGGGGTAGAGGCCGCGTCGGGCTAGGGGTCCGGGGCCTCTCCGCGCCTTCCGGCTAGACTCAGCATCCGGCATGAGGTTCGCGCCGCACACGGACGACGACGTCGATCAGATGCTCGAGGCCATCGGCCTGTCGAGCGTGGACGACCTGTTCGACCGGATCCCCCGGAGCGTTCGCCTGAACCGGCCCCTGGACCTCCCCGACGGCGTTTCCGAGATGCAGATCCTGGCCGACCTCAAGGCACTCGCCGGGCGGAACCGCTCGGCCGAGGACCTGGTCTGCTTCGCCGGCGGGGGGGCATACGACCACTTCGTCCCTGCCGTCGTGTGGGCGCTCGCCGGCCGGTCCGAGTTCTACACCTCCTACACGCCGTACCAGCCCGAGCTCTCGCAAGGCGTGCTGCAGGCGCTGTTCGAGTACCAGTCGATGATCTGCGACCTGACCGGGCTCGAGGTCTCGAACGCGTCCCTGTACGACGGCGCGACCGCGCTCGCAGAGGCCGTGAACCTGGCGCGGTCCTCGCCTGGACGCGACCGGGTACTGGTGAGCGCCGCCGTCGACCACCGGTACGTCGAGACCCTGCAGACCTACGGGAGGGGGGCGGGGTACCAACCCGAGGTCTTCGACATCGTCGACGGGCGCGGCGGCGAGCCCCAAGTGGCCGACGACGTCGCGTGCGTGATCGTCCAGCACCCGAACGCGTACGGTTTGCTCGAGCCGGCGCGCGAGCTCTTCGGGGCGGCGCACGCGGGTGGTGCGCGCGCTATCCAGGTGTTCGACCCGCTGTCGCTGGGTGTGCTGGCCCCGCCGGGTGACCTGCGCGCGGACATCGCGGTGGCCGAGGGACAGGTGCTCGGAAACCACCTGAACCACGGCGGTCCGTACCTCGGGGTGATCGCGACGCGCCTGGACGACGTGCGGCGGCTTCCGGGCAGACTCGTGGGGGAGACGCTCGATGTCGATGGACGGACCGGGTACGTGCTCACGCTGCAGGCTCGGGAGCAGCACATCCGGCGCGAGAAGGCCACCTCCAACATCTGCACGAACCAGACGCTGATGGCGATCGCGGCGACCGTGTACCTCGGGTGGCTCGGGCCGCTGGGGCTCGAGGAGCTCGGGCGCCAGTGCGTCTCGAAGGCCGCGTACGCGGCGGAGCGTTTGTCGGAGGTGACCGGCGTCGAGCCGCTGTTCGGCGATGCACCGTTCTTCAAGGAGTTCCCCATCCGGCTGCCGCGGCCCGGGGACGAGGTCCGCGACGCGCTGATCGAACGCGGGTACCTCGGCGGCGTGCCGCTCCCGGACGCCGACGGCCACGCCCTCCTGGTGGCCGTGACCGAGCGGCGCTCCCGCGAGGAGATCGACGGCCTCGCGATGGCGCTGAAGGAGGTGCTCGCGTGAGCGAGGAACCCTCGACGGCGACGACCGAGCCCGTTCCTGGGCGGGTGGGAGCCCCCGTCCGCGTGGGCGGCCCTCCGGACCGCCAGGGGACCCTCAAGGACCTCTCGCGGCGGGGGCGGCGAGCGTTCAGCCTGCCCGAGCTCGACGTGCCCGAGGCACCGGTGCCCGCCGACCAGGCCCGGCAGGCGGCACCCGGCCTGCCCGAGGTCGCCGAGCGCGATCTCGTGAGCCACTACACCCGGCTCTCGCAGCTCAACTACGGGGTGGACACCGGCTTCTATCCGCTCGGGTCGTGCTCGATGAAGTACAACCCGAAGATCGCGGAGAACGTGGCACAGCTTGCGGGCTTCCAGCGAGCGCACCCCCACCAGCCCGACCACTCGGTCCAGGGGTCGCTCGAGCTCATGTGGCGCCTCGAGCGCGCCCTGTGCGAGATCACGGGTATGGCTCGCGCGACGCTGCAGCCGCCCGCCGGTGCATGCGGCGAGCTCACCGGTCTTCTCGTCATGCGGGCCCACCACGAGCGGCAGGGTCGGCAGCGTCGGCGCGTGGCGATCCCGGACTCCTCGCACGGGACCAACCCGGCAAGCGTGCGCCTGGCCGGCTACCAGGCGCTCAAGATCCCGAGCGACGCCAGAGGGCTGGTCGACGTGTCGGCGCTCGAGAAGCTGATCGACGAGGACGTCGCGGGGTTGATGCTCACCAACCCCAACACCCTCGGCATGTTCGAGGAGGAGATCGAGCG
>Ga0307296_10000623_pt1 | contig 17044 bp, 14 predicted proteins | sample ER_DNA_153_FD_194467 | JGI IMG/M metagenome (GOLD analysis project Ga0307296, IMG submission 194467) | Bulk soil microbial communities from the East River watershed near Crested Butte, Colorado, United States - ER_DNA_153 | ecosystem: Environmental > Terrestrial > Soil > Floodplain | place... | reverse complement strand
GCGACCGATCAGCCTCGACGTGCACTCGCTGACGTGCTCGCTCGGCGTGCCGACCCGGCATTTCGATGTCACCTACCTGGCGATCGCTCCCGACAGCGCACCACTGTCGCAAAGTCACGAGTCGCTCGATCTTCGCTGGGTCACCTGGGACGCCTTACCCGAAGGTGCGGCGCCTAACCTGCCCGCCATGATCGAGGCCGCTCGTCGCCGGATCGACGCCTGATGGCGGACTTGGCCTCCGCGGTCGACCAAGTCGCGAAGTGGCCGGTGGGCGTAGCAGCGGCCGCGGCGGTCGGGCCGAACGGCGTGCTCGCAGCGACCGGGCCGGTCAACCGCCAGTTCCCACTCGCCTCAGTAACGAAACCGCTCGCAGTACTCAGCGCGCTCGTCGCCGTCGAAGAGGGCGCGGTCGAACTCACCGACGCCGCAGATGAGGACCTGGTGCCCGGCGCGACCATCCGCCACCTGATGTCCCACGCATCCGGGCTCGCACCCGACGAGCTCAAACGGATGTTCCCGCCGGCCGGGCGGCGGGTCTACTCCCACGTCGGCATCGAGTTGCTCGCAGATCTGGTCGCGCGGGCAGTCGGCATGCCGTTCGGCTCGTATTTCCAAGAATCGCTGGCCGGGCCGCTGGGATTGAGCGATACCCATCTCGCCGGATCCCCCGCTCGGGACTGTCTGGCGTCCGTCGCGGACTTGGCGCGGGTCGTCGCCGAGCTGCTCGCGCCGTCCGGTTGGCTGCACGCTGCGACGCTGTCAGACGCGGCGAGCATCCAGTACCCGGGCCTCCGGGGGGTCGTGCCGGGCTTCGGCAGCCAGAACCCGAACGACTGGGGGCTTGGCTTCGAAATCCGGTCCGGCAAGCACCCCCACTGGACCGGCACCCACAACTCGCCCGCGACCTACGGCCACTTCGGGCTGAGCGGATCCATGTTCTGGATCGATCCGGAACGCCGTATCGGACTGGTCGCGCTCGCGGACCGGTCATTCGGCGACTGGGCCAAAACGGCCTGGCCGGCGCTGTCCGACGCCGTTCTCACGGCGGCGTGACAACGCCGGGCGTGCCGAGGCTAACCGGCCATGGCGCCGACGGTAGACGTCGTCAGTTCGGATCGCGTCTGACGCGCCTGGCGATGCCGCGTGAGGTGCTTGACGACGTAAGCCGCGTCCGCACCGGCGCCGCCGACCAGCATCGACCGCATGGATGACTGGAAGCTGAGCCCGGTGAAGTAGAGCCCGGGCGCCGACTCGACGACGCCGCGGCGTTCGATCGGCCAGCCGTCGTCACCGGCGATAGGAAGCTTGATCCAGTCCAGGTCGTGAACGAAGCCCGTGCACCACACGATGTTCGCGACCTCAACGATGCGGTCGTCCCCGACCACCGGCAGGCCACCGGCGACGCCGGTCGTCCGGTCGGTCACCCGCTCGACACCAGCCGCGGCGAGATCTGCTCGCTTCACCCGCAACAACGGGCCACCGTGGTGTCGGATGAGGTTCATCTCCTTGCGCCCCATTGGCGTGCGCCGACTGAGCACGCGCCCGAATGCGAAGAACATGATCGGCCAGAAGAACCGGAAGGACGGCTTGTCGAGCTGGAACGGGATCTGGCCGGTGTCCCGACCGGACAGGATCACCTCGTGTGTCGCGGCCAGCTCGTACGCGATGTCGCCACCCGAGTGGGAAGCGCCGACGACCAGCACTGGTCCGGGTTGGAGTTGATCAGGATTCTTGTACTCCGACGAGTGCAGCTGCACGATGCGCGGGTCGAGCTCGTCCGCCATGGCCGGGATCTTGGGCGTGAGACCGAAGGTGCCCGTCGCGATGATCACGTTGGCCGCCTCGAAGACGCCGGCCTCGTGCTCGACTCGGTACCCGTCCTCGTCGGCGGTCAGGCTGGTGACCCGAACGCCGCCACGAACCGGCAGCTCGAACGTTCCCGCGTACGTCTTCAGGTAGTCCGCCACGTCGTCCTTGGTCGGGAAGGACCACCGCGGTGCGGGAAATGGCAGGCCGGGAAGACCGTCCCAACCCGCTGGGCTGTACAGGCGCAACGAATCCCAGTGCCGGCGCCAGTTGTCGCCGACTCGCTCATTCGCGTCGATGACCAGGCACTCTCGGCCGGCAGCCCGTAGGTGGTATGCCGCGGAGAGCCCGGCTTGGCCGGCACCGATGATCAACGTGTCGATTCGTTCTGATGTGTATGTCATGGCGGCCACGCTATGGAGCCCACCAGTCGGGCCGCATCGGACGAACGATGCAGACTCCGCGCCGACGCCGCATGGGTATTTCTATGTACGGTCCATCAGATCGTGCTCGTAGGCATAGGCCGTCGCTGCGGCCCGACTCGACACGTGCAGCTTGGTGAAGATGTTCGAGACGTGCCGGGCGACCGTCTTTCCCGACAAGAACAGTTCCGTCGCAATGATGCGGTTCGTCTTTCCGGACGCCACCAATTGCAGCACTTCGATCTCGCGAGCGGTCAGCCCACCTGGCTGGCGCTCGGCGGTCGAGATGCCGCTCACATCGCGCATTGCCTTCAGGTCCGGTTCGGCGCCGAGCCGGTCGAATACCGCGCGCGCCGCGTCGAGCTCCATTCGGGTGGCATCAAGATCGCCCGAGTCGCGGCAGGCCTGCCCGACGAGCACCCGGACTCGCGCCGCGAAGTACGGAGCGTCGACGTCCTGCCACGCGTTCCACGAACGCCGCAACACCGGCAGCGCCTCGGCCCAGGCACCCCGTGCGAGCAGGACGGCGCCCGCTGCCCGGGTTGCCATCGCGCCCAGCAGCACCGACTCATGCGCGGCCGCGATGCTGCTGAGTTCGGTGGACGCCGACTCCGCGGCGTCGAGGTCGGCGGCGGCAATGGCAATCTCGACGCCAGCGGCCAGCAAGGGAGCTCGCAGCAGCCCGATGGGGATCTCCGCTAGCGCGCGGGTGATTCCGGCCCGAGCAGCGTCCACTCGACCCTGGATTAGCCGAAGCAACGCCAGCCCCGGCTGGGTTTCTTGGCCGAATTCGGCGGCGAGCGCATAGCTGCGCTCTGCCTGACCGAGATCGCCGCGCAGTCGGTAGAGCTCGGCCTGCTCGTAGTAGGCCGAGCCGACGGCCGGATGGCCGGGCGGCGCCGACAGCTGGGTGCAGGCCTCGTCGATCTGCTCCATCGCGTCCGGCCAGAAACCCCGTAACTGCATGATCTGAGCCCGGTGCACGAGGCACTGGCCGCGGAACGGCACGAGGTCCGGCTGTTCCTCGCACCAGCGGCTGAGTGCTCTCGTCCATTCACCGGCGCGTTTCGGGTCGAATGCTTGGCTGCACGCACCGATCACCGAGCAATAGGCAATGCCGGAGACGATCGGGTTTACCTCGCCCTCGATGACCGAGAGCATCACGTTTTCGAGTTGGGCGATGCCCTCGGCAACGCGGCCCAATCCGATAAGGCACTGTCCGACGCCGATTCTCGCCATCGCGGCGGAGCTGGGCTCGCCGCACCGGCTCGCGATCTCCGCGGACTGGCGGAACCGGTCGTACGCCGCGTCGACCGCCCCCGCTTGCAGGAGCGGAATGGCCTGCAGGCCGCACGCCAGAACCTTGGCCGCGCAGTCGCAATCGTCGTCCTTCAGCAGCTCCTCGGCCCGGGCGTGCCAACCGCTCGCCAGGACCCATTCACCGCGGAAGCCGAGGTTCATCGCGGCGTAGCAGGCACATTCGGCGGCCCGGGCGAGGTCGCCGTTGCTCGCCCAGGCCCGGCTGGCTCGGGCCAACCCGTCGATATACGCCTCGTCGTCACCGGTTAGCAGTGCAGAACGAGCGAATTGTTCGAGATCTTCAGGCTCAAGAACGACCTGAGACGCGGCCAGCGCGTAGGCCTCGCGGGCGTCGCGCCAGGCGCGGGCGTCATACGCCTTGCGCGCGATCGCTAGTTCGGCCGACGGCGTCATGTGCGCAAGGGTAGGTCGTGACGACTGGTCGCCAAAGCTGAAATATGTGGTGGATCCGCCAACGTCACATGGCGCGCATGTCGATCGGGCTGTACCGAGGGCCGAAACGAGGCTTGGCGACCCCCGACACCTCGATGAGCCGAACTACCCGCTGCCGATGCCCGCGCCAGCGCTCGAGGAGTGCGAGCATCTCGGCGTCGTCCCCCCGTGGACGCCCGGTGAGCGCATGGACGACCTGGTCGTGGATGTGGTAATCCCCAACGCTCACCGTGTCAGGGTCCCCCCACGCACGCTGCGCGACTTCCGCCGCCGTCCACTCGCCGATACCGGGCACGATCCGCAGCCGGGCCGACGCCTCAACCGGAGTGAGGTAGACGCACTCCTCGAGTCGAGCAGCCACCGTCGCCGCAGCGCGGATCGCGCGCTGCCGCGCAAGGTCGACGCCGAGACGATGCCAATCCCAACTCGGCACGTCGAGCAGCGTCTCCGCTCCGGGGGGAACCCGCAGCGCCGGCCATGGTCCGGGCGCCGGCTCGCCGTACCGGTAGCACAGGCCGCGCCAGGCCCGCCGGGCCTCCCCGCCCGTGACGCGCTGCTCGAGGACGGCGGGCACGAGCACGTCCAGGACCAGACCGGTGCTCGGCAGCCGCAGCCCGGGATGGCGGCGAGCCACGGAGGCAAGCAACGGATGCGCCGCGGCGTCGAAGCCGGTCCAGTCATCGCCGTCACCGAGCAGAACGGGCACTCGGTCCAGCAGCCAGGCCGCCCCGGCCCCCCAGGCGGACGCGTCAACGACGCCGGCGTGCTGCCGCAGCGCCAGAGTTCCCGGCCCGTCCGGCGTGCGGGACGCCCACCAGAAGATGCCATCCACACTCGTGCGATGCGCGGGATCGCCGCCGCCGCGTACCAACGGCCCCAATGTGCCGCGAACGTCCACCGGGCGCCCGGCCTCCCATCGGCGTCGCCGCTCAGGCATCCGACGAGAACCGAATCGACCCATCGGCCAATACCACATCCGGCCAGATCCGGACTCCACCGGCGAGCTCAACCCGAGCTCCGATCCGGGCTCGATCACCGACGACGGCGTCGACCACAGCGGCATCCGCGCCGATCGTGGCGGATCGCCCGACGATGGCGCGGCGGACGACCGCACCCGGAGCCAGCCGGACATCGTCGAACAGCGTCGCCCCGTCGACGATGCAGCCCGCCGCGACAACGCAGCCGGCCCCGACTGTCGCACCGCCGGAGAGCTTCGCGTGGTCGCTGACGTGCGCACCCGGCAACACAAGCGCTTCGCCAACCGGTCCCGGGACGGCGGACGACGGAGCGATACCGCGCACCAGATCGGCCGAGCCCGCGACGAAGTCCGCCGGCGTCCCCAGGTCACGCCAGTAGGCGGGATCGACGTAGCCAATGACCGTCGCGCCCTCGGCCAGCAGGCCCGGGAAGGTTTCTCGCTCCACCGAGACCGGGCGGCCGGTCGGAATCGCCTCGAGCACGGAGCGCCGAAACACGTAGGTGCCGGCGTTGATCTGGTCGGACACCGGGTTCGGATCCTTCTCCAGGAACGCCGTCACCCGGCCGTCCGCGTCGGTGGGGACGCAACCGAAGGGTCGTGCGTCGTCGACCGTCGTGAGATACAACGTCACATCGGCTGCCGTGTCGGCATGGCGGTGGAGCAGCGCTGTCAAGTCGATGCCGCTCAACACGTCTCCGTTGAAGACCAGCGTGGTGTCCCCCCGCAACCGGTCGGCGACGTTGCGGATGCCCCCGCCGGTGCCGAGCGGCTCCGACTCCACGACGTACTCCAGCTCGATCCCGAACCGCCGGCCGTCGCCGAAGTAGCTCGCGAAGACGTCCGACTGGTAGGAGGTCCCGAGCACGATGTGCTGAACCCCCGCATCGCGGATGCGCGAAAGCAGGTGGGCGAGCAGCGGAACGCCCGCCGTGGGCAACATCGGCTTCGGCGCGGACAACGTCAACGGCCTTAGCCGGGTGCCGAGGCCGCCGACAAGGACGACCGCATCCACGCGGTCGGGGCGAACGTTCAGGGCAGCCTCCGGTTCGGACGGGCTCCAGCGGCTACTGCCGGAGCGCGGCGAGCTAAGGCGGCGCGGCCAGCCAGACCGGTCCGGAGCACCAACCGCACCGGTGCCCACCACGGCCCGGAATAGTGCCGCTGCACCCACCTCCAGGCGCTGCGATGGTGTTCGGTGGCCATCCGGCGGGGTTCCCGGGCCGTGGCGTGGGCGCCGACGTGGGTGACCTCGGCCGACGGGATATAGACGCTCTGCCAGCCGGCTCGTCCGAGCCGCTCACCGAGGTCAACGTCCTCGAAGTACATGAAGTAGCTCGGATCGAAGCCACCCACAGCATCGAATGCCGCGCGACGCAGGAGCAGGCAGGAGCCGGACAACCAGCCAACCGGGCCCTCCTGCGGTGCGCCGCGCTCGTTTCGGTAGGCGGTGGTCCACGGGTTGCTCGGCCACCACCACCCGCACAATGCGTGGCCGATGCCGCGTCCGAGCGACGGCAGCGCGCGCGCCGACGGGTACACCTCGCCGTCGGTGTTGCGGATCAGCGGGCCTAGCGCGCCGGCGTCCGGCCAGCGGGCGGCGGCAACGACTAACGTGTCGATCGCGCCAGTCGACCAGACGATGTCCGGATTGGCGATCAGAACCAGCTCGGTGTCGGTAGCCCGCACGCCGCGATTGGCGGCCGCGCCGTACCCCAAATTGCGGCCTATCTCGACGAGCGACACGTTGTCGTACTTGGTGGCGGTGTCTTGCGGAATGCCGTCGGTCGAAGCATTGTCGGCGAGCAGCACGGGCACTGGGTGCCGGCTCGCGCCCTCCAGGGTCGACAAAAACGTGGCCAGCGATTCGCCGGGCGAGTACGTCACGACGACGACGGAGATGTTCACAGACGGGTCTCCGCCGCCGCGCGGTAGGCCTCGACGTGCAATCGGGCGCAGCGGTCCCAGGTGAACAGCGTGGCCCGTTCCTGGGCGGCCTTGCCGAGCAGCGCACGGCCGGCGTCATCTGCGAGCAGCTCGCGCAGCGCCACTGCGATCGACGCGTCGTCCGGTTCGGTGTAGGCCACTGCGTCACCGCCGACCTCCGGCAGCGCCAATCGCCGGGTTGTCAGCACCGTCGCGCCGCAGGCCATTGCCTCGAGGACCGGCAACCCGAAGCCCTCACCCAAGCTGGGATACACGACGACCGCGGCCCCACCCAGCAATGCGGGCAGGTCCGCCATCGGAAGGTAACCAGGTCGGATGACCCGAAGCCGGTTCGGGATGCCAGCGGCAGCGGCGTCAACCGTGTCGTCCCATCCGTGGCCGCCCGCAACGACAAGCGCGGGCGGGTGGGGCAGATCGCGGACCGCTAGCGCCCAGCCCCGCACGAGCGCGCTGACGTTCTTGCGCGGCTCGACCGTGCCGAGGAAAGCAACGAACTCCACGTCGCCCAGATCGAGCTGTCGCCGCAATCGCACCACGTCCTCCGCGGCGGGCGGATGGAAGACGGCGCGATCGACGCCGAGCGGCGCCACGGTGACTCGGCCAACCGCGACGTGGGCATGCCGGGCGAGCTCCCGCCGGGTCGCCTCCGACGGCACGATCAGCCCGGTAGCTCGACGAGCCGACCAGCGCGTCGCGGCTCGGAAGAAGCGGGCCTTGACAACGGAGTGCAGCTGCGGGTCGGTGAAGAACGTCGCGTCGTGCACGGTCACGACCGTCGGCAGCCGGCCGAAAACTGGCTGCGTGTAGTGCGGGCTGTGCAGGACGTCGGGCCGGACGCGACGAGCCACCCGGAGCAAGCCGGTCTGTTCCCAGCCCAGCCGAACCGGACGACGGTCGAGCACGCCAGGGCCGGTGACGACCTCGAGGCCGAGCGCCTCGTAGCCCACCCGGTCGACTGGCTTGCTCGCGACGACGACCTGAGCCCCCGAGCCGGCTGAACCGGCGAGCGCCCCGAGCAACCCGTCGAGATAACGCCCCACTCCGCCGCGGTTCGTGGGCAAAGCCGTCGCGTCGACCAGCACGCGAACCACGACCGGAAACCTCACAAGGACGCAACGAACGGACCGCCGAAGCCTACCCGCCAGGGTGCCACCGATCGATCAGGCGAGGGAGTGATAGAGCCGCCAGGCCCGCTCGGCCACGGCATTCCAGTCGTAACGCGGCACTCGCAGCCGACCGGCCCGCACCAACCCCTCCCGGAGCTGGGTGTCACCCACGACAGCCTCGATCGCCTCTGCCAGCCGGGCGACGTCGCCGACCGGTGTGACCAGCGCGGCGTCCCCGGCCACCTCGACAAGCGCCGGGACGTCGGAGCAGATGACGGCCGTGCCGCAGGCCATGGCCTCGATGACGGGCAGCCCGAATCCCTCCGCGCGGCTCGGCATGAGCAGCGCCGTAGCGCGCCGCAGAATGACCGCGAGATCGGGGTCGGCGATCCGTCCGAGCACCCGGATCTGCTGCTCGGTCAACCCGGCGGCGTGCGCCGAAGCCATGACGTCGACGTCGCCCCATCCGGGCGCGCCGACCACCAGCAGCGCAACCGCGGTGCTCCCCAGCCGGGCGAGTGCCCGCAGCGCAATGTCGAGCCCCTTCCGCGGCTCGAGGGTGGCCACAGTCAGCACGAACCGTTCGGGCAGCTCGAACTGGGCGAGCACTCTCGCGATCTCCTCGTCGGACGGCTCCCGGCGCAGCGCAGGCGTAACACCGGCACCCAGCACATGCACCCGCTCGGCGGGAAACCGCCGAACCTGGCGAGCCAGCTCGTCAGCTACCGCCCGGGTGGGCACGGTGATGGCGTCTGCCACTCGGGCGGCACGCGCCGCGGTCGCCCGGTGCCAGCGAGCGCCTCGGCGGGTGAGGGTCGTGGGATGGGTCCACGCCACGCTGTCGTGGATCGTGACCACCAGCGGGCCGCGGCGGGGTGGGAACAACTGGGTCGGCGCGTGGACCAGATCCACCCCCTGGGGCGCGGGGCCGAGGCCCAGCTCCCAGGTCGCGGCCAGTGCGCGTCGTGGGAGCCGCAGCTGAGTCGGCGCGGCCAGACCGGAGATGGCGACTCCATCCACGTCGCGATGCCGAGCGATGAATCCGCGCACGCTGTCGTCCCCGACCGCGGTTCGCGCCAGGGCGGCAGCGAGCTCTCCCGTGTATCGGCCGGTACCGCCCGGCACCGGTGCGAGGAGCTGTTCCAGCACCACTCCGACGCGCACCCGACGAGGCTAGCGGCAGGTGACCGCGCGACCGAAGCCGATGCTCAGTCGGCCATCCGCTCGAACGACAGCCGGATGAATGTGTAGTCGAGGCCTACCCGCTTCCAGTGCACCGGGCGCTCCGCGTGCTCGAGCGCCAGCTCGCCGAGTAAGCGCAGCCCGTGTCGATCGGCTTCATCCACGAACGCCCGGATCTCGTCCGGTCCGAAGATGTGCACCGGAACGCCATATGCCTGCAAGCCAGTGGTCGTCGGGGGGTCTTGGTCGTAGTCGGTCGACACGATCAGCACGCCGCCGGGGCGCAGGATCCGCGCGGTCTCGGCCGCGAAGGCCGCAAGGGGGACACCGTGCTCGATGACACTCATGCACGTGACGGCATCGAAGGACCCGCTGCGGTAGTCGGTCTTGGTGATGTCGCCCGGCTCGAAGCGCACGGGGCCATGCCGGTGAACCCGGCGAAACTCCAGGTTGTTTCCGACGAGGTTGCGCACGCCGAGCAGCCGCAGCCACGGCAGGACCGGCGAGTAGCGAGCCGATCCGGCGTCGAGGACGCGAATCTCGGTGCCGAGTCGATTCACGATCGTGCTCACCGCACCGAGTGCATCCCAGTTCTTCGGCCGGTCTGGATGCAGCGGTAGTCGTAGTCGCCGGCACTCGCGAACGGCGGCCTCGTACTCGGCGCGAGTCCGCAAGACATCGGTCGGGGCCACCGGCCGAGGGCGTCGGTTTTGGGGGCGACGACTGGCGACTGCCCGTTGCACCGCCACGCGCGCCCACAGGAGCTCCTCGGCGCCGATCTTGGCTGCGTGCAGCGCCCGGCCGCCAGGAGCGGCGGCCTTCTGCCCGCTTCGACCCGGCTCCGCGAGCTGAGTCGAGCCCGGTCCAACGGAGTCGAGCAGCGCCTTGAGGTATGAATCCCAGTACGGCGCTGGGTCGACCGGCCGAACCTGCTCCCGCATTCGTTGCGGGTTTCCGGGCTCGTAGAAGCGGTATAGCGCGTCGCGCAGGGAGTCGACGTCGTCCGGCCGGGCAATGACGCCGTCGACGCCGTCGCGTACGTCATCGGCGAGATGGCCAGCGCTGGTGGTGAGCACTGGCACGCCGAACTCGAAGCCGGCCCATACCGCCTGCGACCCGGTCGCCGTTCGGTACGGGATCAGCATCGCGTCGACATCGGCGAACAGCGACGGGACGTCGTCCGCGGGCACGTATCCGTCGCGCAGCTCAACCCGATCGGCGATGCCCAACCGGGCGCACAGCGCCGCGGTGGCCTCGGTACCGCCCCAGAACTCCCCCGCCACGCGCAGCTGGACGTTCGGCGGCCCGGCAGCGAGCGCCCGAAGCGCGACGTCGAGACCCTTGTACGGACGCACAATGCCGAAGAAGACCAAGCGCCGATGCTCACCCGGCAGCGGATGACGGCGGATGAAACCGTCCGGCATGGACGGTGGCAGCGTGGCGATCTCGACCGGCGCTTCGGTCAGAGCCGACGCGACCTGGGCCTCTGTCGACGAGTGGACGATCACCCGGTCCGTGGCGTTGAGCAGCGCACGCACCAACGGCTCATCGAACCGTCGGCGCTCGTGCGGCAGGACGTTGTGGCAGATGACGACGGTGGCCGCGCGACCGCGTCGCAGACCGCGCAGCATGACCCAGTAGGGCGGTACCTGGACTGGGGTGATGTGCGCGAACACGACGAGGTCGACGTCGCGCAGCCGCCGCGCCGCTCGGACCCAGGTGTCCGGCCGATTCCAGGACAGCACACGGTCCGTTGGCGTGAACGGTCGCAGCTCCGGCGCGTCCACCGTCTGCTGCCCGGGATACAGAAACGACGGGTACTGCCGCCGCCACGAGATAATGCCCACGTCGTGGCCGGCCTCGGCAAGGCGATGAGCCAGCATGGTCGTGTGCTGAGCCACCCCACCCTTGATCGGATGGGTCGGGCCGACAACCGTGATACGCACGCCGCGAGTCTAGGGGCCTCCGCCAATAGGGGCGCTGCAGCCGAGCCGGAGTCCAGGCGTCGGTCCGGCAAGGCGGAGGACGAGAGCTGTGGCGGAGCCACTGCCGATGACGGCCAGGGTCCCTGCGAAATCGCGCAGCGATTTCGTGGGGTGGCGATAACGCTGCCGGTCGGCGTCTGGGCCCGGCGCAGGGCGGCAGTTCCTGTTGGCGGAGGCCCTAGGGTGCGGCACGCTGCGAGCTGTGCCGGGCGAGGACTAGCACGACCCCGGCCTGGGCAAAGTCGAGAACCGCGAGCATCACCCGGGAGAGCAGCACGACCACGACGATCTCGTCGCGCGTCAACAGGGCCGCGGTCGCGCCGAAGCCGCTGAGGGCTAACCCGAGCACGGCCTCACGCACCCCGGCACCGGCGGGGGCGGGAATGAAGATCGTCCCGGCGGTGTACGCCAGTGCGAACCCGCCGATCGCCGGCGCGAGCGACTTCCCGGGATCACCGCCGAGCGAAACAACGAGAGCCCAACACTGCAATCCGAGCAGGAGCCAGGACAACGCTGACCAACCCAGGCACGCGCGCAGCGTCTGCCAGCGCAAGTCCAACTCGATGGGCGGACGGCGGAGCAGCCGCAGCGCCGTGTCCACGGCGGCACCGACGACTCGGGGATGAACGAGTGCGATACCGATCGGGATGATCAGGACGAGCCACCACCACCCGGCCGCTGTCCCGGCACTTGCCGCGAGGACCAACACCAGACCGAGACTTGTCGCCACGACGAGCGAATAGAGCAGCGCCAACACGCCCGCCGTAGCCGCCGATCGCCGGGCGATGCCGTAGCGGCGGCACATCTCGGTGATGGCGACGATCGGCCATATAGAGCCCGGGATGTACTTGCCGAGCTGGCTGACGAATTGCACCCGCGCCACCTCCAGGATCGGCAGCGGCGGTGCGATCATGCGGAGCACAGCGCCGAAGCTGAAGGCGGCGGCCCACTGGCCCGCGACGGCGCAGATAATGGCGACGACGATCCACGCCGGTCGGGCGTGGCTGATCGCGTCGCGCACCCCGTTCCATCGGGTGCCGATATAGACGGCACCGAACACGAGAACAGCCACGCCGAAGGCAATCTTGACGATCCGGCTGGCCAGCGAGCGCCGACGCGGTACTGCGATCCCGTTGTCGGTGGTCGGTGCGTTCGTCTCCGTCGAACTCACCGATCGTCCCGGGACCTCACGATGAGGTCCGCGAGAAGTGCGATCGAGCCGATCATGAGCCCGGTCAGCAGAAGTAGGAGTGTGCTCGTCGTCAGTCGAAGGTGATAACGGGCGATGTCGACGACGCCCTTGACGAACCCGATGAAGAAGATCCACAACGCCAATGGCATCAGGACCTTGATCGGATTGAAGTACATCACCATCCGCAGCACCTGCAGGATGTAGCGGTAGGCGTCCTTGATGAAGTGAAACTTGCTGATTCCCGCCCGTTTGGCGTAGTCGATCGGCAGGTAGTCGATCGCGTGCTGGTTGGACAGAAACGACATCGTGATCGTCGTGACGCATGAGAATCCCGGCGGGAGCAACCGGAGATACGGCAGGGACACGTCCCGGCGGAATGCGCGCAGCCCCGAGTTCAGATCGGGAATCTTCGTCGACGACAAGACTTCGGCGAGCTTGCGGATCACGTACTTGGCCGGTATCCGGAAGATCTTGTGTGTGCCCTGCTCGCTGGTTCGGGCACCGACGACCTGATCGACATCGGGATGGTCGATGAGGTACTGGACGAACTCGGGAATCCGCTCGTTCGGATACGTCATATCGGCGTCGGTCCAGACGACGATGCGACCCCGGGCCTCCGCAGTGCCGATCCGCCGAGCGGTACCAGACCCACCATTGCGGCGGAACGGCATCAGGCGCATGTGCGGGTAGTGCGGCAACTCGTCACGTAGTACCGCGAGCGTGTTGTCGGTTGACTTGTCGTCGATGATGAGCAGTTCGTAACTGAAGTCGCTTGCGTCCAGCGCCTTCGCGATGCGCTCCAGCTCGTCGCGTACGTGATCTTGCTCGTTGAAGCAGGGCAGGACGACAGTGACATCCAGGCTGTTCGCCTGACCATCGGCAACCCCGACCGACTGGCTGGGGTGGTGCGAGATAATCGAAGGCACAGGATGTGCGGTCACGGCGAGGCAGGCTCCTTAAGACGCGGCTGCGCTTCGATGCTGTTCGAACGGAACGTCCGAGATCCTAGCTGTTCGCATCACCCGGGCCCCGTCAGTCGGCAGCCAGTCATCGAATTCGAAATCGTTCTGGGTGGTTTCAACCGGATGGTGAAGATTCACGCCCGGCGCGGGGGGATGCTAGCCCGAGGTTTCCCCTGGTCTTGATCAAGGTAGGCGTGTAAGTCAGGGAATTTCGGGGCTGTGGGCAGGGCTTGGGCGCTGGTGTACTGACTATGGGTAGCCGTGACGATGGGAGACGCCGAGCAGATCGAGGGCCTGCCGCCGTAGACCGGTGGGGTGGTGATCATGGTGAGGGCGGTGCAACCTCACCCGCACCCTCGCGCTCTCGCCTTCACCGAGCACGGCAAGGCCCGCGGCGCCACCATCCGCGCCAAGCTGATCAACATCGCCGCCCGGCCAGCCCGCTCCGGCCGAGACCAGATCACCTGGCGCCTGCCGGTCGACTTGCCCTGGGCCGACGGATGGCTGGCCCTCTTCCACGCCACCAATCGGCGCCCCACCCGCGCTGCCGACACCCACCAGCCGCCCCGCGGGGCCCGACCGGAATCGACTCGGAAAGCCGGGCAGACCGGCAGTCGATCCGTGCCCATTTCCCGGCGAGCCACGCAAAGATCAACTCCATGCCAAAAAATGATCAACCCAATTCACCCGGTGGATCCAGGCTCAGAGTCCGTTTTGAAGACAGCCGCATGGGCAGGGCCAGCTACCGGCAGGTCGACGGCTGCAGCGAAATCGTCCAGAAAGATGCATAAGGGGTCGGACTAGGCGCGGGGGTAAATATGAAGCGGGCGCTGCGGGGTGGTGTCGGCGAAACCAGCCCCGCGGCATACCGATCCCAGACCAGATAGACACGCCCGCTATCGAATGACTGCCGCATCGGCGGCGAACAGGCGATTTCAGTGGGCAATGCCACCAAGTTGCAAAATGGGACCTTCGCAGTGAGGCTGACCACTGGAGCGGCCCACCAGCCCGACCCGCACAGAGTCGCGCCTGAAGCAGCCAAGCGGGCGGCCTCAGTAGATGCCCCAGCTTCCTCTGTTTGCTCCGCATCCGATGCCTTATAACTTTTCAGATTGTTCTTCGCCAGGCTCCAAGCACCGGGGAGACAGACCGTGACGACGATCAAAGCGGCTATAGCCGTCGGGGCGACAAAACGCCATCTCCGAATCGTGAACGCGGTCCCAAGACGGTCGCGTACCTCGTCCCACAGCATGCCGAATAACAGCAGCGTGAGTAAGACCAAGGAGATCCAGCCGATCTCGAACCGCCGCAGCCAGGCCTGTCGCGTCGGCGTTAAGAATAGCCACCAAATCTCATACAGGGCCACGAAGGCGCCGAGCTGTACCGCCAGTGAATGTCCGCTCTCGCCAAGCCACTGCGGGAGGAGGCGCCGGGCGCTAACCAGCGCGGCGAACAGTCCGATCAACGGCGCTAGCAAGATCAACACGAGTGGAACGGCGTCCAGTCCGGTCGCAGCCCGAAGTAGGTGGAGGTGGTCGAGGCCCTTATGCCAGATTCCTTCGTGCGCATCGTTCGTAGCCGCGCGATCCGAGATCCCGCTGAGTTGTGTCCGCCAGTAAGCCACCCAACGGTCCGCGGACTTGACCTCGATGTACCTGTAAATCTCCCAGATCGCGACAGGAAGAAACATCCACAGCGAGGTCAGACCAAATCGAGGCCGGCGAAGCTCGGGGTGCAGCAGCAACGCGAATGTGAACCCCGCCAAAGCGACTGGGACGGTCGCAACAGACACGACCTTGATTGTCAATCCGATCCCCATGATCAGCCAGGCGAGACTCGCCATCAGGTAAGGCTTGCGGGTTCCTTCGATTACCTCGGTAATTAGGATGAAGCACCACAGGCTCAGTGACGCGCTGACGAACTCGCCGAAGCCGTCGAGGCCGAACTCCGCCACACGCGGGGTCAACAAGATGAGGACGACAGGTGCGAGTAGGCGCAGCACCGGTCGGCGGCGAAGCGCGAAGCTCGCACCGGCCAGCAACAAGATCATAAACAGCAAATTGGGGAGGGCCAGGGACACGTTGTTCAGCCCGAACAGTTTGAACCCAATCGAAGCGAGAATAAGGAAGTACCCGGAGGTCTCGACTTCAGCTGGCGAATAGATTCGTCCTCCATAGTCTCGTGAGTACCCCGCACCGTGGGCGATGTGGTACGCGACCTGGAAGTTGAGGCCGCCATCAAACGTTGTGATCGAGTGCAAGGCAACATTGACGATCACGCCGAACGGGATAAGGACGCACAAGACGACCAGGGCCCATGGCGCCAGGCGCGATACGCCGCCTGTCACGACAGGAGGGGTGTCGATTGCCTTGGTGTGGCCACCCGCGGGCGGGCTGGAAGAACTCACGGGTAGTGAGATTACCTGGCTCTGTGCTCATGCGGCTGTGCTAACTCGACGTTCCCCCTGGTCTTGATCAAGGTAGGCGTGCAGACCACAACGACCGAACCGGCCTTGCCATACACTCCGTCGATCACAGCAGCGAGCGCTGCGAGAGCCGCGGGTCGAAACGGACACCGACCCGCCGCCGCCACGAAGAATGCATCCGCCTCGAGCACGTCAGTCAGCCCACTGGCAGCGAAGGTGCCCGCCCTGACCATTGAGGAAGAACACCCGATCCTCTGACCAGTTCTGCCGCACACCAAGCAGCAGGAACTCACGACGATGCCACTGATGGAACGGATGGGTCACCCGGGCGGTCCGCTCCCGGACGTCGGAATGGTGCGCAGGACTCCACCCATGGGGATATCTTGATATGAGTCCCCGGGGGGGTCTGAACCAGCTTGGTGCTCGTCAGTGGTCGCGGCGGACGCCGGGCCGGCCGCTGCACAACGGTCGGCAGCTCGCATGCTCGAGATTAGGCACAACGTGGCGACACGATAGGGACGATCCCGAGCACCGAGATGGCACGCAGCTGACGGGTGCGAACGGATTGCTTTGCTCCGTGCGGTCGGGAGCCCAAGGAAGATCAAATCCGAGGTCGTGAAAACGGCGCGGTAGCATGCCTTGCCGATGAGGACTTAACTGTGAGCGGCAGATGCCGTCCGGAGTACTGCGAATGGGTGTCCATGCCGGAGTCGGACGACGGCGCGGCCGAGATCACGGCCGTCGTAGTGACCTGGCAGGGTGCAGAACTGCTGCCGACCTGCCTCGATTCGCTCGCTGCTCAGACCGTTCCGCATCGGGTTCTAGTCGTCGACAATGCGTCGAGCGACAGCACCGCGGACATCCTCAAGCGGTATGACGTCGAGGTGCTGACCCTCGATCGGAATACCGGCTTCGCCGGCGGTGTCGCTGCGGCGCTCGGCGTCGTCCGCTCGGAGTATGTGGCGCTGCTCAACAATGATGCTTCGGCCGATCCCCGATGGTTGGAGGCGTCGGCGGCTGCTCTGAACAACAACCCAGGCGCTGCGGCCATCACGTCCCGTCTGGTGCTGTGGGATCTGGACTCTGCCGGCCGCTTCGTCCTCAATAACGTCGGTGTGGCCCTGACCGCGGGCGGCTACGGCACAGATCGCGGGTTCGGCCAACCCGACGGGCCGCCCTTCGACCGGAGCGAGGCCGTCTTCGGCTTCTCTGGCGGCGCGTCAGTGCTCCGCCGATCCGCCGTGGTGGCTGCCGGCGGGATCGCACCAAGATTCTTCATGTATTACGAG
>Ga0307296_10000622_pt1 | contig 17062 bp, 13 predicted proteins | sample ER_DNA_153_FD_194467 | JGI IMG/M metagenome (GOLD analysis project Ga0307296, IMG submission 194467) | Bulk soil microbial communities from the East River watershed near Crested Butte, Colorado, United States - ER_DNA_153 | ecosystem: Environmental > Terrestrial > Soil > Floodplain | place... | reverse complement strand
CTCGCTCGCCGTATCCGGATGCCGCTCGGCTGCTCGCGGCAGGAGTCTCGATCGCACTGGCCACTGACTGCAATCCAGGCACCTGCTACTCGAGCTCAGTGCCGTGGGTGATCTCTCTGGCTGTGCGCGAGATGGGCATGACACCAGCTCAGGCGCTTTTTGCCGCTACGGCGGGCTCCGCTAAGTCACTGCGACGCACCGACATTGGTCAGCTGACCGTGGGAAACCGGGCCGATCTCGCGGTACTGGATGCGCCCTCATATCTGCATCTGGCCTATCGTCCTGGAGTGCCGATCGCCCACGCGCTCAATCTCGCGGCATCTGCCGAAACGTTGGCGGAGTGATCTGCAGGTTCTTCCAGACGAACGACGGCACGCGACCGAAGAACTCGTGTGCAAAGTCGGCGCAGAAGCCGATCAACTGCGTGTCATGTTTGTCGACCGAGAAGCGCATCCCATTGCCTGCGATGCGAAATCCTGGCGGCTGCGCCGCCATTAAGAACTCCATCGTCCGCGGATGGATCACATCCGATGCGAACTTGGGATTGTCGGTGCGCACCGTAAAGCGGTCATTGAATTCCTCGCTCTCGAAGCGGACCTTCTTGCCACCCCAGCCGCCGCCCACTGAGAGCATCGGGAACGAGAAAGGCATCATGATCGCAGTCACGACTTCGGAGTGATTCTCGGTCACCGTGCGCGTCCGGGTATGGCCATTTGAGTCGGTGTAGGTCTCTGTGCGTTGCGTCTTCCAGCGGTGAATAAACGCCTCGATCGGCAAGCCGTCGTTGGAACCGCGAATCGCCTTGTCCGTGGTATGCCCGAACCCCGCTGTGGTCAGGTCGTACTTAGCGATGAGCGTGTCGTCGCGGCCGATCAGCTGCCAGTCAGGATGGCCGTAGAATTCGAATCCCGGCGTCGGCGGTGTTGCCCGATAGGGCGCCAAGGCTCCCGGGTCGAACGCCTGGGCGACCGCCCCGAGCTTCTCGAGATAGCCCTGCAATTGCTCCGGGTCTTTGGGTGTACCAACCGCAACCAGCTGTTGACCGTCGATGCTGAGATCGACCTTGTGCCCTGCCTGGCCAAAGGCAGCGACCGCATCAAGCACAGAGGCGGAGAGGGCCGTTCCGGCATATCCAGCGTCAGCAGCCCGTACCTGATAGCGCGGATCCACGTCAACCTGAGGCAGCTCTACGCCGCTGCGAGCCTGGTCTGTGGACACGAACAGATCCGGGAGGGGTAAGGGCAACTGCATGCTCGCCACGCGGTCGTCGAATTTCGGTCCGCCCTCGCTGCTGGTGTACTCGAACACCCGGAATGGCACCCCGGCTGCGGTCTGGCCGGAGATTGCCTCGTCCACCTTGCGCACGAAGCCGAGGCCAAACGGCGGTGCATGGTGATCAAGAACCCAGTCCAAGGAGGGACGCGACTCGAAGGTCCAACCACGTCCGCGCAGTGCCCGTACGTAGCGCTGGCGGCGGATGATCAAAAAGGCAATGAGACCTACCACCAGCACGGCGATCACGATGAAGATGATCACGATCGTGCTGCTCATACGTACTCCCTACGTGGTGCCTGAGTGCGGTGACCTTGGGGACGCTCTACGAGATACATCGCGGACAGGATGGCCAGGCCGCCAATGATCATGCGTAGGGTGATTGTCTCCCCACCGAGGGCCACCGCGAAGGCCGCTGCCCAGACGGGCTCCATGGCCATGATCACTGCAGCCCGCGAGGGCTCAATGTGCGCCTGAGCCCAGGTTTGCAACACCATCGTCATAGCGCTCGCAATAAGCGCGAGATAGAGCACGATAAGCCAATCACCGGCGCTGTTTGGCAACTGGATGCCGGCACCTGATCCTGTCGTCGGCCACCACGCCGCGACGGCAGACACCAGCGTGATCACGATCAGCTGAACCAGGCTCAGACTTAGCGTGGTCTCCGGAGTACTGAACCGCCCAAGGGCCACGATGTGACCCGCATAGATCACTGCAGCGATCAAGGTCAGCAGTTCACCGTAGCCGAGCGCGAAGCCGTGCAGCGCCAGTACGCCGAGTCCAACCGTGGCAAGGATCGCAGCCAGCCAGGTCAAACGCGGGATCCGACGCCGCAGCAGGAGTGCAGTCAGCAGCGGGGTCACCACCACATAGAGCCCTGTGACAAAGCCCGAAACGCTGGCTGCAGTATGGGCCAGCCCCGCGGTCTGCAAGATCTGCGCGGAGCCGTACAAGAGTCCAAGCAAGGAGCCATACATCAGGACGGTTCGAGACAAGCGAAGCCGAGGCGCCGCGATGATGGCAAGCGCCACGCTGGCAATCGCAAAACGGATGGCGAGCAGGTCGGCTACCGGAATCCGGGTCACCACATCCTTGATCAGAAAGAATGTCGAGCCCCAGGCAGCCGTCATCAACAGCAGCGCCAGAAACGCCAGCAGCTCGGTGCGAGACCTGGCAGCAAGCATCGCCCCAGCCTAGAGCGGTGACCCACGTCGATCTCACCGGCGAGAAGTCCACCATCGCGCCCCAATTGCGTTGCGTGACTGCCGATGAGTACCGCCTCGAGTTCTAGAGCTGGTGTTGACTGGTTGTCCGAGGTGGCCGAGCTGACGACTGGGGGAGTGACCGTCAGACGACGTACAAGGTGATCGTGGAGCCTTTAGGCGCTTCCGTACGCGCCGAAGGGTTGGTGTAGACCACGTAGCTAACTCCAGGGCGATTGATCGAAACTGGCTGCACCTTGGTCTTGAAGCCGGCCTCCCGCATCACCTTCCTGGCGGCTGGAACCGCCATGCGCTGCACATTGGGCACCGTGATCAGGTTCTGACCGAGCGATCTGGTGAGGGTAATGGTGTCACCAGGAGCGCCGTGGCCACCTCGCGGATTCTGACGCAGCACAAGATCCTTGGCCACCTTGTTCGAGTACGCGCTCCGCTGGACCACCCGGAAGCCCGCGTTGCTCAAAGCTGCGGCTGCGGCATCGTACGGGGTGCCTTGGTAATTGGTTATCACTAGAGGCTTCGGCCCGTTCGAGACCACCAAGTCGATGGCAGTGCCCCTCCTGAGGCGGGCGCCTTCTTTCTCTGACGCGCTGAGGACCACGCCGGCCGCCACGTGCTCACTGAAGCCATTGGCGATCTTGCCAACGACGAGCTTCGCCTTCTGGATCGCCGCCTCGGCTGCGGACTGGGAGAGGCCAACGACGGCAGGCATGGAATACCGCTCGGGTCCCTGGGATAAGGCCGCTTTGATCCGAGAGCCCTTTTCGATCTTGGTGCCGGGTCTCGGATCAGTGGAGATCACCTGGCCGCGGGCTACCGTTTCGCTATACGCGTCCGAGAAGTCAATCCTCAAGCCGGAGTTCCTGGCCACGCGCTGGGCCTCAGTTCTGCTGAGCGAGCCAAGGTCCGGTGCGGTAGTGAACCGGCCTTCAGTCAGATACCAACCAGCGAGTGCGGCGGACGCGGACAGCATGAGCACCAGCAGGAGGGCCAGCCAACCCCTGCGACGCTTCCGTGCCCGGCGCTCGCGCTCGGCGGCTAAGCGGTCCGGAGACGGCTCGTGCAGCGGCCTGGCAACCGTCGGCGGTGGAGCATCGATGATGGTGTGCGCGCCACCGGAGAGTCGCGGCTCGACGCGTCGGGGCGGCATCGGCGCCGGTACTCTCTGGGTAACCTCGTAATCTGCGCGGTTGCGCGGCCTCGGCCTCGCCGCTGGCGGTGTTGGTGTGGTGCGCAGCTCACGGGTCAACTCCGGATCATCGGCCAGGCCTCGCTGGAGCGCGCCGCGAGCCCGCCGTACCTGATCAAGAAAGACCTTTGCATCATGTTGCCGCAGATTGGCATTCCGAGCCGTAGCGCGGGTGATCAGAGCGTCCACGTAGGGCGGAATCCGGCCAGCGGTGGGACTGGTCGATGGTGGCGGTACGTCACGATGCACGTGCGCGTACGCGATCTGGATGGGCGTATCGCCAGTGTGAGGTTTGCGCCCGGTCAGGAGCTCGAAAAGAACAATGCCGGCGCTGTAGACATCGGATCGTGCGTCCGCGTTCCCGGACATCACAAGCTCCGGGGGCAAATAGGACACGGTGCCGATGAGCAACCCCTGGGTTGCGGTGTTGGTCTGTGATGAGACGGCTTTGGCGAGTCCGAAGTCCGCGACCTTGATCTGACCGCGGTCGCTGATCAAAACGTTCTCCGGCTTGACATCGCGATGTACTAACCCCGCGTTGTGGGCTGTCGCGAGAGCTGCCAGTACCGGCTCCATGATCTCGAGTGCCCGCCTCGGCGGCATCGGGGCTTCCCGATTCAGTACGTCGCGCAGTGTCTGTCCCTCGACGTACTCCATCACGATGTAGGGCCGGCTGTTCGAGCCTTCGCGGTCTTGACCTTGATCAAAAACTGACACCACATTCGGATGAGACAGTCTGGCTGCCGCTCGTGCCTCACGATCGAACTTGCGCGCGAACTCTGTCTCATCGCCTAGCCCGATGTGCATCACTTTTACTGCGACGGTACGGGTCAGGCGGGTATCGACAGCCCGATAGACGGTGGCCATGCCACCGCGGGCGAGCCGCTGGGTGACCTCGTAGCGACCGTCCAAAAGGCGACCCACCAAAGGGTCGCCAACGGTCGTCATTGTCACGTCTGCTCCATACACGGTGGGGAAGGTGGCCGTGCTGGCCTCGGGCCCGAGTCTAGAAGTTACGTCGTACTGCCACGACCAAGGCGCGCCGCCGCTGCTGGATTCGTCGCGCATCAACGATTAGTCGATCCGTCCGGCATGAGTCGAGGATGCCTCAGCGTAGCGGCGAACCGGAATTCGTCCGGCGGAACCTGCCAGCCGGCGGCTGCATCCCCTACGTCATGGCTTTCGGCTGAGGTCACCGGGACAGTTTAGTGTCGCGGTGATCCGGGTTTCTTGCCGTCGATTGCCTCACGATGAACCACCTCTACTGTGTGGATACGGCACTTCGACGAGGAGTATCACGCTGCTATGGAACTTGGGCTCACCACATTCGCCGAAATAACCGATCCGAACACCTCTCCAGGCGAGCGACTACGGCAGGTGGTTGAGGAGGCCAAGCTCGCCGACGAGCTCGGCCTCGAGCTCTATGCCATCGGCGAGCATCACCGGCCCGACATGGCAGCGTCGGCTCCGGAAATCGTTCTTGCGACAATCGCCGGTCGCACGAAGACGATCAAGCTGTCGAGCGCGGTCATCGTGCTCAGTTCGGCAGATCCGGTCCGGGTATTCCAAAACTTCGTCACCCTCGATTTGCTGTCCAATGGACGGGCCGAACTGATGGTAGGCCGAGGGTCGTTCAGCGAGTCGTTTCCCTTGTTCGGCTACTCGCTGTCTGACTACGACGAGCTCTTCGCCGAGAAGCTCGATCTGTTGTTGAAGGTTCGCGAAGATCAGCCGGTGACCTGGCACGGAAAGTTCCGATCATCGCTGGACAACGCCGCTGTCTATCCTCGCCAGGAAGGTCGGCCACTACCCATCTGGATCGCCGTAGGCGGTACGCCCAATTCAGTTATCCGCGCCGGCACCCTTGGCCTTCCGATGGCACTTGCGATCATCGGTGGGCGGCTGGCCGCCTTCACGCCGTTGGTCGAGCTATACCGCAAGGCATTGGAGTACGGCGAGCACGATCCCGATACGCCGCTGGCGGTACACAGCCATGGCTACGTCTTTCGCGACGAGCGCGCAGCGCGCGCGGAGTTTCTGCCGGCTTATCGCCGAACGTTTGCCAAGATCGGCCGCGAGCGAGGCTGGGCACCGATGGGCGATGCGGCTGTAGAAGAGCTGATTGCGCCCGAGGGCGCCTTGTTCTTCGGCAACCCGGAGACGGTGGCTGACAAGATCATCCGGCTGCATGAGCTAATGCGTATTGAGCGTTTTGAGATGCATATTGCTCATGTTGATCATGCACTCACGATGCGCTCGATCGAGCTTTTCGGTGCCGAGGTCGCTCCACTGGTCCGTAATGAATTGGGAGCTCGATCGGCCGTTTGAAACGACCAATGGTCTGAAGGTCGAGATCCGGCCACGCGGGGTCGATGCGCCCGAAGCCAGTCGAAGGGCCCGCTTCGACAAGCTCAGCGCTCGTGGGAAGGATGACGGCATGCGCGAAGTGGTCGACGGGGTCATCGAGATCCCGATCGCATATGTCCATGCCTATGCGGTTGTCGTCGACGACGGCGTAGTGCTGGTTGATACCGGACTGCCCGGCCGGGCCGACAAGGTGGTGAGAGCAATTGAGGAGGCCCGGCGCCGAATCGGCGAGGTGCACACGATCTTGCTGACGCACTGGCATCCCGACCATGTCGGCGGCGTGGCCGAGCTGCGGCGCCGGTCCGGTGCTCGGATCGTGGCCCATGCCGGAGACGCATCGCGCATCTCCGGCGCCAAACCTCGTCCTAGGAGCCGTTTCATGCGCGTCGTTGGGGCTGTTATGTCCGCCCCAGAGCCGGTTCCTGTGGACGAGACGCTGACTGCCGACGGCCCGATATCGGTGCCGGGGTTCACCGCGTTCCACACCCCCGGTCACACCGCGGGCCATGCTTCGTTCCTCCTGGACCGGGCCGGCGGCGTGCTGTTCGCGGGCGACGCGGCCCGGAGCAGACGTACGGGACGGATTCAGCGCGGCCCGAAGATGGTCACCGAAGACTCCGAGGCTGAGTCGGCGAGCATCTCCCGGCTCGCTGATCTCAAGTTCGACGCGGCGGTGTTTGGCCACGGCCGTGCGATATCCCACGACGCGGCTCAGCGGTTTCGAGAATTCGCAGCGCAGGGATAGTGAACAGTTTGAGACATCGCGTGACTGATAGTTGTGCGTGGCAGGATGCGAGCGTGGTCGCTCTCCAGATTCACGGCGTCTCCGAACCCACTCGCAGCACGCTCTCGGCCGAGGCGAAAGTCCGCGGCGAATCCTTGCAGGAATACCTCCTGGATGTACTTGATCGCGAAGCACGTGACATCGAGAACCGTCGACTCCTGGCCCAGTGGACCGCGGACTCAGTGGAGGATGCGGTCCGGCGAGTCGATCAAACGATGATCATTGCGCACTAACAGCTAACCAGCGGGGGCCACTATCGTGGGCTCGTGACCGCCCTGATGGGTCTGGAGGCCCGGCTACGCCTCGCCCGGCTGTACCTCTGCACGGACGCTCGGGAGGAGCAAGGCGATCTTGAAGCCTTCCTGCACGCGGCATTTGCCGGCGGCGTGGACATTGTGCAGATTCGCCAGAAGGGCATGAGGCCCGAGGCGGAACTAGCGGCCCTGGAGATCGCGCGGCAGGCCGCCGCACCGTACCAGGCCATCGTCTGCGTCAATGACTCAGCCGAGCTTGCCGGGCGCTTCCAGGCCGACATGTTGCATCTCGGTCAGGCCGATGGACCATCGGCAAGGGCTCGCCGATACCTGCACCAGTGGGCCCTGCTGGGCCGATCCACGCACGCACCTCGCCAGACCGACAAGGCGATCAAGGACTCAAACCTCGACTACTTCTGCGTCGGTCCGGTCTATGCCACCTCTACCAAGCCCGATTACGAGCCGGTGGGGCTGGACCTAGTCCGATATGCCACCCGCAAAGCCCCCGTCGCCTCCATCAAATCGAAACCCTGGTTCGCCATCGGCGGGATCTCGATGGACAACATCGACAACGTAATCGAGGCCGGCGCCCGGCGGGTCTGCGTAGTGCGGGCCATTACCCGGGCTTCCGACCCGCAGGACGCAGCCGACCGACTCAGCCGCCGACTGCGGGCCGCGTGGAAGGCCGACCCGGCGATGGAGCAGTACGTCTTCCAGGCTTTGTCGTGATCTTTTGAGCTGCCCGCCGCAATCACCCGTTAGAACTCACGGCGTACGGCTGCCTCGGCAAGCGCCGTCAGACCGGTGAGGCCCTCCTCGGTGATCTCGGTATCGTGCAATGCCTTGAGGGCTCGCTCGTGGTTCTCGTTGATCATCGACTCCACCGCGTTCCGGGCTCCGGATTCGGTGATCACCTCTTGCAGCTCGCTAATGCCCGCGTCGTCGAGTCCGGGGTCGCCGAGCTTTTGCAGCAAAAGCTTCTGACCGGCGTCGCCGGCGTGGGCGTAGGCGTGCGCAACAAGTACTGTGCGCTTGCCCTCGCGAAGATCATCTCCGGCCGGCTTGCCGGTGATCTGCGGATCCCCGAAGACACCTAACAGATCGTCGCGGAACTGGAAGGCACGGCCGAGCGGCGAGCCGTACGCGCCCAGCGCGAAGTACAGCTCATCGTCGCCAGCACCGAGCGCCGCGCCCATCTGGCACGGCCGTTGCACGGTGTAACGAGCGGCCTTGTACTCCACGACGCGGCTGGCGTCGTCCAGTGCGAGCTCGATCGTTGGCCGTAGGGATCCGATTGCCGGTGCTCGCTGCCGCAGCGGGTGGGCTTGGGCCACCATGTCGAGGTATTGGCCGCACGTCACTTCCGTACGCATCGCTTCCACGATCGGCAGTGCCCGCTCTAGAGCGGATTGCTCCAAACCAGCACCGTGCAACATCTGGGCGGACCACATGACGAGCAGGTCGCCTAGCAGGATCGCACCCGCCTTGCCGAAAGCAGCCGAGTCACCCAACCAGCCGGCGTTGGCATGTAGCGCCTCGAACTGGCGGTGAGCGGCAGGACGGCCGCGCCGCAGATCGGAGGAATCCATCAGATCGTCGTGTACCAGGGCGCTTACATGAAGCACGTCAAGGCTTCCCGCCGCCGCCAGCAGCGGCTTGAGTTCCTCATCTGACGGGATCCCCGCAGCGGCGACATAACCCCAGACGCAGAACGCTGGCCGCATGCGCTTGCCACCGCACAGCATTTGGCTGGCCATCAGATGCACCGGGACCAGCTCAGGTCCCATGGAGTCGAGCACCGCTGACTGCTCGGTGAGGAAGGCGCTGATCTCTGCCGACATCACATCCCTGAACGCCTGTGCCAGTGGCGCTTGGGGATCCAGGACGGCCTCCGCGCTCGTTACCAGCGGTTTATTGACCACATGCTGAGCCTACGAAGTTCAGCTATGAACCCGTCTTTAGGGTGTTCGCATGCCGGGCCGCGAACGTCTCTGGCGCCCGCATACGCCGAGCATTGCCGACCTGCTGGCGGTGGGGAATCGACCACTTTTCTCCTTCGAGTTCTTCCCACCCAAAGATGAGATCCAACAGCGCCAGCTTTGGCAGACGGTTCGTGAGCTGGAGTCGTTGGGTCCCGACTTCGTCTCCGTGACCTATGGAGCCAGCGGCGCAACCAGAGAGCGCACGATCAAGGCCACCGAGGCAATCGCCCAGCACACCACGCTCCGGTCGATGGCTCATCTGACCTGTGCCAGTCAAAGCCGTGAGCAATTGCGGCGGGTTATCGGCTCGTACGCGGCGGCCGGCATTCATCACATACTCACGATCCGCGGCGACATGCCGGGTGGTCCGACGGTGCCCTGGGAGGCGCATCCGGACGGCCTCCAGAACGCAACCGAGCTAGTTGCGATGGTGCGAGAGCTGGGCGACTTCTGCGTCGGCGTGGCGGCGTTCCCAGATGCCCATCCGGAGCGGAATGACTTTGATCTTGATGCCCGGGTGCTGGTCGCGAAGGCGGGAGCCGGCGCGAGCTTCGCGATCACTCAGTTGTTCTTCACCGCGGACGACTACTTCGCATTGGTTGCCCGGGTTCGTGCCCTCGACTGCGATATTCCGATCATCCCGGGGATCATGCCGATTACCAACGTTCGGCAAGTGATCAGGTTTGCCCAGCTGTCCGGGGCCGCCCTGCCTAAGTCGGTGACAGACCGGATCAATGAGGTCGCCGACGACGATGATCAAGTTCGGCGGGTAGGGATCCAGATCGGCACTGAGCTGTCTGAGGAGTTGTTGAGCCGCGGCGCACCTGGACTGCACTTCTTTACCCAGAACCGTTCTCGAGCTACTCGAGAGATTTACGCCAACTTGCATCAGGTGCGGCGTCGAGCGTAACCAGGCGCTGCGTTGGCCGGGTGAGTGCCACGTAAAGCGCCCGGACGCCGCCCGGAGATTCCGCCACAATGTCATCCGGCGTGATCACCAAAACTGCGTCGTACTCGAGCCCTTTCGCCTGCTGCGCTGTGATCACGACAACGCGTTCGGCCCCTGGCAGCCCTGCTCGTTCCAAGTGAGTGGCAAGTTCGTCCTTGGTCGACGGCGGGCAGATGACGCCGATTGTGCCTTCCACCTCGGCGAGCAGTGACCGCACGATGTTGATCATGGCGGCGGGAATCGTGGGATTCTCCGGTGCGGCGTCTGCCGGCATCAAGAGCTGCGGTTCATGGCCGGTTGAGCGCACCGCTGTGGGAAGGTCGGCGTCCGGGAAATCTGCGACGACTACCTTCGCGGCCAGGTTAAAGACCTCCGAGGGGCTGCGATAGTTGGTGCTCAGGCGGAAGTGCCGTACCGGGGCTGTTCCGATGATCTCTTCGATCGCACGGTTGGCTTCCTGGGTATCGGTCAAAGAACTCTGCGCAGGGTCGCCGACAATGGTCCAGCTGGCGCTGGCGCCGCGCCGCCTCAGCATCCGCCACTGCATCGGGCTGACATCTTGCGCCTCGTCGACCAGCACGTGCGCATACGTCTCGTGTGGAAGTTCGAACGGGTCTGATTCTCGTACCGTGGACAGCAGATCCGCGGTCGTGAAGACCTCTTGAACGCCGGAGTCGAGATCGGGAAGACCGGCGAGCTCCGGCTCCTCTTGCACTGGCACCGGACCGAGTAGGTGCACCAGCTCATCGAGCAGCGCGCCATCGGCTGCGGTCCAATCCGTCGCATCCCGATAGCTCGCGCTGAGCACCTCGCACTCCGCGTTGGACAACATTGACGTCGAAATTCGCTTGAGCAGCTCGACGTCGGCCAGGCGGGACAGCGCTTGGGGTGCGCTGACCGTCGGCCACCAAGCGTTGAGAAACATCCGAAAGGAGGCAAGTTCCGACACCCGGTCGCCGAACTCCTCAAGTTCCTGATCGTGATCAAGAGCGTCATCTGAGTCGGGCGTCCAGACCCGCCAAAGCGCTTTCAGCAGCTCCTTTTCGACTGCCTCCCGGGCGCTGTTGAGCTTGTGGTGGGCAAGGACTTGGGAGCGGATTCGCGCCAATGTGTCGGCGGTCAAGCCCAGCACATTGCCGTCTACGGTGATGCGCAGCAGGAGCGGCACCTCTTGCGGCGGCTCTTGCACCAAGCGGCGCAGCACCTTGACCATCCGCAGGCTGCCCTTGATTGCCGCTGTCTGCGGATCATCAACACGATCACCGGTAATCCGAACCACATCGGAAGCGACCGCCCCAATCGAGCGCAGCGTGACCGAAGCCTCACCGAGTGAGGGCAGCACTCGGGCGATGTAGTTCATGAAGACCCGGCTCGGTCCGACCACCAAGACGCCGCCGGACTCGAAACGGCGGCGGTTTGAGTAGAGCAGGTACGCGGCGCGGTGCAAAGCCACGACTGTCTTTCCGGTCCCAGGGCCGCCGGAGATCATCGTGAAGCCCTGGTACGGAGCCCGGATGGCCTCATCCTGCTCGGCTTGGATGGTGGCGACGATGTCCCGCATGGTGTGATCGCGGGCGCGGCCGAGGGCGGCCAGCAGTGCGCCTTCTCCGATTACCACCAGTTCGTGATCGCCGTGTTCACCGTCCAGAAGATCGTCTTCGATTCCGACCACCCGGTCGCCACGGCAGTGCAGTACGCGGCGGCGGATCACATCCATCGGGTTGCTGGGAGTGGCCCGATAGAAGGGTTCGGCCGCCGGTGCTCGCCAGTCGATGACGAGTGGCTCGTAGTCGGCATCACGAACACCGATCCGGCCGACGTAACGGACCTCCCCGTCAGTCCGGTCCAACCGGCCGAAGACCAACCCTTCCTGCTCGGCATCCAGTACGGCCAGGCGTCGTGCGGCCTGGAATGCGAAGACATCGCGCTCGTAGAGGCCGGTCCCGTCCTCCTCGCGTACGAAGGAGTTGCGGTCCGACTGGTAGAGGGAAAGCCCAGCCCGAGCGACCGATTGGGCCGAGCGGGTCGCTTCGGCGAGCCGCTCGTACACGAGATCTACATGCGCCTGCTCGGCGGCCAGCTCGCGCTCAAGGGTGCTAGCAGCCGGTGATGCGTTTGCCACGTCGCGCTGCGCGTCGGTCAAGAAGGAAGATCCTTACTCAGAAGAACAAACATCTAAGTATACGGAAGTTGCCTGGGTCGCCAAAGTTGCCGTGATCAAGTCCGGTCGTCCAGGTAGTCGTGACAGCCGTACGCCGCTAGGGCGGCGGAGAGCACGACGTGCGATGGGCTGGGGCCGGCCGGCGAAGATGGGCTGGCGGCGTACAGACCGAGAATTTCGGTCGTCACCTGCGGTCGGCTCAGCCAGCTCGGGAAGCCATTCCACGCCACACCGTACGAAGGACGGGGGAGCACCTCCGCGAAGTCGTGAACTGTCCGCAACCCAGCGCCGGCTTGTTGGCGGAGGTAGCTCACTCTCGGTATGCCGGCATCGCTGAGGCGGACTGTCTCCCTAACGAGCTCGGTCGGCGGCTCGGCTTCCTGATGCGTAATCGTCGGAGCTGCTGCCGGGCTCAGGTTGCGCAGCCGACGCCGAATGTGACGCGTTGAGGTGTCCGGAAGCAGCTCGTTGAAGGCCTGCCATGGATCGCAGGTGACGACGACCGCGGCCGCGGGGCGGTCTCCCGCGCCGGTCGCGATACCGGCCACCTGACCGTTCCGGATCTTGATGCTTTCGATAGGGCAGCCGAGGTGAACCTCAACCTTGCGAAGCGCCAGGCGCGCCGCCAACGCCTCGACGAGGATTGAGGACCGGCCAATGTCGAATCCGGTGTCTGGGTCCAGCGGCTGTACCTGCCAACGCCCGAAGGTACGCATGATCGACAACTCGACCGCCGCGAATGCCGGCGTCTGCTCCGGAACCGAGCCGGAGCGGTAGGCGACGCTGCGAATCAGTGCCCCAAGGTGCTCGTGATCTATCGATGTTGCGAGGTCCGCGACGGTCAGGCGACGTCCGAACAGACTCTGCCGGATGGTTCTGTTCAGCTGGCGACCGCTGCGCAGTTCAGCCTCCAAACCGAGGCCCCGGAGGGTCTGCCACACTTCGCCGAGGCGATCGAGGAGCTGCTGCCAGCGGTCGGCTACCGCACGGCCGTACGCCGCAGCCACATTGGCGTACTGGCCGCCGCGGTCGCTCGGCAGCGCGAGCTCCGACCCGTCGGCAAAGATCATGGTCGGCGGCCCGGCCGGCTCCAAGGCGTAGCCCATCCTGCCAAGCTCGGCTTCCAGCGGCCGCCCACTCTTTCGGAACAGGTCACGCCATGGTGCCGGGAAGCCGATGATCGCCGGCGCATTGTCGACCGTGACACCGCTCTGGAGCTGGTGCGGCGCCCAGGTTCCACCCAGCTCGTCTGATCTTTCGTAGAGCTCGACGGCATGCCCGGCCTTGGCGAGGCGCGCCGCCGCAGCCAAGCCCGCCAAGCTGCCGCCGATCACGATCACGGGATCGGGCATCAGCCTGTCGCGACTTGAGGCAGTTCCATGAGAGGAGCGTAGGGGGTGGGGCCCTCGACCACTGCCAACGCAGCCATACGCTATGGCGCATGCCTGATCTCGAAGCCGTCGATGAGTCGTGGACGAGTGCACTCTGCGTCGTCGCCCATCCAGATGATCTTGAATTCGGTACCGCGGCCGCCGTGGCCCGCTGGACTGATCAAGGAAAGACTGTGGTGTATGCCATGGTGACCAGCGGCGAGGCCGGCATCGACGGCATGGAACCAGCCGAAGCCCGGCGGGTGCGGGAGGCCGAGGAGATTGAGTCAGCGAAGATCGTCGGAGTCGACACCGTGGAGTTTCTGGGGTTGCCCGACGGAGTGCTGGAGTACGGAGTTCCGCTCCGCCAAGCGATCTGTGCGGCCGTACGGCGCCACCAGCCCGAGATCGTGATCACCAATAACTTCCGGGATACCTGGGGTGGTCAGGCGCTCAATCAGGCCGACCACATTGCCACTGGGCGAGCCACTTTGGATGCCGTACGTGATGCGGGAAATCGCTGGGTGTTCCATGAGCAGATCACTGATGGGCTGGAGCCCTGGGGCGGCGTCAAAGAGGTGTGGGCGGCTTTCTCACCAGACGGAAAGCATGCTGTGGAGACCACTCAAACCTTCGAACGGGGAGTCGCCTCTCTCGCCGCTCACAAGGCCTACATCGATGGGCTGGGATGGGAATTCTTCGATCCCGCCGAATTCTTGGAAAGTGGAGCGCGCCAAGCCGGAACTCGATTTGGAGTCCCCATGGCGGCCACGTTCGAGGTCTTCAACATGGGTTGGGGCGGGTAGCGATATCAACTCGGATCGCGCGCCGCCGTGGTGAGGCGACGACGAAAAAGGCGGCTTCCCAGCGCGATCCGCGCGGAGCGAGCGCAGCGAGCGGAGCAATCAAATCCGCGCGGCCAAGCGGTAACCCAACCGGATGAACCTGTCGAAGCCGCGATCCGGCAGGATTCGTTCTGCCAGTAAGATGCCGCGGGCCCCGCCACCGACGACGTATCGGGTCCGCGGTCTGGAGCTCTGCACCGCCTTGGCGATGACCTCGGCTACCACCTCAGGACCAGACGCCAACCGCATCTGATCAACTCCACGCAGCACTGCCCCCATGATCTTGGCCTGCCCGGCGTAGGGAGTATTCGCGGACGTCGCTTCCAACTGGTCGGCCGCGATCCCGGACCATTCGCTTCGGATGCTTCCGGGTTGAATGATCACGACCTTGATGCCGAACTCGGCGACCTCGACACGCAGGCTGTCGCTGAGTCCCTCGACGGCGAACTTGCTTGCGTGGTACCAGCTGCCAAGCGGCTCCCAGATCTTGCCGCCCATCGATGAGACGTTCACGATGTAGCCGTCCCGCTGCGCTCGCATCTGAGGCAGCACGAGCTGAGTGAGACGCGCGAGGCCGAACAGGTTGACCTCGAACTGACGTCGCGCCTCCTCGATTGGCACGTCCTCCAAGGCGCCGTATGACCCATAGCCGGCATTGTTGACTAGTACGTCGAGGCGCCCGGTCTCAGCGATGATCGTCTCCACCAATGCCACCACGGTTGCGTCATCGGTGATGTCGACTGCTCTGGTGCGAATGCCGCGATCGGCCAGATCCGACATCCGCTCGACGCGCCTGGCGCCGGCGTAGACGGTGTAGCCAAGTTCGGCGAGCTGCAGGGCAGTGGCCTCGCCAATGCCGGACGATGCGCCCGTGATAAGCGCAGTCTTGCGGGAGTTGTCGGGCATGGGCTGGATCATATGGCCCTGGGTCCGAGAGGCTTGGATCACAGTGGCCCTTTGATCGGAGGACGCCTAAATCAGAGGACGCCTAAATCAGAGGACCCTAAATCAGAGGACATTGAGCGCGTGCGCAACCACAACTGCGGAGGCGGCGGACCAAGCTTGCGGACGGCACGCGACCGGATAAGGAATCGGTCGTCCTTCGCCGCTCCACAGTTCTGGCAACCGTTGCTCGAAGGCGATCGACGCGCGCAGCAAACCCTCAATAAGACCGGTGGCGTACTCCGCCAGCCCGGCCCGAACCAGACCGGCAATGACGATCGCGGTGTCATGCGGCCAGACCGAGCCGCAGTGATAACTCAGCGGTGCATATCCGGCGTCAGTGACTGCCATCGTGCGCAGGCCCAATCCTGAATCCAGAGCTGGACTTGCCACCAGCTTGGCGATCAGCAATTCCTCATCGGCGTTCACAATGCCGGTACCTAGGAGGTGGCCGATGTTGCTAGTCAGCGAGTCGACTGGTCGCTTGTTCCCATCTAGAGCAAGCGCGGGATAGCGATTCTCACCGGTTCCGCACCAGAAGCTGGCGCGGAACCGATCTGCCAGCTCAGCGGCCCAGGACCGGTAGCGGTCTGCTCCCGGGCGGCCGAACGCATCGAGCAAAGTCGCACCGTCAATCGCTGCCTCATATGCGTAACCCTGCGCCTCGCAGATGGCGACAGGTCCCTCGGCGACCCGTCCGTCGTGGAAACGGATTGAGTCGAAGGAGTCCTTCCAACCGTGATTGGCCAGGCCATGTCCGCTGGCGTCGCGATACTCAAGAAAGCCGTCGTCATCGGCGTCGCCACAGTCAATGAGCCACGCCAGCGCCCTTTCCAGCGCCGGTACCAGGTCCGCAACATCAGGCTCCGGGAGGCCCGCCCGCCAGGCATCGTGCAGCAGGCAGATCCACAACGGCGTCGCGTCGATGGCGCCGTAATAGACCGCCGGCAGCCAGCTCGTACCAAAGCGTGTGGTGGTGCGGCGCAGCTCGTGCAGGATCTTGCCCGGCTCCTCGGCGGCGGCAACATCGACCCGCTCGCCCTGCCGTCGGGCAAGCGTGCGTAGGGTGCCGCGTGCCGGTGCCAAATCCAGTGGCAGCACCATCCGTGCCGCCCAGATGCTGTCTCGTCCGAACAGCGTGAGATACCACGGTGATCCGGCAGCGAAGAAACCTTCATCGGGTGCATCGCGGGTCGCCATCCACAGACCGTTCAGATCTTCCAGCGACCTGGCGAACCAGGGCTGGAGGCTATGGTCAGCGCTCCGGCTACCGGTCAGTTTTGTGATCTTGAGTGGCGGCACCGACGGCACGACGACAACGCTGCCGGTGTCCTGCACGCCCAGTCGCCAGGGCACGTCGACCTGACCATCGGTGGGCACGGCCACTCGCCAATGCAGCGTCAGCCTGGAGTGATCGTCAGACACCGTCAGATTGGCGCCTTCGGCGACTAGTGACAGCGCCATATCCTCGTGTACCCAGGCGAAATGATCTCCTGACGGTTCCGGGAACGGGGTGGCCGTCGTGGGCTGGCCGACCCTGATCAACTCCAGCGGCGCAAAATCACATGCCAGTTCAACCCTGAGGTCGACCTCGATGGCAGCTAGACGTTGCGAGCTGATCATCAGCGTCTCGGCGAGCTGGCCGGGCTCGACGAGACGGAACCAATCGAGCCGCAGTTGGGCATCGGCCGCAACACCGAGTCCCGCGCGAGCCGCGGGGAGCAGGA
>Ga0307296_10000621_pt1 | contig 17067 bp, 14 predicted proteins | sample ER_DNA_153_FD_194467 | JGI IMG/M metagenome (GOLD analysis project Ga0307296, IMG submission 194467) | Bulk soil microbial communities from the East River watershed near Crested Butte, Colorado, United States - ER_DNA_153 | ecosystem: Environmental > Terrestrial > Soil > Floodplain | place... | reverse complement strand
TCGCCACCAGGCTCCGGCAGCTCGACGACGCGGAGCCTGTGGGCGGCGACCGCCCAGGTCGTCTCTCCGCGGCGGACCGCCGTGGCGCGATACGGGCGTGCGACTTCCTGCTCGATCGCATCGGCGAGCGCTGTCAGGTCGCCTTGGCCTTCCTCGATCAGCAGCGACCCGTCTTCGAGCCCGACGAAACGCGCAGAGTCGCCCTCTGCATCCGGCGTCTCGGTCGTGGCGACCGCGTCGTACTGACGCTCGCGCGGAATGCCGTGGATGCCGGCCTCCGGAATGATCCCGGTGAACAACGGTACGGTCGACCGCTCCACGAGACCGCCCTCCTCAGCAAGCCGCTGGTGCAGCGGCTTGCGCCGGAACAGTCCCACTACCCGGACGGCTCGCTGAGGCACCGCTCGCGGTGCCGCCTAAAGGAGGTGAGGGCCTCGCCCGCGCCTCCGTCTGAAATCCCGATCGAGCCGGTGCGAATGATCACAGACCAACTAGCCCTGCGGCTCGATTAACCCGTAGCCGCCGTTCCTGCGGCGGTAGATGACGTTGATGTCTCCGGACTCGTCGCTGCGGAACACGAAGAAGTCGTGCCCGATGAGCTCGAGCTGTAACACAGCCTCCTCCGGGCTCATCGGCTTGACGGGGAACTGCTTCACCTTGACGATCTGTTCGCCGGTCTCTTCTTCGTCGGGGATGCTCATCGGACCTCCGGTCGGTGTCCCGTTGTCACGTGCATGCCAGTTTTTGCGCTGTTTGCCGCGGGCATGGTCGATCTGTCGCAGCAGCTTGTCTGTCAGCTGGTCGATCGACGCCTTCATGTCGGTCGACGCCTCCTTGACGCGGAGCGTCGACCCCTTCGTCCAGACGGTCACTTCGGCCACCTGGTTGTCGGCGATCGACGGGTTCTTCTCGACACGGAGCTCCAGCTCGACCTCCGCAAGCTCGTGCAGCTGACGGTCGAGCTTTCGCATCTTCTCCTCGGCATATCGGCGGATCGTGTCGCTGACCTCGTGGTTCTTGCCCTTCACCTGAAGTCGCATGCGCCTCCTCGTGAGCCGGGAGTCTCACCCTAGCGAATGCGAATCGTGCGGGCGAACGTCACGATCTCAACTGTTCGGGCGCCTCCCTTCCGCAGTGCCGACGCGGCCGCATTGGCCGTCGCACCGGTCGTGTAGACGTCGTCGACGAGCACGACGCGAGCGGGTACCCGGCCGTGCGCAAGGAAAGCATCGGCGACGTTACGACGCCGCTCGCGTTGCGTCAGGCCACGCTGGCGAGGAGACCCTCTGGCCCTCGTGAGGAGGGGCCGCACCGGCAGCTCCCAAAGGACAGCAAGCTCGCTCGCCAACCGCTCAGCGGCGTGGTATCCGCGCTTGAGCTTGCGGTCGGGATCGCCCGGGACGAACACGACACACGCCGCGTCCGGCCGTGCCAGCGATTCGCCGACCACCGCCGCCGCCCAGGCAGCGAGGCGGCGCAGACCACGCTCCTTCCAGGCGGCCACCACCGGGCGCAGCCGGCCGTCGTACGCCAACGCCGCCCGGGCGTGCGCGAAGGCGAGCCGCCGACCCGCACACTCCGCACAGCGCCGCACTGGCCAGGCGGTCGGCGCGCCGCAACGCTCGCAGAGCGGCGCCTCGATGCGGCGGAGCGCCACAGTGCAGCTCTCGCACATCTGCGGTCCGGGAAGAGAGCAGAGAAGGCAGCGCTGGGGGAGGAGCAGATCGAGCACGTCACCACCACGCTAGGGAAGCGTGTGTGACGTGTCTGTGTCAGCTCGGTGAATACTCCGTGCGCTCCGGCAAACCACGCCGGCGGCGCATGCGGTTGTCCGCCTCGAGCAGCTGATTCGCGTCGCCGATGTCGTACCACTGGCCCTCGAAGCGGTACGCGTAGACAGGCTTCCGTTTGTACAGCCAGGCGACGTAGTTCCCGGGCTGGTCGGGCGGGTTGCCTTCTTCGAGGTACCGCTCGACCAGCCGCAGGTGGTCTTGCTCGTAGAGGTACGTCGCGGTGGCGCAGAGCGTCGTCGGCGGGCTCTCGGGTTTCTCCACGAAGCCGACGACGCGGTCGTCCTCGTCCACCTCGACGATGCCGTACTTCTTCGCCAGCTCCCGATCGCCGACGTCGAGCACCGCTATGCAGCTTCCAGCGCGTTCGCGCCAGTACGCCTCGTAGTCGGCGAGGGAGTAGTCGAACAGGTTGTCGCCGGCGACCACGAGCAGGTCGTCGTCGAGGCCGACGAAGTGAATGTCCCCGATCGCGCCGAGCCGGTCCTCGTTTGAGGTCGTGCCGTCGTTGTGGATCCGAACGTCCTTGTCCTGCGCCCAGCGTTCGAAGTCCTCCGCAAAGCGCGCGTTGGTGACCAGGTGCACCTCGTCGGCGCTGGTCTCCTCGATCCCGTCGAGGATCCAGTCCACCATCGGCCGCCCGCCCACCGGAAGAAGCTGCTTCGGGATCGAGTCCGTCAGCGGCCGCAAGCGGGTCGCATAGCCCGCGGCGAGGATGAGGGCCTTCATACCAGTGCCGCGAGCGACTGAACGTACGGAGCGCGGTGGACACCATGCTCGGTGACGATTGCCGCGATCAGACCTGCGGGCGTGATGTCGAAGGCCGGGTTCCACGCGGCGAAACGGGCGGTGAGCTCGTCTGCAGCCCGTTCCTCGATCGGGATCTCGGCGCCCGTCGGAGTGGCTAGGTCGACGGTGGACGTCGGTGCGACGACGTGGAGCGGGATGCCATGGTGTGCGGCGAGGACTGAGAGCGAATACGTGCCGATCTTGTTCGCCGTGTCCCCGTTCGCAGCGATCCTGTCCGCACCGGTAACGACACAATCGACATCTCCTGCCGCCATCAGCGAACCGGCAGCGGCGTCGGCGATCACCGCGTGTGGAATCCCTGCGGCCTCGAGCTCCCACGCAGTCAGGCGCGACCCTTGCAGCAGCGGACGCGTTTCGTCGACCCAGACGCGTTCGAGCGACCCCAGCTCCCACGCGGTGCGGAGCGCCCCCACCGCGCTCCCGTAACCGCCCGTCGCAAGTCCGCCGGCATTGCAATGCGTGAGCGCGCGTGTCCCCGGGCCGAACAACTCGGCGGCGTGGGCCGCCATCGCGTGGCAGCGCCCGACCTCCTCGTCGTGCAGGGCGCGGGCACGCGCCGGAGTCGGGTCGTCCCGCATCTGCTCGAGGGCCCAGGCAAGGTTGACCGCGGTCGGACGCGACACGGCGAGGAGCGCCGCAGCTTCGTCGAGATCCTCCCCACGCTCCGCTGCGAGCGCCAGTGCGTACGCGGCGGCAATACCGATCGCCGGTGCACCGCGAATCGCGAGCTCACGAATCGCGTCGACGACGTCGGCGACCGAGCGGCACTCCAGCTCGACCTCTTCGTCCGGTAGCCGCCGCTGGTCGAGGAGGACGACCTTCGGGCCGTCCTCCTCGTACCGAACGATGTCCGCTGGCTCTAGGTTCCTTCGTCCCACGAGGCCAGGTACTTCTCCTGCTCCTCCGTGAGCGTGTCGATCTCGACGCCCATGGTCTCCAGCTTCAGGCGCGCGATCTCCTTGTCGATCTCCTCCGGCACCGGATAGACCTTCCGCTCGAGCTCGGCCGCGTGCTGGATTGCGTACTCGGCGGAGAGCGCTTGATTCGCGAAGGACATGTCCATGACGAGGGCCGGGTGGCCTTCGGCAGCGGACAGATTCACGAGACGGCCGTCGGCGATCAGGTAAATGCGCTGGCCGCCTGCCATCGTGAACTCCTCCACGAACGCGCGTGCCTCACGCGTGTCTGTCGCCAGAGACCGCAAGCCCGGGATGTCGATCTCGACGTTGAAGTGGCCCGTGTTCGCGAGGATGGCGCCGTCTTTCATCGCCTTGATGTGCTCCTTGCGGATGACGGACTTGTCGCCGGTCGCCGTGACGAAGATGTCGCCGATCGGCGCGGCCTTCTCCATCGACAGGACCTCGTAGCCGTCCATACTCGCCTCGAGGGCCCGCATCGGGTCGACCTCCGTGATGATCACGTGCGAGCCCATCCCGCGCGCGCGCGAGGCCACACCGCGACCGACCCAGCCGTAGCCGGCGACGACGAAACGCTTGCCGGCGAGCAACACGTTCGTCGCGCGGATGATTCCGTCGATCGTCGACTGACCCGTTCCGTAGCGGTTGTCGAACAGGTGCTTCGTCTGCGCGTCGTTGACCGCAATGACCGGGAAGCCGAGCGCGCCGTCGCGCTCGAGCGCCTTAAGCCGGATGACGCCCGTGGTCGTCTCCTCCGTGCCCGCGATGATGTCGCCGAGCTGCTCACGCCGAGCGGAATGCAGGACGCCGATCACGTCCGCGCCATCGTCCATCGTCAGCTGCGGCTTGTGGTCGACGGCCGCCTCGATGTGCGCGTAGTACGTGTCGTTGTCCTCGCCCTTGATCGCGAAGACCGCGATGTCGTACTCGTCGACGAGCGCGGCTGCGACGTCGTCCTGCGTCGAGAGCGGGTTGGACGCGCAGAGGACCACGTCTGCGCCGCCGGCCTTCAGCGTGCGGGCGAGGTTCGCGGTCTCAGTCGTCACGTGCAGGCAGGCGGAGATTCGGTAGCCGGCGAGGGGCTGCTCGCGGTCGAAGCGCTCACGGATCGCGGCGAGCACGGGCATCTGGCGGTCGGCCCACTCGATGCGCCGCACGCCTTCGGGCGCGAGTGCGAGGTCCTTTACGTCGTGCCGTTTCGTCGTAGCCATTCAGTCCTCTCGTTTAGGCGGCCAAGAGCCGCTCGTGCTTGCGCTGTTCCCAGTCGAGGGCCGACTGTTGGGTGCCTGACAACCAGGTCTCCACTGCGGCCCGCAGCTCCGGCTCGCGGTCGAGCCTAGCTGCGAAAGCGACGTCGGTGAGCTCCACGTCGTGGCGGCGCCGGAGCTCGCGTAGAGAGCGGAGCTGGTTGACCTCGAGGAGCCCGTACAGCCGGTAGCCGGCCAGGCTCCGCCGAGGGACAACGAGCCCTGCGCCTTCGAGGTACCGCAGCATCCGAGGCGACCAGCCCGTCTGGGCGGCGGCCTCGCCGATCGTCAGTCCTGCCATGGCCGAACCTTAACACACTCGTGTTAAGGTTCGGAGGTTCCCTCCCGCCCGTACCGGTCTTCGAGGCGAACGACGTCGTCGAGCTCCGGCGTGGAGACCTCCAGGATCGTCGTGTCCTCGATCGCCGTGACGCGGTGAACCGTGCCCGGGCGGAAGTGGAACGAGGATCCGGGCCCGATCACCTCCTGCCTCAGCACCGCATCGCCGGCCGAGCCGAGCTCGAGCTTGGCGCGCCCGGACTGTACGAGCCACGACTCGTCCTTCACACGATGGAACTGGAGGCTCAGTGATTCCTCGGCCTTCACGAAGAGGACCTTGCCGACGTAACGGTCGGTCTCTGCCCAGATCAGCTCGTAGCCCCAGGGCTTCTCGACCTTGCGCGGCTCGAAGGCCCAGGCGTCCAGACCCCCGAGATTGGGCGAGTCCACGCTCATTGGAGGCGACTCTATGCCGTTGACCGACGAAACGCAGGACATGTTCGGTGCCAGGCACAAGACCTGTCCGTTGGAGCGTGTCCCTAACGGCAAGGGTCTGACCCCAGCCTTTTAGGTCAGCTGCGACCGCGGGCCAGTGTCGGTCGAAGCTCGGGATGGGCGGCGTAGTGCTCCTCCGCCCGCTGGAGGTCCTTGGGCGTGTTGACCGTGATCCAGAGACCCTCGTGCCGAAAGGCGAAGAGCTTTCCCTCTTCCGCAAGCTCCGGGAACGTCGACTGCTCGTGGTCGCCGCGCTCTGGCATGCGCGCGAGCGCTTCGTCGCCGAGCACGTAGACGCCGGCGTTGACCCAGTGCGGCAGCCTCGGCGCTTCACGAAATCCCGACACGCGGTCGTCGTCGGCAAGGTCGACCACACCAAACTGCGACCTCAGGGGCGCGACGACGATCGTTGCGGCGCCCCCGTGCTCCTCGTGCGCTTCCAGGAAGGCGCGTAGGTCGACGTCGTGCAGCTCGTCGCCGTTGAATGCGTAGATTGGTCCCGTCTCCTCTCGATGCTCTGCTGCGAAGCGCAAGCCTCCCCCACGCCCGAGCGGCTCCGGCTCGGCGACGGCGATGATCTCCGCGCCCAGCCCCGCGAGCTTCGCCTCGAACAGCGCGGCCTGGCCGGCACTGCAGCTGACGATCACGCGCTCGACGCCCGCACGCACGAGCTGGGAGACCTGGTACTCGGCGAGTGGGTGCCCTGCGATCGGGACGAGCGCCTTGGGGTTTCCTCGTGCCGCGTCACCGAGCCGGGTCGCCTGCCCGCCCGCAAGGATGATGGCTTCCATCAGTGCCCCTGCCGGTGATGCTGCCGAGTTTCTGGGTCGCGAGCACCAAGCCAGAGGCCGCACTCGACCGCAGCAAGGCTGGAATGCCTTGCTGAGGGCGAGGGTGGACTCTGGTGCCGCGTGATCGCGGGCCAGAAGCCGGCGGGCATTGCTGGTAGGGGCACTAGTTGGAGACCTTCGTCTCCGGCTCCGCCGTCTCGGGCAGCGCCTCGAACGGCGAGCTTGGGCGGCCGATGCCCTCGTAGGCAAAACCCGCAGCACGCGTTTTGGCCGGGTCGAGCAGGTTCCGCCCGTCGAGGATCAGCGGCCGCGCCATCGCGTCGTGCACATCCTGCGACGCCAGCCCGCTCAGCTCATCCCATTCCGTGACGATCACCGCGGCATCCGCACCGCGGACAGCCTCCAGCACCGAGTCGTAGAGGACGGCGCCCTTCAGCAGGTCGCCCGGCTGCGCGACCGGATCCCATGCACGCACCTCGGCACCCTCGGCGAGCAGGCGCGACGCCAGCACGAGAGAAGGAGCGTCGCGCATGTCGTCGGTACCCGCCTTGAACGCGAGCCCCAACAGCGCGATCTTCTTGTCGCGCAGCTTGCCGAGATGCTTCTGCAGCTTCTGCACGACGCGACGCTTCTGCAGCTCGTTCACCTCGATCACGGCGGACAGCAGGTGGAAGTGGTAGCCGGAGTTCGAGGCGAGCTGTTTGAGCGCGAGCGAGTCTTTCGGAAAACAGTTGTGTGTCACAAGACCGCCCGTCGTGACGAACGTTTGCGGCCCGGGAACCTCGAGCGAATAGACGGCACCGGCGAACGGCCGGCGGATCTTGCCGACGACGCGCACCCAGGCCGTCTCCTCATCGCGCTGGTATCCGGTCGGCGCGATTCTCTTCGCCTGGCGAGCAATCGAGGCTGTGACAACCGGACGATCCTGCTCCGACACGAAGTCCAGGAGTCGTTCGACCTGCTCTGCCCCCGAAATCCGGATCCAGAACGTGTCGCATGTGGATTTCGCCGTACGGCCGACCCGAAGAGACGCGAAGACGCCGAGCCCAGCCAGGAGCCTCAGCACACCGTCGGCGAGCTCGCGGCTGACAGTCCCGTATTCGAGGATGACGCTGGGACCGCCGTTGACGAACGACCACGAGCCGTCGCCGCGCCACATCCCGGCCAGCAGAGCTCGCTTGTACGTGGGTGGAGCGGCCCAGATCGCATCGGGAAGACGTTGCTCGTAGCAGTTGGCGCCTAGCCGGAGGGAACCCAGCCAAAAGCCGGCGAGAATCCGCGAGGACACCGACACGGCTGTGGTAGTCGGAAGATGGCGGACGCTCGCACGAACACGGTGAGCGGCCCAGAACGAGTAGACCTCCTCGACAAGATCGAACTCGTCCCGCGGATGAAACGACCACTGCAGACGGCGACGTTTCCCATCAGCGGAGCAATGGCCCTCCGCGATGTAGAGACCGACTATTCGCCAGAACGTCTCGTCCTCGGTGATCGACGCCGGAACGTAGGTCCCGTTCCGGCAGCTGCCGAGCTGGGCTCTTTCGAGCGAAAGCTCCGTCTGATCCAGCTCATTCAGTCTCAGTGCTCCTGAGCGGAGAATGTCGTGCGAACGAGCGACTGCGCCACGTCGATGGTCGAGGTGGGCCTGAAGCCGCTTCGCGCCGAGAGCTTCCAGCCTGAGCGGTGCCGGACGAACAATGACGTCTTCGCGCTCGAGGCCCGCCGTGTCCAGACCATCGAGAAGGTTCCAAACGCGCGGCCTCATCGTGGCCGGCGTCGACGCGGTAATAGGCAGCCAGTCTTGCTCAGTGAGCTGCTCGGCGAGCTTGATGCCGTCTCGCGTTACCCACGGATGGTCCGGAGTACAGCGAATCCGGCGTCCCATCTTCGTCCGCAGCTCGATGATTTCGCCATCAACTTCGCGGCGCGTCATCGCCGCAACGGCAGCGAAGTCGGCCGACGCGCTTTCTGGATCCCATGCAAGCGCCTCGAGCTCGTCGTGATCCTCGAGCTCCGCGTACAGCCGCTCGAGCTGAACAAGCCGGACCTCTCCGTTGAGACGCACGAGAGCCGTTTCATCTCCTGTCAGGCAGGAGCCGCCATAGCCAATGCCCGCGCGCAGGAAATGTGGGCCGAGGCGATGGTCGAGCCCGACGCCCTTCGCGACCTCGACGACATCCGCGCCGACCGCCTCGCACACGTTCGCGATCTCGTTGATGAACGAGATGCGGGTCATGAGGAACGCGTTCGCTGCGAGCTTGATCATCTCGGCCGACGCGACGTCGGTTCGGAGAACTGGGGACTCGATTCCTTCGTAGAGCGCCTCGACCGCCGCACCGTCCTCGTCCTCGAAAGCCCCGATGACGATCCGGTCCGGATTGAGAAAGTCATGCACCGCGTGCCCTTCGGCCAAGAACTCCGGATTCGACACGTAGCCGACGTTCGTGAGCCCCCGGCCGTCCAGGGCAGCGCGGACCTTCTCACCTGTCCCGACCGGCACGGTCGACTTCATCACGAGAATCTGGCGCCGCGGTTCACTGCGTGGGAGGTCGTCGAGAGCCGACCAGACGAACGACAGATCCGCGTCGCCCGAGTACGTCGGCGGCGTTTGGACGCAGATGAACAATGCATCCGCGTCGGCCAGCTCGTCCGCGTCGATTGTGTACCGGATGCGCTCACGGTTCCGCTCGAGCACCTCCGGAAGATCCGCCTCGTGGAACGGCAGCTGACCGACACGCAGGGCCTCGATCCTCTCGGGCACGACGTCGCGCACGATCACCTCGTGCCCGAGCTCGGCGAAGCAGCCGCCGGTGACGAGGCCGACCCAGCCCGCGCCGAAAACGCCGATCGTCCGCGATTGCTCCATGACCTTGAAGCCTACTTGGGGAGCGGCGCGAGCCCTCGCGCGATCGCGAGCATCGTCTCGTTGGAGAGCTCGTCGAGAATCGTGTTCACGACCCAGTACGTCGCCCCGTCCTTCCGCAGCACCACCATGTGTAAATGCGCCCCGGAGTAGTAGAGCGCGTACTCGCGACCCTTGATCTTGTGGACAAAGCTCGGGCCTGCGAGCGCCGGCGCATCGTTCCAATTCGTCTCCTCGATGCCCCAGTACTCGTTCGAGCCGATTCGGAAGGTCAGCCGCACCGCGCGATGTCCCTTGCTGATGCTGTACACGCGAATCGGCGCATCGAACTCGAGCCTAGAGGAGCTTTCGACGAGGCGCGGCACCTGCAGCCGGAATCGCACTCGCTTATTCGCCTGCAGGAGGAGAGACCGAGTGAGCGCCGCGTTCGGCGTCACCCTCGCCGGCTGCTTCGCAGGCGTCTTGTCGACGGGCGCCGGAGCGATCGTGCCGTGGAAATTCTGCCCGACGACGACCGTCGCCATCGCGCCGTTCGCGAGCGTCGTGAATGATGCTGGCAACCGCTTGACGGCCGCGTCGCCGAAGAGGTTCGCGAGCTTTGCCGCGGCGGCCTTCGCGCGGCGTTGTGCCGCGTCGTAGTACACGGTGGTGCGGAAGTACTGGAAATTCGGAGCGTTCTGGGTCTTCCCGGTCGGCGGCAGGACGATCTTGTAACCGCGCTGGCCGAGCTCATACGCGGCATTGGCCGCCGACCCGGCTACGCCGTTGCCGTTCAGAACCGTCGTGCTGATGTCGCGCGCCCGCGGCGCGAGCGAGCGCCGCTTGATTCCGAGCGTCACATCGCGCGCCTTCGATGGCGCATTGACATCCGGCTGGACGAAATCGCGTACGGCTGTGGCAACGCTCTCCGGCGACGCCGAGAGCTCGTTGGTGCCGGTCAGGCCTTCGATCTTGGACTGGAAGACATGGCCCCCCGGCAAGCCGTGCGCGAAGTAGAGGTAGTCCTTCAGCGTCTTCGGATCGAGGGCTTGACCTCCGCCACGCCCGACGACGACGTTCTTCTCGACCGCGTTCATGATCTTGAAGACGGTGTTCAGGTCCAGCTGCGACGAGATCTGTTGCTTCAGCGCCTTCAGGAAGAGCTGCTGCCGCGCGTTGCGGTAGAGGTCCGAGTCGAAGTGGCGGAAGCGCACATAGGCGAGGGCGTTGGTGGCGTTGACGCGCTGGTACCCCGGCAGCAGGTTGATCTGCGACACACCAGGGCAGTTCGTGGCGTCACAGAGGTAGCGATGGTCGACGTCGATCCAGACGCCGCCGAGATTGTTCACCAGCTCCGTGAAGCCACGGAAGTTGACGGTGATGAAGTAGTTGATTGGCAGACCCGTGAGGGCACGCACCGTCTCGACGCTTCCCAGTGCTCCGCACTCCGAGAAGGCCGCGTTGATCCGGTCTCGCAGGTCGGGATGGCCGGGACACTTGATCGTCGCGATCAGATCGCGGGGGAACGAGAGCATCGAGAGCGAGTTCGTTCCCGGATCCGCTCGAACGAGAATCAGCGTGTCCGAGCGCCCGGTCAGCTCCGCCTCCTTGCCCTTTCTGCGGTCGGTGCCGATCACGAGCGCGACGGTCGGCTGGCCGGGAATCGCCAGATCCAGGCGCTTGGCTGCGGCGCGATCCGCCTTCGTCTTCGGGGCGATCGCATTGAGGAACTGATGAGTTTTGAGGTACGCGGCACCCGCCACCCCGCTCGCGACGAGGAGCGCCGCGAGCAGCACCCAGAGCACCACGGTCCGCACGACCTGCCACGCGTCCCGGCGCCGTGGCTCCGGCTGGCGGTAGCGCTTCATGGGCGTGTGGACGCCGGGCGGGTAGACCGCGCGCCCGTCGCCATTGACGGTCGCGCCGCGCCCCATGCCTCTCTTCATGGTGGTCTTCATACGGCCTTAAAACAGGACGGCGCCCGTTCCGAGGGCGCCAGCCGGTCCCGAGGATAGCCGACTGCCCGGCTAGCCCACGGTCTGACTGTCTCCTCCTCCGGCCGGCGGGCTCCGCCGACAGGGCGGCGCGCTAGACCGCCCCTGCGGGCGAGCGGGTTTCGTAGCCCAAATTCGGCGTCAGCCACCGCTCCGTCTCCTCGACAGTCGTGCCTTTGCGAGCGGCATAGTCCTCGACCTGGTCGCGTGCGAGACGTCCTACCGAGAAGTAACGGGCGCTGGTATTGGCCAGATAGATGCCGCTCACCGCGGCGGCCGGTGTCATCGCGAACGACTCGGTCAACGCAAGACCGGCCTCGTCGGCGCCGAGCAACTCGAAGAGCTTCCGTTTCTCGGTGTGGTCCGGGCAAGCGGGATAGCCGAAGGCGGGACGGATGCCGCGGAAACGCTCCGCGAGCAGCTCCTCCTGCGGGAGGTTCTCATCCGGCGCGTACCACTCGCGCCGCACCTGCAGGTGGAGGTACTCCGCAAACGCTTCGGCAAAGCGATCGGCGAGCGCCTTGACCATGATCGCGCGGTAGTCGTCGTTCTCGGCCTCGTACCGTGAGGCGAGCTCGTCCGCCCCGTGGATGGCAACGGCGAAGGCACCCACATGGTCGCGGTCGGGCGAGACGTAGTCGGCGAGGCAGCGATTCGGCCGCGAGTCGCCGTACGCGGATTGCTGCCGGAGGAGGTTGAACCGGACGCCGTTCTCGAGCACGACGTCGTCACCGTCCGAACGCGCCGGCCAGTAGCCGTAGACCCCGCGCGCCTGGAACGACCCGTTGCGCACCAGCTCGTCCAGCAGCTCTTGCGCCTCGTCGTAGAGCTCCTTCGCGGCGGGCTCGTCGAGGAGCGCCGGAAACTTGCCCTTCATCTCCCATGCGTGGAAGAAGAACTGCCAGTCGATGTAGTCACGGAGCGTCGTCAGATCGGGCTCGACCGACTTCGTCCCCGTGAAGGGCGGCGCCTTCAGGTCCTCGAACGGCACACGCTCCTTGTTGGCGCGGGCCTCCGCGATCGGGAGCAGTGGTTTGCGCTCTTTCTCGGCGTACTGCTCGCGCAGCCGGTCCTGCAACTCGCGGTTCTCCTCGTCGAGCTCGAGCTTGCGTCCGGGGTCGAGCAGGCTCGAGACGACGCGGACGACACGCGAGGCATCGAGGACATGGAGCGTCGGCTGCGCGTACTCCGGCGCGATTCTCACGGCGGTGTGCTGCTTCGAGGTCGTGGCACCTCCGATCAGGAGCGGCAGGTCGAGCTCGCGGCGCTCCATCTCCTTCGCCACGTTGACCATCTCGTCGAGCGACGGTGTGATCAGGCCGGAGAGGCCGACGACGTCGCAGCCCTCTTCGAGCGCGGTGTCGAGGATCCGGTCGGCAGGAACCATCACGCCGAGGTCGATCACCTCGTAGTTGTTACAGCCGAGCACGACTCCGACGATGTTCTTGCCGATGTCGTGGACGTCGCCCTTGACGGTTGCGAGCACGACCTTCCCCTGCGCCCGGGGGGCGTGGAGCCCGGCCGCCTTCTCGGCCTCCATGTACGGCTCGAGGTAGGCGACTGCACGCTTCATCGCGCGGGCGCTCTTCACCACCTGCGGGAGGAACATCTTCCCCGAGCCGAAGAGGTCGCCGACGATCTGCATCCCGTTCATGAGCGGGCCTTCGATCACGTCGAGCGGTCGCTCGTGCTTCTGGCGGGCCTCCTCGGTGTCCTCTTCGATGAAGTCGACGATGCCGTGCACGAGCGCATGCGAAAGCCGCTCCTCCACCGGACCCTCCCGCCACGTGAGATCGCGCTCGCGCTTCGTTCCTTCGCCCTGAACTCTCGACGCGTACTCGACGAGGCGCTCGGTCGCGTCCTCGCGGCGGTTGAAGATGACGTCCTCGACGTGTTCCAGCAGCTCAGGCTCGATGTCCTGGTAGACCGCGAGCTGGCCGGCGTTGACGATGCCCATGTCGAGCCCGGCGGCGATCGCGTGGTACAGGAACGCCGCATGCATCGCCTCGCGCACGGCGTCGTTACCGCGGAACGAGAAGCTCAGGTTCGAGATGCCGCCGGAGATCTTCACACCGGGGCAGCGCTCTTTGATCTGCCGCGCACCTTCGATGAAAGCCTTCGCGAACTCGGCGTGCTCCTCGATACCGGTGGCGACGGCGAGGACGTTGGGGTCGAAGATGATGTCCTCCGCTTCCCACCCGTCTGCGATGAGCAAGTTGTAGGCGCGCTCGCAGATGTCCACCTTCCGCTCCACGGTGTCCGCCTGGCCCTGTTCGTCGAATGCCATCACGACAACGGCAGCGCCGTAGCGCTTGATCCGCCGCGCGTGAGCGAGGAACTCGTCCTCCCCTTCCTTCAGGCTGATCGAGTTGACGACGCCTTTCCCTTGCAGGCACTTAAGACCGGCCTCGAGCACGGACCAGCGCGAGCTGTCGACCATGATCGGAATGCGCGCGACGTCGGGCTCCGTGGCGAGCAGGTTGAGGAAGGTCGTCATCGCCTCGACCGAGTCGAGGAGGTCCGCGTCCATGTTGACGTCGAGGATGTTCGCGCCGCCTCGAACCTGCTCCAGTGCGACCTCGACCGCCTCCTGGAACTGCCCGCCCTCGATCAGCCGCCGGAAGCGCGCCGAGCCCGTGACGTTCGTGCGTTCGCCGACCATGACGAAGTTCGACTCCGGAAAGATCCGGAACGGCTCGAGGCCGCTGAGACGCGTCAGCCTTTCGCTCCCAGGGACACGTCTTGGGGTCTGACCCCTGGTCGCGGCCGTTATGGCCTTGACGTGTTCCGGCGTGGTGCCGCAGCAGCCGCCGACGATGTTCACGAGCCCGTCCTGGGCGAACGCGCGGAGCGCCTGACTCGTGTCCTGCGGTTGCTCGTCGTGCGTTCCCATCTCGTTCGGCAGGCCCGCATTCGGATGGCACGCGACCCACGTCGGGGCGACGCGCGCGAGGTCTTCCACGAACGGGCGCATCTGAGTCGCGCCGAGCGAGCAGTTGACGCCGACGATGAACGGCCTGGCATGTTCGATCGAAAGCAAGAATGCGTCGGCGGTCTGGCCGGAGAGATTGCGTCCGCTTCGGTCGATGGCGGTGAAGGAGATCCAGAGCGGGAGCTCCGGCGCCACGTCGAGGGCTGCAGCGATGGCCGCCTTGGCGTTGAGCGTGTCGAAGATCGTCTCGATGAGCAGGAAATCGACTCCGCCCTCCGCCAGCCCTCGAATCTGATCCGCGTAGGCCTCGAAGACCTGGTCGAAGGTGTGCGTGCGGAACGCCGGGTCGTCGACGCGGGGCGAGAGGGAGAGCGTGACGTTCAGCGGGCCGACTGAACCTGCGACGAAGCCGCCGACCTCGTCGGCCGCCTGCCGCGCAAGCCTTGCGCCGGCCACGTTCATCTCATAGGCGTGACCCTCCAGGCCGTAGTCCGCCTGCCCGATCGTCGTGGCCGTGAAGGTGTTCGTCGTGGCGATGTCGGCGCCGGCGGCGAAGTAGTCGCGGTGAATGCCGAGGACGACCTCCGGCCGGGTCAGGTTGAGCAGGTCTGGATCGCCCGCGACGTCGCGGGGATGGTCTTTGAACCGCGAACCCCGGTAAGCCTCCTCACCCTTGACCTCGCGCTGGATGAGCACGCCCCACGATCCGTCGAGCAGCGCGATCCGCTCGCGGAGGATGGCTTCGAGTCGTATGCGCGCGTCCGTCAATCCGGTTCCCTTCTACCTACCACGGCGCCGCTTGCGGTGCCGCTGAAAGGAGGTGCGGGCTTCGCCCGTGCCTCCGTTCCTAAAGAGAACCGCACCTTGCGGAAGGCCCGGGGCTCTTTAGGCGTTTGGTAACCCGGTCGCCAAGCTGCCTTTCAAAGCTTTCCGGGTGAGAGAAGCCTAGCAGGCCTCTAGTTGCGGCCGGACACGCTCAGCTGGTTCTCGGCATGCTTGATGCGCTGCTCGAGCTGCCAGCGATCGGCGTTCGACTCGCCGCGCTCGACGAGCTCCAGCTCGCGCTGGGCGGTCTCGAGCTGCTCCCTGGCATGCGCATGGTCGATCTCACTTGCAGGGACTGCGTCGTCGACGAGGGCGATCACGCGGTCCTGCTCGACCTTGAAGAACCCCGCACCGGTCGCGTATTCGCGAACCTCGTCGGTGTCGCGGTTCAGGTACACACGTGTCGAGCCGGCCTTCAGCGTCGCGATCAGCGGCGCGTGACGCGCCAGTACGCCGATCTCACCCGCCGCGCCGGGGACGACGATCATCTCCACCTCGCCCTCGAAAGCGGGACCGTCCGGCGTCACGAGGGACAGGTCGAACTTGTGGGTTTCGTCAGCCAATGGACACGAGGACTAGGAAACGCCGGCGGGCTCGGCGGCCTCTTCTTCGCGGGCCACGACAGCCGCATCCTCGGATGTCTCTTCCTGCTCGACCTCGCGCTCTTCGCCCGAAAGGCTCCGACCCTTTTCGACGGCCGACTCGATCGTGCCGACCATATAGAAGGCCTGCTCGGGAAGCTCGTCGTGCTTGCCTTCGAGGATCTCCTGGAAACCCTTGATCGTGTCCTCGAGCTTCACGTACTCGCCGGGCGTACCGGTGAACTGCTCCGCGACGAAGTTTGGCTGCGAGAGGAAGCGCTGGATCTTGCGCGCGCGGGTCACCACCAGCTTGTCCTCGTCCGACAGCTCGTCGATGCCGAGGATGGCGATGATGTCCTGCAGGTCCTTGTAACGCTGCAGGATCTCCTGGACGCGCGTCGCCGTGGAGTAATGGTCGTCACCGATGATCCCCGGCTGCAAGGCGCGCGAGAACGAGTCGAGCGGATCTACGGCCGGGTAGATGCCCTGCTCGACGAGTGTGCGCGTCAGCACGACGGACGAGTCGAGGTGCGCGAAGGTGTTCGCGGGCGCCGGGTCGGTGAGGTCGTCCGCGGGAACGTAGATGGCCTGCACGGACGTGACCGCGCCGGTCTGCGTCGAGGTGATGCGCTCCTGCAGCTGGCCCATCTCCGTGGCAAGAGTCGGCTGGTAGCCGACCGCGCTCGGCATACGGCCGAGCAGCGCCGAGACCTCGGAGCCTGCCTGCGTGAAGCGAAAGATGTTGTCGATGAAGAGCAGCACGTTCTGGCCCTGGTCGCGGAAGTACTCGGCCATGGTCAGTCCGGACAACCCGACCCGCAGGCGCGCGCCGGGCGGCTCGTTCATCTGGCCGTAGACCAGCGCAACCTTCTCGAGCACACCGGACTCCTCCATCTCGAGCAGGAGGTCGTTGCCCTCGCGAGTGCGTTCGCCGACGCCTGCGAAGACGGAGACGCCGCCGTGCTCGCGCGCGACGTTGTGGATCAGCTCCTGGATGAGCACGGTCTTGCCAAGACCGGCGCCGCCGAACAGCCCGACCTTGCCGCCCTGGATGAACGGTGCGAGCAGATCGACCACCTTGAGGCCCGTCTCGAACACCTCGATCTTCGGGGAGAGCTCGGTGAACTTCGGGGGATCGCGGTGGATCGACCAGCGCTCCGTGTCCGCGGGCGGGGCCGGCTTCTCGTCGACCGGCTCGCCGATGACGTTCCAGATTCGGCCGAGCGTGACGTCTCCGACCGGAACCGAGATCGGCCCGCCGGTGTCCTGCACGGCGAGGCCTCGTGCGAGCCCGTCGGTCGAGTCCATCGCGACCGCGCGCACGCGATCGTCACCGAGGTGCTGCTGCACCTCTGCGATCAAAGCGCGCGCCTCCTGACCCTCCTGGGCGGGGACCTCGATGCTCAGTGCGCTGTAGATCTCCGGAAGCTCGCCCGAGAAGACGACGTCGATCACGACGCCCTTGATCTCGACGATCTTTCCCGTTGCTGCGTTCGTGCCGTTCGTTGCGTCAGGCATGAGCCTCCTCGAAGAGTCCGTCAGCGCAAGCTGCAGCGAGCAGGCG
>Ga0307296_10000620_pt1 | contig 17074 bp, 19 predicted proteins | sample ER_DNA_153_FD_194467 | JGI IMG/M metagenome (GOLD analysis project Ga0307296, IMG submission 194467) | Bulk soil microbial communities from the East River watershed near Crested Butte, Colorado, United States - ER_DNA_153 | ecosystem: Environmental > Terrestrial > Soil > Floodplain | place... | reverse complement strand
CCGCATCAGCCAGAACGCCTGATAGACGGGATCCGTCTTCAACCGCTCTGCTGCCGAACGGCGATCGACACGCGGCCTGCTTTGGGTGGGCGTGGCTGTGGTGGTCATGGCCTCTCCTCTGTATCGAATGCTATTTTGAACGTTAGACCAGGCACGGGTACTACCGTCAACAAATGTGTCCGTTAGACTTTGAGGCGAGAGGATCACTATGCGAGACATAGATGACGAGGAGTTCGACCGGCAGGTCGGCCGGCTCGCCGCGTTGGGCGAGCCGATCCGGCGTGCGCTGTATCGGTACATCATCAGCCAGCCCGAGCCGGTCGGGCGCGAGCAAGCGGCCGCGGCGGTCGGTGTGGCGCCGCACGTGGCAAAGTTCCACCTGAACAAGCTCGAAACCGACGGCCTGCTGGCCAGCGAGTACCGCCGGCCCCCGGGACGGGGCGGCCCGGGGGCCGGACGCCCGGCCAAGCGTTACCGGCGCTCCACCCATGAGCTGTCCGTTAGCCTGCCCGAACGCCGCTACGACCTGGCCGGGCATGTCATGGCACAGGCCATCACGACCGCCAACGAATCAGGTACTGCGGTTGCCGATGCGCTGCACCAGGCTGCCGTCGCCGAAGGCCACCGCCTAGGCGATCTGGTCAAAACCCGGCTCGGCCGTCGTCGCAGCCCAGCCGCGGTCCGCCGTGCCATCACGACCGTGCTCGGCGAGTACGGTTACGAACCCCACGCCGGCGAGAACGTCATCATGCTGGCCAACTGCCCCTTTCATGCCCTGGCACGAGAGCACACCGATGTGGTGTGCGGCATGAATCTCGACCTGCTCAGCGGCCTGCTAGGCACCTGCGACCGCGGCGACATGCGTGCCCGCCTAGACCCGTCGCCCGGCCGGTGCTGCGTCACGTTGAGCAGGCGTCGAGATCTTGATTCCTGAACCGGCCAACGCTGACGTGGCGAGTTCGCTGCGCTCGAGAATCGATCACGGTGGCTAAACCGCGTCGTCTGTCCGATGCACGTCGGTCGACGTATCTCATTTCGCTCGGGCCGGGAAGCACCCCTGACCGAGCCAGAGATCTAGCGGGCGTTCCTGCGGGTGATTCGAAGTCTCCATTGCCCCGGTCCTCTTTCGAGAGCTTCGGCGCCATAGGAGCCGGGGTTCACCCGCGTCAGCCGCTGCCAGATTGGACCAGGGTCGGTTCTTCCCATCAGCTCGACCTCATCGCCCGGCTTCATCCTTATCAGTCGATCCCACACGGCATCAAAGCCGTCCTTGCCGGGAAGCCGGTCCAGATCAATTACGGGGCCCTCGGTGAGTGCATACCATTCGTGCGGACGCGCGCCCAGCGTGGTCGTGGCAGGCACCTGTGCGCCGCTGGCAGTGAGGATCTGTTCCTCGGCCACGAGGTGCTCCTCAATCTGGGCGAGCAAGCCGCGCACGTGTGCCGCCAGCTGCACGGGGGACAGGTCACCTCTGCCAGCGGCCGCCTGGGTGAGCACGTCAATGGCTAGCCGCAGCTCCAGGTGGTCAAGGCGCAGGCGTGCCAAATCGTCGGAGGCGTGATACGCGGAGCGAAACAGTAACCACTCCTCATTCGAGATGTGTTCCAAACCCTCCAGCTGCAGGTAGTTGACCAGCTCCCGTAGCTGAGATTCCGGCCATCGTCCCTCGTCGGCTTCTCGCAGCACATCCTGCGCTCGGTCCGAGATTTCACGCATCAATAAGGCATGCTCATCGGACACTGTCGTACCAACCTCGGCGGCGTCGGGCGTCGACGTATCCTTGCGCTGTGCTTCACTCGCCTCCTGAGCCCCACTGTCCATCTCTGCCGCCCTCCTGACGTTGCCTCTGCGGCCTCTCTATCCCAAGACTGAGCAGTGACGCAACAGACACCATATCCCGACCGGCCTGTCTGCGATCAGGCGCAATTGGGTCGCCTGCTCGACTGGCGTACCGTCGCAATGCTTGTCGCGTCACGGCCAGAGTGTCAGTGCTCGCTCTGCACAGCCGCCGAGAACTTCCCTTCGACGTAACAAGTCTCGATGGCCGCGCTCACCGCCCAGGGCCACGTCCCGCCGCCTTGTCCCGCGCGAGCACGCTCAACCTCGCCTTTGTCCGGCGCGACACGCGCGTACGAGGGCTACGGCTCATGCACGCCGACTCGCCGCCCGGTCTAGGCGTGCACGGACTTCAGATATGTCGCGTCGTACATCGTTGGCCATTGCATCCAAGTCGAGGCCCGTGTCTAGGCCCCTCAGCTGGGAGAACTGGCCCCGGAGATAGCGGACGAAGGCTTCTGCGCGATCAAGTCGATCTTGGATTGAATGGACATCGCTGATCAGCGGACGAGCTGTGTCATCCAGGATCGGCGTGTCTACAACGACAGCGTCGTAGTAACGAACATGCGTTCAAGTCGATGGAGGACGTACGCGCCCATCTGGGTGATGCGCAATCGCTCGGTGGCCGCCGGCCTGTCGCTGGCTGCCCCAACCGACGACTCGACGAGGCCAGTATCGACTGCGCGAGATATCGCGAGATCGATTTCGTCCTGAGTAAAGCCGATGCTTTGATGGAACTCGTACGCTCGGGTGAACAGGACGAAGCCGAGTTCGACTGAGCCGTGCTGCGCGTTTCGCTCCAGGTAATTGAGCAGACCAAAATGGTGAAGTGCTCTCGACCTCCTACCGACGGAATGTCAAAGACATTCGGGACTGGTGACGATGCCGGATCATAGTAGACGCTGTCGCCATAGATGAGCGCTCGCAGGAACTCATGTAGCGGTATGACATATCTCGATTCGTCCCGCCAAATCCGGAGGATCTTCCGTATGTCTAGGTGACCGCTGCCGACGAACTTGGTCAACAGATCCAGCGCTTTTCGCACGTTTCCGCGACTCAAGTTGTCGATGCACCGCACGCGGCTGGTCCGCCCACGCTACATGACGAAGTCCGCCACCGCGTGCCGCATCGGCGCTGATAATGTCGTCAGCAATGGCGTTAGCGAGTCTGGTCTCAGCTGCGCGCGCTTCACGGTGCTGCAGGTCCCGGTGTACTGCTACGTCCGCAACGTCGTCGCCGCCAGCGCAGCGGACAGCGCGCGTTTCGCCGCGGCCGCCGGCGTCGACTACGCAGGTGGCGGATTCCGGGCAACCGACCTCATCGGATAGTGTCTTACCGAAGACGTGGCCCAGCTGCTCGGGACGCGATGGGCGGCTACGCACCCTCAACAGGGGAGCGGTCGATCCAAGGCCCTAGGAAAGTTGATCTTCGCGGGCAACGCTCGGCAACAGCACGTCCAAAATCGATCGTCACGAGCCAACGCAACCAAGAGCTCCGAGCCAGCACATCCGGGGCTTTCAAATGTTGTCTAGCTTCAACCAACGACCCACACTTCGCCCTCTCAAGGCGGTAGCGCCGGTTCGAATCCGTTCGGCGCTACACATCGGCACACCCTCCGGATTTCCGGGCGAGACCTGTGCAGCTTGTAGTCGATCTTGTGACGGCTCGGGCGCACAACGGGTATACGTGCGCGGAGCGGTCCGCGCGGAGCCGTTGGGTCGGACGGCTTGGAGTCACCCAGGACCGGGCCCACGACCGCGACGTTCGGCTTCTCGTTCCCGTCCAAGAGGGTCGGCGCTGCGGGCTGTCGTCGATCGCGCGGCGAGAACGACCAACAGACGCCAGGTAGGGAAGGCCCCGGCGCTCGAGGGACTCTTCGGGATTCTGTTGGGTCCTGCATTGGCTGCTTCCGTCCGAGCGGAGGTGGTGAGTGATCTTCGGCGTGCAACGAGCGTGCAACACCACCGTCGCACCGAACCGTCCGCAACCAACGCCGCCAACGCCCGCAGCCCCCAGAATCAGCGGAATCTCGCGGTAACCAGCACAGCCAACGATGGCTGGAAAACCTTCACACGACAGGGGGCGCAGGTTCGATCCCTGCATCGCCCACCAGCAGTCGTTTCGTCCGCCCATGTGCGCCAGCGTCCCTCACGGTCCGCCGAAATCTGCTAACCAACCGCTAACCAACCTGTCGGCACTTCGACGGTCGGGCCAATGGAGGCCCCGTGTTCGTTGACTTCTATGGTCGGGGTGGCGGGATTCGAACCCACGGCCTCTTCGTCCCGAACGAAGCGCGCTACCAAGCTGCGCTACACCCCGCTGCCCTGTATCGAGTGCCCTGAGCAACCGGGCCAGCATAGCCGAGCGCAGTCAAACGACGGCAGCCATCAGCGGGCGACGAGGGTCAGCAGCGTCGCCTCCGGCCGGCAGGCGATCCGGACTGGCGAATAGGGCCCGGTACCGAGGCCGGCACTCACGTGGAACCACGTCTGGTCGTCCCACTGGTGCAGCCAGCGAGCGCGACGCACGTCGATGCCGCAGTTGGTGACGATAGCTGGGCCGAACGGGACCCGGACTTGGCCGCCGTGGGTGTGTCCGGCGAGTACCAGCTCATAGCCGTCTCGTGCGAACGATCGCAGCAGGGCCGGTTCGGGGGTGTGGGTCACTCCGATACGAACGGCCGCCGCCGGCTCGGCCGGACCAGCGATCAGCGAATAGCGGGCCCGTTTGAGGTGTGAGTCGTCCGTTCCGGCGAGCGCGACCTCGACATCGGCCGCCTTCACCACCGCACGGACATGTGTGAGGTCGACCCAGCCAGATGCCTCCATGGCGGCCGCGAGCTCCGTCCAGGGCAGGCGCGGGCCGCGAACCCGTTCGTGACGGCGGATGAAATACCGGAGCGGGTTCTTCAGCCGCGGGACGTAGTAGTCGTTGTTGCCGGGAACGAACACCCCCGGAAATGCGAACAACGGGTCCAGCGAACGCATGATGGCCGGAATCGCCCTCGCGTGAGAGATCGTGTCGCCCGTGTTGACGACGAGATCGGGGCGTAACTCCGCTAGATCGCGGACGAATTGCTGCTTACGGCGCTGGTTAGGGGTGAGGTGCAGATCCGAGATATGCAGGATGCGCAGCGGCGCGGAGCCCGGTTGGAGCACCGGTACATCGAACCGGCGAAGAGTGAAGGCGTTGCGCTCGACAAGCGCGCCGTACGCGATCGTCGCCGCCCCGAGACCAGCGACACCAGCGGCGGTGCGGAACGTACGAGACATGGTTACGAGCCTACGGGCGAACGGGAGGCCCAGCTCGCGGCGCTCAGCGGACTGTGAGCCTCGCTACCGTAAGGTCATGCCTCCGCTGAAGGCGCGTTTGCGGTCCGATCTCAACCAAGCCATGAAGTCACGTGACGAGCTTCGCACCGCGACACTGCGTATGACCTTGGCGGCTATCACCACAGAAGAAGTCGCCGGCGCTGCGGCACGCGAGCTGTCCGACGATGAGGTGCAGCGCGTGATCACGAGGGAGACGAGGAAGCGGCGGGAGGCGGCGGACGCCTTTGACCAGGGCGGACGGGCGGAGCTCGCGGCCCGGGAGCGGGCCGAAGGTGCAGTGCTGGAGGGCTATCTCCCCAAGCAGCTGGGCGATGCGGAACTCGCCGACCTGGTGCGAGCTGCTGTCATCGAGGCAGGTGCGAGCGAACCTAGGGAACTCGGTGCCGTCATGAAGCTGGTGCAACCGCGGGTAGCTGGCCGAGCGGACGGCCGGCGGGTCAGTGACGAGGTGCGCCGCCAGCTGTCGAGCTGACACCTTGCGCGGCCACCTGCCAGCCGAGCTGGCACTGCGCCGTCAGCTGCCGAGCTGACTATCCCCGCGGTGGCCGGGACCGCCTGGGATTGGGAAGACGCGGAATACTCGGCACGGGTACGGGCACGGGCGCAGTCGCGGGGGGCTGCTGTGCCGGTTGGCTGTTCCTCGGCCGAGGCGCAGGTGACGGTGGAGGTGGTGGCGGCGGCGGCGCGTAAGGCTGCTGACCGTTGCTCAAGCAGACCGTGATCGTTGTACCTGGAACGGCCACCTTCGGTGAGTAGTACGCGACGGTGTCGTACGGCGCCGCGGAGCCACACCGCACACCTGGATAGAGCTGCCCGAAGTTGACGACCTTGAAGCCCTGCGCGGTCAGCGCAGCGGTGGCCTGGTCGAGGGGCTGGTTCGTCACCTGGGTGACCGGAATGGAATCAGGCACGTCGTTCACTCCCGGCCACTCCCATCGTGAGCCGAGCAGCTTCGACTGGGCGGCGTCCAACCACAATGCCGCCGCATTGACGCCCTGCGCCTGGCCATCTGCCGCACCCGGCACGCCCTTGAGCGAGCCGCTCGGGCTCTGCGGGTTGTATACCGCCATGGCGCCCGCGAGGATGGGCGTCACGCCCACGTACCAGATCGCGGCGTTGTCTGTGGTCGGCGACGCGGCGTTCTGGGTGCCCGTCTTGCCGGCCACTGGACTGCCGCCGGCCGCGTTGTAGGCCTGATACGCGCTCGCTGCAGTGCCGGCCCCCGAGGAGTCGCCGATCAGGACATTCGCGGCCTCGCGGGCAACCTGGGGCGTCATCTGCCTCGAGCACGGCTTGCGTGGGACGGGCAAAGGCTGGCCGGTGTCATCCTTGATCGTCTGCACCGGGGCGGGCGGGCAGAACGTACCGTCGTTGCCGATCGTGGAATAGGCACCGGCGAGTTGCAGCGGACTGGTCGCGTAAGTGCCGATCGTGAAACCGAACTGGCGCTGGGTGATGATGCGACGAGCGAGCGTCTGGCTCGGGTCGTTCCCCACTTGCTGGTTCAGCGTCGTCATCCCCAGGCTCTGCGCCGTGCCCACAATTGGCGAGAGGTCGCAGCCCTGGAACAGCTTCTCCTCAAGGGCAATGAAGTAGGTGTTGCTCGACCGGACGGTGGCGTCGCGCAGGTTGTCAACGCTCGGGATGCTGTCGTTGTCGTTCTGGATCGCCGTGGTCGCGCCGCATCCGGTTGCGAGATAAGGATTCGCGGTCTGCAGCGTGAACGCGTCCGGATCGACGCCGGCCTTCAAAGCCGCGATCAGGCTGAAGTACTTGTAGGTCGATGCCGCGTTGGCGCTCGCGTCCGTGAACAAGTTCGCGGACGAGTGCTTGCCGTCAGGCGTGGGCCCGTACTCCTTGTTGGTCACCATGGCGAGGACATCGCCGTTCTGGGGATCGACGAGGGGCGCGATCGCTGTCGCGGGCGAGCTGGGAGGCATCGCTGCCCAGAGCCCGTTCTGCGCGTCGTTCTGCACCTTGTCGTCGAGCGTGGTGACAATTCGAAGGCCGCCGGTGTTCAGCTCGGTGTCGGACAGCCCACCCGTTGAAGTGAGCCAGTTCGTCACGTATTGGCAGAAGAAACCCACATTCTTGATGTTGGCGTTCGCATTGAAGCAACCCCGCCGGACCGGCGGCGCTGTCTCGGTGGCGAGCTTCACCGGTGTCGCCTTGTACACCGCGGCCTGAGCAGGGGTGATGTCGCCGACGTCGGCCATGTTCTGGATGACCTCGTTGCGCCGCTGGCGCGCGGCAGCCGGGTTGTCGAACGCGTCGTACTGCGCCGGTGCGCGCACCGCGCCGACGAGCAGGGCGGCCTCAGGAAGCGTGAGCTGGTTGACCGGCTTGTTGAAGAACGTCTGCGCAGCGGTCTGAATGCTGTACGAGTTCTCGCCGAAGAACGCGATATTCAAGTAGTTCTGCAGGATCTGGGCCTTGGACTCGCGCCGCTCGATGTCCATGGCGCACTTGGCGTCCTCGATCTTGCGGTTGAGGTTCTGATCGATTGCCGCCTGCTTCTCGGCGTCCGTCTTGGCCTGGTAGTAGCGAACCTGCTTGACGTACTGCATCGTGAGGGTCGAGCCGCCCTGCGTGTTGCCGCTCCCAGTCGAGAACGCCGAACGCAGCAGGCCCCGCATGTCCACGCCGTGATGCGAGTAGAAGCGCCGGTCTTCAGTGGCGATCAGTGCCTGCTGAAGGTAGGTCGGCACCTCACTGAGCGGGACGGGTTGCCGGTCCTCCTGAAACAGCTCGGCGATCACCGTATGACCGTCCCGGGCGTACAGGATGGTCTTCTGCGGTGGTGGGGTCTCGATCAGGTTGCACGGCTGGTCGAGGAACTTGCTGGCCTCGTGGTTGGCAGCCAGGCCCAAGCCGCCAGCGTACGGGAGCAGTACCCCGGCGGCCAGCAGGCCCATAACGGCAACGATGCCGGTCAGCTTCGCGATCGTGCTCGCGCGGTTGGGACGAGCGGGGGAGCTGGCCACGGGGACTCAGAATACGGTAGAGACGTCAGTGGTCCGGTATGGGTGTTTCATGACGCGAGCAATCTGCCGATCTCGCGCAGTCCGTCGAGGTCGTGGACGTCGGTAGAAAGGGCGCGGACCGACACCACCGGGACATCCGGGTGTGCCGCCACGAACCGCCGCGTCATGCGGACATCGTGGTCGGCTGCGGTCGCCTGCTCGACGTGAACCCGCAGAGCGGTCTCGGCCAGCGCGGCCGCGGCCGCGCGTGCCGAGTCACCCGCTGTTCCGCCCCGTTGCCGCTGTCGCTTCTCGGCGAGGGAATCGGCTGCGGCTTCAGCCCGCGGCGCGGTGAACGACGCGATTCCCGCGACGTGATCGACGGTGTGATGTACTCGGTTCACCACGAGCCCGGCAAGCGGCATGTGGTCATCTCGGAGCCGGGCAATGAAGAATGACGCTTCCCGCAAGGCGTCCGGTTCCGGTACGGCCACGATAACGAATGCTGTGCCCGGATCCTTCAGCAGTTCGTAGGTGTGCTCGGCGCGTTGGCGGAAGCCGCCGAACATCGTCTCGAGCGCGGCCACGAACGCCGACACGTCGGAGAGGAGCTCGCCGCCGAGGATCTTGGAGAGGACCTTGGAAAAAACCGAGAAGCCTGCGGTAACGACCTTAAGATACGCGCGGCCCCCGGCGCGGGCCGGCGCCGCAAGCAGCCGAATCATGCGACCGTCGAGGAATCGGCCAAGTCGCTCAGGGGCGTCCAGAAAGTCCAAGGCGGATCGGGATGGCGGAGTGTCGACGACAATGAGATCCCACTCGTCGGATTCTGCCAACTGAGAGAGCTTCTCCATCGCCATGTACTCCTGCGTTCCGGCGAAAGATGACGACAGCGCCTGATAGAACGGGTTGGCAAAGATTTCCTCAGCCCGGTCCGGCGTGGAGTGCGCCGACACGACGTCGTCGAATGTCCGCTTCATGTCGAGCATCATGGCGTGCAGAGCACCCCCGGAGCTCTCGTCGATGTCCTTGACCGGACGCGGTGTGTTATCCAGCTCGGTGAGTCCCATGGCCTGCGCAAGCCGGCGGGCCGGGTCGATCGTGAGCACGACCGTCCGGCGTCCCGCCTCGGCGGCGCGTAGCGCCATCGCGGCCGCTGTCGTCGTCTTTCCGACCCCTCCGCTGCCACAGGTGACGACGATGCGTGTCGCCCGGTCCAGGACGAGCGAGTCCATGTCGAGGGCACGCGCGGGAGCGGGTGCGCGAGATGTCACTGGACGTCTCTCACCAGGAAGCAGCTCGCGAGCTCCGTGAGCTCGCCGAGATCGACCGGCGGGGTCAGCTCGGGCAGGGTGATTCGCGGTGCCGTGATCGAGTCCAGCCGATCCGCAATGTCGGCCTGCTCGCGCTGCCGGGCTGCATATTCGCTCATCTCACGGGCGAGAGGATCGGTCAATCCGGTGGCTACGCCCGCCATCTTGAGGCCGGCTTTCAGCAATGCCACGTCGACGCCGCCGTCTCCTGTCACCTGCTCGCGCTTGACCAGCGCCGGACGCATCCGATTTACGATGACCGCACCCAAGGGATAGTCGGCGGCGGCGAGGTCCTGGGCGGCATCGATGGTCTCCTGCACGGGCATCTCCTCGAGCAGTGTCACGATGTGCACTGCCGTCTGCGCACTGTGTAACAGCTGGATCACGCCAGTGCTCTGCCGATGGATCGGCCCGAACTTGGTGAGTTTGACGACCTCCTTGGTTGAGTCCAGGAATAGCCGGATCCGCCCGGTCGGCGGCGCATCGAGCACGACTGCGTCGTATTGCGGCCACCCATCTCGGGTTCGGACGACGGCCTCCTTGAGCTTGCCGGTGATCAGGATGTCGCGCAGCCCTGGAGCCAGGGTCGTGACGAAGTCGATCGCTCCCATTCGCCGTAGCGCACGGGCCGACCGTTTCAAGCTGTAGAACATGTCCAGGTACTCCAGCAGCGCCTGCTCCGCGTCCACGGACAGACCGAGCACCTCGCCGCCGCCCTCGGTCGTCGCGAGCCGAGACTCCTTGTACGAAAGTGCGGGCACATCGAAGAGCTGGGCAAGCCCCTGCCGGCCCTCCACCTCCACCACAAGCGTGCGCCGGCCGCCTACGGAAAGGGCCATCGCGAGCGCTGCCGCCACGGTGGTCTTACCGGTGCCCCCCTTGCCCGTGACCACGTGCAGGCGAGCAGTGGCTGCAATGCCGGCGACTGTGAGTGGCGCGGCCGCGCGCGCAACGGTCGCCATCCGTTCAGCGTAGGAGGTCGTCCGACCACCGCTGCGCCAGCCCGCCGGTGCCGCTTAGGGTGCTGTCATGGTTTGCTCACGGACCCGCCGGTGACCGAACCGGTTCCGATTCGGGACGCGGCGACCGTCCTGCTCTTGCGAGACGGCGCCGACGGAGTTGACGTGTGGCTGCTCACCCGGGTGGACCAGATGGTCTTCGCGGCAGGCACCACCGTCTTCCCCGGCGGCCGAGTCGATTCCGCGGATTCCGGGTTGCCGTGGTCGGGTCAGCCACCAGACGTTCTCGCCGCGCGTCTAGGGTGCGACGCGCTCGTGGCGCGAGCGCTCGTTGGAGCCGCCGTACGCGAGACCTTCGAGGAGGCCGGCGTGCTGTTGACCGACCCGCCGGCAGGCGTGCCCGACGTATCAATCCTCGCGGCCGATGTCGAGACCGGACGTATTCAGTTTGGTGACTTTCTTCGCGACCGGGAGCTCGGGGTGGCACCTGATCTCCTGCATCCGTGGGCGCGGTGGATTACCCCCGTCGGCGAGGTGCGGCGTTACGACACCAGGTTCTTTGTGGCGGCCCTGCCGGACGGAGCCACGCCGGCCGATCTCACGAGCGAGTCGTCGACGGCCGGGTGGTTCCCGGTGCGAGCCGCGTTAGCCGAGGGCGACCGTGGCGAGCGGATACTCATGCCGCCGACCGTCGCTGTCTTGCAGTCCGTCGCCGCTTTCCCGACGGTCAGCGCGGTGTTGGCGGCTGCGGATGCGCGAGACCTGACGCCGGTGGCCCCGGTGCTTCGGCGGGATGCCGACGGCATGAGCATCGTCCTCCCGGACGGCACCACGGCGCGGTTGCCTCGGCGGACCCGGTGACCAGCCAACTGCGCTACGAGCAACTCCGGTCCGTGGCGGCCTGTGCTGCTGTGGTGCTCGCCGCCAATCCCGGGCCGATGACGTTGTCCGGAACCAACACCTGGGTGTTGCGCGCACCTGGGTCCGAAGGCGCGATCGTCGTTGATCCGGGCCCGGACGATGCAACCCATCTCGCGACGGTCGCGGCGAGTGCGTCTCGAATCGACACGATCCTCCTGACTCACGGGCATGTGGATCACAGCGAGGGTGCGGCCGCGCTGCACGAGCTGACCGGCGCACCGGTACGTGCGCTCGACCCACGGCACAGCCTTGGGGATGAAGGCCTGGCCGAGGGTGCGGTGGTGTCCGCTGCCGGTTTGGAGCTACGGGTATGGGCCACTCCTGGGCACACAGCCGACTCGCTGTCGTTTCTACTCGATCCCGGCGATGGCAACGCTCCGATGGTGCTCACCGGCGACACGATCCTGGGGCAGGGGACGACGGTCGTCGCCTACCCCGACGGCGACCTCGCCGACTACCTTGCGTCGCTCGCTCGGCTGCGGGAACTCGGGCCAGCAACCGTGCTGCCTGGGCATGGACCGGAACTCCCCTCCGCCGGCGCGGTGGCTACGGCGTATCTGGCGCACCGGGAGGAGCGGCTTGCCCAAGTCAGCGCAGCGCTCGGAGCGCTCGGCCCCGACGCGACTGCGGAGGCAATTGTCGAGCAGGTATACGCCGATGTTGATCGGGCGCTATGGCCTGCCGCCGAACTGTCGGTGCGGGCGCAACTCGCTTACTTGCGCGGTCGCTGACGCGGGGCGTGCAGGCGCCCCGCATGATCAGCGGGCCCGGCGGCTCAGCCGCTCGCGGTCGAGGATGACTACGCTCTTGCCTTCGAGTCGCAGCCAGCCGCGCTGGGCGAAGTCGGCCAAGGCCTTGTTCACCGTCTCGCGAGACGCCCCGACCAGTTGCGCGAGCTCCTCTTGCGTGAGGTCGTGGGTGACCCGCAACTGGCCGCCGTCAACAGAGCCGAATCGCTGCGCCAGCTGGAGAAGCTGTTTGGCTACTCGCCCCGGGACGTCGACGAAGATCAGGTCCGCGAGCATGGTGTTTGTTCGGCGTAGTCGCCGTGCGACGACCCGCAGCAGCTGCATAGCGATCTGCGGTCGCTCTTGCACCCACTTCTGCAACGCCGGCTTGGGCAGCCGGGCCAAGCGGGCGTCCGTGACGACGGTGGCGGTAGCGGTGCGCGGTCCTGGGTCGAAGATCGACAGCTCGCCGAACTGATCGGCCGGCCCCATGATCGCCACCAGATTCTCCCGGCCGTCGGACGACCGTCGGCCCAATTTGACCTTGCCCCCGAGCACGATATACAGGCTGTCGCCTGGCTCGCCTTCGTGGAACAGGATCGTGCCGCGGGGCGCCTCGAAGATCTCGAACTGCTCGGACAGCGCCTCGGCGTCCTCCGGATCAACGCCCTGGAACAGTCCTGCTTTGCGGAGCACCTCGTCCACGTCAGCTCCTCTCGCCCCCTGCGCGCTGGAGCGTGATCACAGGTCGAGCGGATTCTACGACCCAAGCGGTCGCCACGGGCTAGATCGCGGGCGGCAGCTGTCGTCGACCGTTCGGGCGGCGCCGGCGCAGGCTTAGGCGATGGCGGAACCGCCTCAACGCCGAGTCGGTGCCTTCCCGCACCAATGTATTGAGCTCGTCGGAGTTTGCATCGTCGAGGAATTGCTCGATCTGACGTTCCACGGCGATCTTGTTCAGTGGCTCCTCGACGCGCTGCATGAACAGCATGAATCCCAGCAGCACAACGGGGAACAGCAGCACGAGCAGCCCAGCCATGATTTCCCAGCCTAGTCACCCTGGAGCGCGGGCAGCTGACACGACACCGTGCACGTCGCCACTCGTCGGAGTGGATACGTAGGCTGGGCCCGCGATGACTGCCCAGCCCGAGAGCCACCTCGCCCTCACTCGACGCGCCCGACGCATGAACCGCGAGCTCGCCATGCTCTATCCGGACGCGCACATCGAGTTGAACTTCACCACGCCCCTGGAGCTATCGGTAGCGACGATCCTGTCCGCCCAATGCACGGACAAACGAGTCAACGAGGTCACGCCAACGGTGTTCCGTCGCTATCCCGACGCGGCCGCGTACGCGGGTGCCGACCGGGCGGAGCTGGAAGAGCTCATCCGGACAACCGGGTTCTTCCGAAACAAGACGACGTCGCTGATCAAGTTGGGTCAGGCCTTGGTCGAACGGTTCGACAGTGAGGTGCCCAACCGCATGGCGGATCTCGTCACCCTTCCCGGATTCGGACGCAAAACCGCCAACGTGGTGCTCGGGAACGCCTTCGGCATCCCCGGCATCACGGTCGACACGCACTTCGGCCGACTGAGCCGCCGCTGGCAATGGACACGCGAGACTGATCCGGTGAAGGTCGAAGCCGCCGTCGGCCTACTCATTCCGCGCCGGGAGTGGACGATTCTGTCCCATCGAGTGATCTGGCACGGCCGCCGCGTCTGCCATGCCCGCAAACCCGCATGCGGCGCATGTTCACTCGCCCGGTGGTGCCCGTCCTACGGCGAGGGCCCGACCGATCCGACGATCGCCGCGGCACTGGTGAAGACGCCAGAGCAGGTTGCCGAGACCCTGTGATGCCGGGTCGGTCCGACGAGTCATGGCCAGAGTGGCTCGGACCCCTTGTACGCGCCGCTCGAGCGGTCGACCGATGGGACTTCGCCCGGTTCCCGTCCTCAGCTGAGGGGGCCCGGGAATCGGCGGTGCTCATGGCGATGTCCGATACCGGGGACGGTCCAGGCCTGCTGCTCATCGAGCGGGCGCGGAGCTTGCGCACGCATGCTGGCCAGGTGGCGTTTCCGGGCGGTGCGGTCGATCCGGGCGATGTGGAGCCCGCAGCTACCGCCTTGCGCGAAGCGCACGAAGAGGTGGGCCTGGATCCGGCTACGGTCGTGGTCGCGGCCACCCTGCCCTCGCTGTATCTACCTCCGTCGAGCTACATCGTGCATCCGGTGCTGGCGTGGTGGGCCCGGCCGCATCCGGTTCGGGTGGTCGACGCGGCCGAGGTGGCCGGGGTGGCGATCGTCCCGGTTGCGGAGCTCGCAGAACCGGCGAATCGCTTCCAGGTGATGCACCCGTCCGGGTTCGTCGGGCCAGCCTTCGCCGCCGGTGGATTGTTTGTTTGGGGATTCACCGCGGCGCTCATCGACGGGTTGTTGCGACTGGGCGGATGGACGCGCGAGTGGGATCGCGGAGCGCTGCGCCCAATCCCGATGCCTTCAGAAACGCTCGGTACCTTCGAAACGTGACCACGACGTCGGGCCGCGATCATGTCGTGGCCGCCACTGCGCTCGTTGGCGTCGTTATGGCACTCATATCCTGTTCGAACACGAAGAACGCCATCCAGCGCCGCCCCAACACAGGATCGGCGACGGCATCGGTCGTCAACGGTGAGCAGAAAGTCACCATCGTCGTTGATGACCGGTACCGGTTCGAGCCGTCGACCGTCACCGTCCACCCAGGGACGGTGACCATCACCTTGGAACACAAGGGAAAGGGAGCTCCGCACGATCTGCAGGTCGTCGGCTTCCCCGGCGATCGAGTTCCCCTCGTGGCGCACGGCCAGACCGTTTCGAGCACATTCACCACTCCCTCGCCCGGGCGATATGAATTCGTCTGCACCATCCACCAGGCGCTGGGGCAGACGGGCACGCTCGTCGTGCTGTCGAACTGACGCCGCTATGACGATCGTCGACTGGATCATCGTCGCGGTAGCGGCGCTTTACGCAGTTTCGGGCTTTCGCAACGGCGCCGTCGTAGGTGCGTTCTCTCTCGTTGGGTTTTTCGGCGGCGCGCTGATCGGCGCCCAGATCGCCCGTCCGGTGAGCTCGCACCTGGCGAGCGGCCGAGCGCAGGTAGGAGTGGCGGTCGCCTGCGTCCTGCTCTGCGCGATCTTGCTCCAGGTTGCGTTGGGCCGCCTTGGGTGGTGGCTGCGGTCGCGGATCACGTGGCGTCCGATCAGATCGATCGACGCCGGGATCGGCGGCTTGCTCGGCGTGTTGTCCGTCCTACTGGTGGCGTGGATGGTGGCCGTGCCGCTCGCATCGTCGCCCTACCCGAGCCTGGTTCGAGCGGTCGACCAGTCGACGATCGTGCGCGAGATCGACGGCGTGATGCCGAATTCGGTACGCAATGTCTACTCGTCGCTGCGCGAATTCGTCGATCGCAGCGGATTCCCGCCCGTGCTCGGTGACCTCCACTCAACCCGCATTATCGATGTGCCGCCGCCCAATGCCGCCCTGGCTAATAGCCCGGCCGTCGCCGGCGCACGGGGGTCCGTCTACAAGATCCGGGGCGACGCGGCGTCATGCGACCGCGGCATCGAGGGCAGCGCTTTCGTGTACGCGCCCGAGCACGTGCTCACCAATGCGCACGTCGTCGCGGGCACGGAGGCCGTCCGGCTCGAGGCAGGCACGCATTCGCTGACCGCGCATGTCGTGCTGTTCGACCCGCGTCGAGACGTCGCCGTGCTTTTCGTTCCAGGTCTGTCGGCGCGGCCGCTTCCGTTCGCTCCCAAGCCGGCCGTCACCAACGCGGACGCGGTCGTTCTCGGCTATCCGGAGGACCGCGGATTCGACGCCGAGACTGCGCGCATCCGCAGCCGCAACACCATCATCGGTCAGGACATCTATGGCACTCAGTCCGTGCGGCGAGAGGTGTATGCGATCCGGTCGCTGGTTCGTAGCGGCAACTCCGGTGGACCATTGATCGACACAAAAGGTCGGGTGCTGGGCATCGTTTTTGCCACCGCACGGGACTCGCCCGATACCGGCTTCGTGCTCACGAACGCGGAAGTAGCGTCCGACGCCGCTGCTGGGCAAACTGCGACGGCGCCGGTCTCGACCAGTGCATGCACTCCGTAGGGTGGCCGCCGTGGACGAGTCACCCAATCGTCGGCGTATCGAGCCGGGAGTCCGAACCGATCTACGTGGCGAGCTGACGTACGCCGAGTACCTCCAGCTGGACTTGCTGCTGTCAGCTCAGCGACCGTTGAGTCGTCCCGAGCATCACGACGAGCTGCTGTTCATCATCCAGCACCAGACGTCCGAGCTGTGGCTGAAACTGGTGGTTCACGAGCTCCATTGGGCCGTTTCGCATCTGGCTGCTGACGAAACCGGTCCGGTTCTCAAGGCGTTGGCCCGCGTCAAGCAGATCCAGCGGCAGCTGTTCGAGCAGTGGGCGGTGTTGGCGACGCTGACGCCGAGCGAGTATGCCGAGTTCCGGGGGGTGCTCGGTCACGCCTCTGGCTTTCAGTCATTGCAGTATCGGCTCGTCGAGTTCCTGCTGGGTAACAAGAACGCCGAGATGCTGGCTGTGTTCGCTCACGACCCGGCCGGACAAGCCCAGCTCCGAGCGGTGCTGGAGGCGCCAAGCCTCTATGACGAATTCCTGCGCTATCTCGCCCGGCAGGGGTATCCGGTTCCTGTGTCCAGCGTCGACCGGGATTGGTCTCTGCCGCACCAGCGCACTGAGGAATTAGTCTCTGTGATCGAGACAATCTACGCTGAGCCGGCCACTCAGTGGGCGGCGTACGAACTCTGTGAGGAGCTTGTCGACGTCGAGGAAAGCTTCCAGCTATGGCGATTCCGCCACATGAAGACGGTCGAGCGCCTGATCGGCTACAAGCGCGGTACGGGCGGCTCGTCGGGCGTCGGGTTCCTGCGCGCGGCGCTGGATCTCACCTTCTTCCCGGAACTGCTCGACGTTCGCACCCACATCGGCTGATGAGCTCACGCCGACTCGGCAT
>Ga0307296_10000618_pt1 | contig 17107 bp, 14 predicted proteins | sample ER_DNA_153_FD_194467 | JGI IMG/M metagenome (GOLD analysis project Ga0307296, IMG submission 194467) | Bulk soil microbial communities from the East River watershed near Crested Butte, Colorado, United States - ER_DNA_153 | ecosystem: Environmental > Terrestrial > Soil > Floodplain | place... | reverse complement strand
TACCAGTGATCGGATTGTAGAATTCAAGCGTGTTGTTGCTGCCAGCGTTCAAAGTGACTGTCGTCTGTACTGACCCGACGGTCTGAAATGAGCCAGTGGACGGGAAACTTACCGGGATTCCTGGACCGCCGTTCACGCTCAAAAGGGCGTAGCGCACCGCCGCGTCTCCGTTGAGGTACCAGATCGTTACGACGTAACTGTGAGTTGTGTTAACGGTAACATTATTGAACTGGAGGGTACCAGAGTTGTTGCCTACGTAACCCACGTCGAACCCACCGGAGCAGTTTGGGCAGCTTTGAATTCCCGCACCTCCGGTTATGGTGTTGTCGGCCGACTCCGCTTCATACCTCGATGCACACGCCGCAGGTCGCACGTGTGATCCAAGACCGATAACTTCATCGATCTCATGCTCAACTGAACGCTGCGCGTCGAAACTGCCACTGAGGAGAGGCCGGGTGAATGAGAACGGTAGCGCGGAATTAAGCGTGACGATCCCATCAAACGGACCGCCCGGTCCAAAGTGGCCGTCTGGAAACATGGCCGGCGGTGTGTTCAATCCCACCGCTCGCCCGTTCGCGCTGGAGGGCGCGATGTTCATAGATAACGCGGTCGCTGGCAGACTCGCGATCGCTTTACTGTCGTTGTTGGTTGTTGCATCTGCTCTCAAAGCGTTGACGAAATGGTTCGACGGTAACGTGTAAACGGCGGAAAAACTTTGTGCGATAACGCCTGGCGGCAAATCATCACCGTTCGGAGCAGTATCCGAGTAGCGGAAAAGAATCTCGATTGTGATCGGATCGCTAAATAGCGATTCGTAAATCGCGATCGCCCGGTTAATCATCGCCTGAATGGCCGCGGAGTTTGGATCATCGATGATCGAGCTATCGAATGTTGGATGAATTATTAGCCCGGTGGGAGCCTCTGTCGCAGCCGTCGTGACATTCGAGTACCCGCCAGAACCGGCGGCAGTGTAAGGCCGGATCCGATAATAATAGGTCGTACCTGGATTCAATCCGGTTACAGCTCGGCCGTTGACACTGCCAACATCCAAGTCGTGATAGCCGTTCACGTAACTGCTGAACGAGTTGCTGGTGGAGACATCCAGAAAGTAGCCTTTTGCGCCACTTATGCTGCTCCAAGTCGCCATGAAGCTGCTGCGCGTCGGCGGCGCCGACGAATCAGTTTCGATACGCTGGGTAACCTCATGTGCGTTCGGAAACTCGGTCACTCCTTGCAACTCCGCCCGCGTCTCGTGCGTCGCGGCACTGGGCTGTAATGAAGCCGGAGAAATGGTGCTTTGCCCAGGCACACTGCTAGCCGAGGCTGGCGTGGCAGGCCCCAGCGCCGCGCCGCCAAAAACAATTAGACCAATTACCGGGAAGGCTAGTCGCTGTAGGATTTTGTCACGAAGACTACCAATGTAGAGATCGATCGGAGTGCGCACGTCGTAGGGAGGGACGCCTTTTACCGCGAAACGCGAAATTGCGTCAAGACGTTTTTGAAAATCGAGCAATCCGTGGTTTTCCCGCCGTTTGGGAGAGGCGGACCATTGATTGAAAGCGATGCGAAAACGCTTCGCACTCCGAAAGGACCTCGTGCAAAATTTTGAGGCGACATTCTGACCAATCGGTGCCATCCGCGTAATCCGCCGTTTGCCCCTTACTAATTTGTGTTCATCCTTGGCTAAAAAATGGCCAAAAAGTCAAAAAAATAAGATTGACTTAATCTGCGAACAATGAGATAACCCGCGCCACTCTTAACAAACCCCTATGAAAATAAATAAAACTTCCTCAGTACTCACTCTCTCGAAACAACGTGAGCGCATCAGCGCTTTTACGTTGATCGAATTGCTCGTCGTAATCGCGATTATCGCCATTCTGGCGGCACTGGCGGTACCCGCGCTCACTTCGGCGCTCGCCAAGGCGCAAATGACCGGCACAATGAACAACGCGCGCCAGCTTTATCTGGCTCAATTCCAAATGGCCAACGACGGCACGTCGACGGGCGCCACAGCTTTGGCATGGCCCGGCGACCTCCCTGGTGGGCCGCCAGCAACCCTTCAGGCCTATGTGAACGGGGTGGTCGGACCAGGCTATCTAAAGGGTGCCGATATTTCTAAGCTTTTTAGTGCGCCTAGTTGCAACCTGACCTGCAACGTGATCGCAGGTCCTCCCGAGAGCGTAGCGTTCACCAGCGCTGCTGGGACGGCCGCTCTGAAGGTTCACCCGCTTAGAGACACAGATCCATCGAATACGGTTTTTTGTACGAGCAGAAATTACGTCTACGATACCCCTATAGTGACAGCGCCAGCGCCTGTTCCTTACGGTACCAAGGGGTTTATTGTGATGCATAAAGGTGGCGACGGAGCCGTTTTTAAATCTGGCCAAGCCGATAACACCGGTTGGCCCGATGCTCAGACGTTTCAGAATAACGTCGGCTTGAAGACCGGAGACGCTCCGGGAACTCCCACCGTTGGCGACCCTGCTGCTGTGATGGTTTTCTAACATTTAAATTTCATTTAGTTCAATTCAACGCCCTGCCGGGAAAATCCCGGCGGGGCGTTTTTGTTTCACAGCTTCTAAACAACAAAGTCAAGAATCCAATCGTTAGAACTGCCGAACAGCCAGTCGAATGTTGAGCACGATTTGCGCTAGCCGCTGCGGCTAAGCGGCTATCTATAACCACTCCAGAGAAACATTTTCTTGGTGTGGCGGTACGATGATTCGCTTTTTCTGGGGAGCATCGGGGATCGGTTTAACCATCCACCTCCAGCTGAAATGGCCATCCTTGTCGAAGGTCCAAGCTGCCCCACCGCGTTTCCAGATTTCCATCTGCCAGTGAAAAGTGTTAGCCGGGATTGCGAACACAAACGCGGTTGCTGCCGTAATCATTACTCCGCATAGCACTCCAATCAGAAATATGCGTCTCATTTTGGTTGGAGTCTCTTAAATTTGTTGCCGGTCCTGCACTCCTCTCATCTATTACTCCGTCAACTGCATTGCAAAGTTCTCGGAAATGGGCGGAAAAGCGCGAGACTTAGTTCGGGGCAATTGGTAGTTCGAGATCCGTAACTCGTGATCCGAGATTCGTGATTCGATTCGACGATTTAACGTTTAACGAATCACGCCGGGCTATCCGCGAAGACACGCGGGCCGATTCCGGAATGCGAATCATACGGTGAATAAATCTCGAGGGAGCACAGTCGAATTCCTCATAACGATTTTTGATTCTTATGAAAAAAATTCTGTTTGCATTAGCTATGCTTGCTTTTGGTGCGTCTGCTCTTCAGCAGGCGAGGGGACAGGAAATATCGGTTGATTACTTTTACGATAATCTCTCCGGCGGAAATTGGATTGATGTTGAAGGTTACGGATACGGCTGGCAGCCCGACTTAGCGGTAAACGACCAAAATTGGCGGCCATACGCGGACGGTTACTGGGCTTATACCGATGACGGATGGACGTGGATCTCGTACGAGGATTTCGGTTGGGCCACCTATCATTATGGCCGCTGGGCGAACCTTTCGGATTACGGGTGGATCTGGTTTCCCGGCGAAGATCTGGACTGGGGTCCCGCATGGGTCTCGTGGAGAACCGGTGGTGATTATGTTGGCTGGGCGCCTTTGCCTCCTCGCGGTCCGGGCGTCGTTTATCCGGGACGCCCCATTGGCCCTCAGGTGGACATCGAGTTCGATATCGGTCCGGAATATTACAATTTTTGCGAGGTCCGCTACATCGGTGAACCGGTCCTGCGCAATTACATCGCTCCGCGCGTTCAAAATGTAACTTACATTAACAACACGGTGAACGTCACGAACATCACCGTTCAAAACAACGTAGTCTACAATTACGGACCGAATTACGAGGTCCTAAGCGCAGCCTCAGCTCGGCCGATTCAACGACTCAACATAGAGCGACAGTCGGCAACCAATCTTTCTGCAGCCGCCAAATCCGGCACGCTCACCAAAGTGCAGGGGAACAAACTGGTGGTAGCTGCTCCGCAGAAGCTGGCAAAGGCGCCTCCGACCGCCAAACCTCCAGTCGTGAAGACCAAAGTTGCGCAACCAAAGCTCAACCGCGGATGGGCTGGCGTTTCTAACGAGGCACAGCTAAAACAAAAAATTAAGAGCGAGAACCCCAAGAACGTTCCTCCGCCGACGGCCGCTGCCGCTCGTAAAGCAGGGAGCCCGCCACCAGCGCTTGGCGCGGGTCCAACGGCTCCGGCCGCAGCTGGGGCGCCGGTTTCACCTGGTCCAAGAGGTAAACCGGGCCGTGTGCCACCGGCAACAAAACCGACTCCTCAGGGCGCGAAGGCGACGTCGCCCGGACCCGCAGCAGGCGTATCGCCTTCACCATTTGAGCGAGGCAAACAACAGGCAGGACCCGGCGGACGACCTCAGCCCGGAGCGACCACTAGCCCCGCGGGCGCACCTGTCAGGACGCCGCTTCAATCCTTCCGACCATCGCCGCCGCCACCGCCTATGCAGGGCCAGCCGCAAACAGGCAGCTTTACCCCAGCCCCCAAACCCGGACAGACTGGTGGCCCCGCGAACGCGCCTGAGCGAGGGCGCAGTAAAGGTTTCGGAACTGAACGTGGCAGCACACCACCACCAGCCGGTCCCGGTGCTGGTGAGCGTCGTGGCGGACCTGAGCGAGGCCAACAGGGCTACAGCCAACCTGGCGCGCCATCTGGCGGTGCAGGGCCCGACGAGGCGCGAGGCGGAAAAGAGCGCGGACAACCTGGCGCCCATAAACCTCCAAGCACGCCACCTGCCGGTCCGGGTGCGGGCGAAGCGCGAGGCGGACGAGAGAGCGGCCAAGGTGCCCAAGGTCAGCCTCCTGGGCAGCCAAAGGGTGGAGCGCAAGCTGCACCTGAGCGCGGTCAGGGACAACCGGAGCGTGGAAAGAAAAAGGGAGAGGGGACTCCAGCGCCAAGGCCATAAAATTCGATGTTTGCCCCTCCGTGGCACATTCGCCCCCTCGCACGGTTGCGAACATGACCACAAAAGAACAGAAACGACGGTGGTACGGTCAACATGGTGTCAACGGCCGCAGGATTTGCTTACAGAGTGTTGATTAATCTCCGTTCGGATTGTTCCACGACCGGGAGGACGGCTGCTGCACTCGGAGGTTAATTTCGATCAGGTAAGCCCCAATGCACGTCAGTCGCCACTGCGAAGTCTGTCTCTCCGTCGGTGAACACGAGCAGCACTTCGTTTTCCTTTAGGCCGAGTGCTATTCGAGCGTGCTCGAGTTGTTTACTCGAATCGGTGAATTCGACATAACGTTCACCGGCGCTAAGTGGACCGCGCGGTGGTCAGCCTTCTCAGCAAAGCCGATTGGAGTTCGAGCTATGTCTCAACTGTGGATTCTCGCGGGAGACGATCTTCCTTGCTAATGCGCACTGCGATGACGGAAATTGATTCATTGTGCGAGCGGACGGAAAGCTGACGGCGTTTCTGGAACTGGAAAGAGTCACTCGCGAATCATTGCGCTTCTAAAATGCCGAATGATTCGGCACAGCCTTGAGAGGGGCTACCCCAGGTAGAAATCACTTAGTTCTATTTCAAAGCGACATCACCATTGAACACAGACTTCTTGACCGCCGTGCAGCGAGAAAGCTGATTCACGAGTGCTAATAATCGGCGGATTTCTGGATACAACGCACACGCCGCGGCAAAAGCGCCATCTTCGAAACTACGCTGCTGATGGTCTGGCCCGTTTTCTAAAAGCGGGGCGAGTCCGTCCATTATGATGCAATGACCGACGCCCGAATTTTTGAAGGAATCAACGAGTTTGATATAGCGGCGGAGATTCGATTCATTATCGTTGGATAAAGCGGGCGACTTGGAATTGGTCTTTCGTGCACGTGCAAAAATGTCTTGGACTAAACTCGATTCTTCAAAGTCCATGTGTTTGCTGCTTTCTTGTGTAGATGATAAATGCTTTACGGATTGTCGAGAACGATTTGCGGGAGTGATTTCCCCGTCCCAACCTTTGCCCTGCCAAGAAATGTCGCATTCTCATTAACCACCAGCCGAGGGGCTTCGATGTCACCACGCAGCGTGCAACCCGCCTGGAGCTCGCAGCATTCAGTCACGAAAATATTGCTCTCCACCGTCCCTCGCACCTTCACCGATTTCGCCCGGATCTCAGCGCGTATGCGCGCGTGTTCCCCGATCGTGAGCGTTCCGGTGGAATCGATTGTGCCCTCCACCTCGCCGTCGATGAGCAGTTCGTTCAGGAATTTGACCGAGCCTTTGATCGAAACTCCTCGGGAGAGAAGAGCGCCGGATTGCGTCGGCATGAACGTGTGGTTGGACGCCTCTGGGACGACAGATGGTCTGGCCGATTCGTTTGCGGGCGGCGCGGGTTCGGTCTTTCGAGTGAACATGTACATTCCGTGACTCCTGCGGTTTTGGCCGCATGGCAAGCTGGTTAGGTTCGGGCAACCTGACCACGAACGTCTTTCATCATTCTTTCTCCGAGATTGGGCGGCCCAAGTTCTCAAATCAGGATCGAATGCTATGATTGCACAGTGACAGCCGACGAATACGAAAAGCTGCCGCCCGAGCAAAAAGAACACTTCTTCCAGTGCCCAAATGGGGTCAGTTTGTGGACAGGCGCGAACTCCGCAACGGTCCACTCTTTCGGAATCCAGCCGGAACCGTCTCGCCCCGTAGGAACCGCTGCAGAAGTTGTCGAGCGCGTCGTTCGTTTCGTCGCTCGTTCCACCACCGATTGGTGCCAGAAGGATGTGGAAAGATCAAAAACCGGCGTCCATAAATGCGTATCTCCGCCAGAAAAGGCAAGTCGCGGAAGCCGAAGCAACGGGCGACGTTCTTACCGAGGAGGACGATGCGCTCGACGCGCCAGTCCAATAGGACGTCGGCGGCTTTGACGCTGCCTTTCGCGTGGTCGAACGCGTCGCCTTTGCCACGCTTCCCGTTGTAGTGAGTGTTCAGGTGCTTCCGGCGGCACGCGATCAGCTCGTCGTAACTCATTCCGGCGAGCCGCGCGATCTTCTGGCCATTCGGGCCAGCGAGTGGTTTTCGCGGGTCGCCGCGCCGTGACGGCGCTTGGCCGACCAGCCCGATTTTGTGCGTGTCGATCTTCTTCTTTTTCATGATGGTGCCAGGTCACGATGGAAGGGTTTCGGACTTTTGCGAGTCAATCTGTTGTGCTGCGTCCGGAGAAGCGCGTCGAGCATTTCACCCTTCCCCGGCACCTCTGGTAAAGCCTTCGTGTCTCCTGACGCACGACAAAGTCTCCAAGCTCAAGCGTCGCGCGCCAAGGAAACACGTCCTTTCTAAGATTGCTCTACGGAAACGGCGGAACGAAGTTTCGAAACACAGCTGAGTGGCGCCCAATGAAACGCATCCGCCTGCTGCCGAATTGTAAGGAAACCTTTACGAACGTCAGAACAATTTCCCGTTTCGACACTGAACGGCTTCAAAAGTTAGGTCATTCTGTTAAATTGTAACCCAGCAGCAAATAGATATTTAGTAACTGTTAGTGAAAAATTTCGCGTTTTCGGCACAAGGCCTGCTGCCTTTTAGGAAACCACGAGAGACCGATGACTTTTTTGGGATGGCTCGTGGCCGCGCTATGTTTTTTTTCTTGATAGGCACACCCATCATTCTTGGCGCGTTCATAGGATTCACTGATTTCAGTGAGGGAGCATTCTTTTGGGGACTCGGAGGAGAAATCCTGCAGGGAGTGCTTAGCATTGCCTGTTTCACACTTGTTGGAGCTGCTTTCTGGCGCTTCGGCTGGAAAATCGGCCTGCCAGATTTTCTTCTTGTTTTTATTACCGCGAATGTAGGTCTCACGTTGCATAGATATTTCAGGAAGAGGTCCGGTTTATAAATGTCGCCAGTCATCTAATCGAACGATCCCGCCCACCGTCGTCGCCGTTTCGTAAAGTGGGTTCGCATTTTAGCCGGCCCAGCTGCTGAGCTGCGTTGGGGACTGGAGGTTTTTGAAGCACCTGGCGGCGAGTTGGGTAGCCTTAAATTCGAGTGGGGTGCGTCAGCTTTTCCGATTTGTTTCACTTGCGCGTCTCCGCGATAAATGATTCGGCACAATTCTCGCCATGCAGCCTTTTGCCCGCTTCTGCCTCGTAAGGGCAGGAAATAGACTGCAAGACGCAGTCTAGTTCCCGACTGAATCGTCGGAAATGCGGACGTTTTCCAATTTGCGTTGTAATCCACTTCTCCCGTGGTTGTTATTTATGTTCTATTCGCTCACGCCGTGGTGAGTGACGGAATGCCTTACCTTTCGGCACCGAGGCGGCAGAAAATCGCGAACATTGCCTCATCCTGCTAACTCTTTAGCGAATGCTACTTACGACACTTGTCAGACGATATTCGGACTCTCGGCACAGGAGTTGCTTTCTTTAGTTTGCGCCAACTGAAATTTTCTGAAAAAACTTCTATGAAAATAAACCTAATTCCTTCAAAGAAACTCGCACTGCTTTCTGCGGTCTTCTGCGCCGTAATGCTTGCGGGCAGTCACAATGCTAGTGCCCTTACCCTTACTGTCGGAGACAATCGATACTTGGGCCAGATCATCCCCGGCACAGACGGTAATGCTGAGAGGACCGCTTATGTCAATCATATGATTGGCATGAATCTTGGCGGTGTTGGTCTGTTCATGAACCAAGTCTTTAACCGATCAACCAATAGTTTTGGTTCTTTGCCCACGGCCGTATTCGCTCTAAACGGTACCGGCACAAATATATCCCTTGGCACCGGTTTATATTCATATCTGTTTGCTCGATACAGCGGTATCAGTTATGTCTGGTACGTCGGTAATTTATCTGGCAACGTCCAAATTCCTCTCCTTACTGCCGGTGGACTCCTTATGGGGTGGACGCTCTTTAGCGCAGGCGGTCAAGGGGTTCCGGACGGCGGCACCACTGTAATGTTGCTTGGCGTCGGCATCGGTGTGCTTGGTATGGCGCGGCGGTTCTTAAAGATTTAGCAGCCCAAAAGAGTTTCCCAACACAAGAGTGGCCGTCCTTTTTAGGCGGCCACTTTTGCTTGTACGCCAGACCCGAGCACTTCGAGGCGTTTCGATGGAATCACGGCAAGCAGCGCGGGGCTACAGCAATTCTGCGATCTGCACGGCGTTCAAGGCCGCGCCTTTCAACAACTGATCGCCTGATACCCAGAAGGAGAGGCCGTTTTCAAATGCGCAATCAAGTCGCACCCGGCCTACCTGACAATTATCTCTTCCCGCCACGCTGAGCGGCATCGGATAACGATTGCTCTGCGGTTCGTCCGCAAGTTCCAAGCCCGGCGCTTTGGCCAGAATTTCGCGGGCCTGTTCGACTGACACCGAACGCTCGAACTCCGCGCTCACAGCTACCGAATGTGCCCGGTAAACCGGTACGCGGACGCAAGTCGCCGAGATAGGAAGTTCCGGCAAATGCATAATTTTTCGCGTTTCATCCTGCATCTTAGCTTCTTCCTTCGTGTAACCACTTTCAAGAAATGAGTCGATATGCGGCAGCAGATTGAACGCAATCGGATGCGGATAAAGTTCTGGTGCCGGCTGCGAATCTTTCGCTGTCACCTGGCGCCTCAACTCTTCGACTCCCCGCGCGCCACTGCCGGAGACGGCTTGGAAACTAGTCGCGAACACGCGGCGCACGCCAAAGACGCGGTGAAGCGGATAAAGCGCCATCAACATGACCGTCGTGGTGCAATTGGGATTCGCGATTACTCCGCGATTTTGCCTGACGTCTTCGGCATTAACCTCCGGAATCACCAGCGGCACGTGCGGATCCATCCGAAAGGCCGATGATTTATCAATCGCGATCGCGTCCGACTGGCAGGCAACCGGAACATAATTTCGGGAAACGTCGCCGCCTGCGCTGAAAAAGGCGATATCGATTTTGTCGAATGATCGATCGCCAAGTTTTTCGACCGGGACCGGTTCTTCGCGAAATCGAACTGATTTTCCCACAGAGCGCGCCGAACCAATCGCGCGCAGGCTTGCCACGGGAAAATTTCGCCGTTCCAGGACACGCAGTAATTCAGTGCCAGTTGCACCGGTCGCGCCGACAACAGCGATGTGATAAGCTTTCATTACCACGCGAATTTTATCGTTTGGGCTGACTGATGCAAACGTCGCGAACAACCATCCATATCTCGGTCCGAGATCAGCAACTCACCGTGAAGGAAGGTGAGACGCCAATCCACACCTATCCGGTGTCTACATCGCGATTCGGCATTGGAACCGAAGAGGGGAGCATGAAAACTCCCATCGGTCGCTTTCGCGTAGCGGAGAAGATTGGAGGCGACATGCCAGCCGGCACAATTTTTCGAAGTCGCGTGCCGCTTAAGCCCGACGATCCGCATCCTCCGACCGAGGATCTGGTGATGTCACGTATTCTATGGCTGGACGGATTGGACGAGCACAATAACAACACCCGCGACCGCTTCATTTACATCCATGGCACAAAACATGAGAGCAAGATTGGCAGTCCTGCCAGCTGTGGTTGCATTCGGATGCGCAATGCGGACGTCGTTGAGTTATTTGATCTCGTGGATCACGCCACACCGGTAATTATTGAAGAATAGCACGGGTAGGACGGCGTTAACCGTCTGCAACGCTGTGGCTTCTCCCATCGGAGCGGTTCGCAATTTGTGCGATGACACATCCAAAAAAGTCGAGAAAAACGTTGCTTCCCTGTAGTTCCCTGCCTAAAGAGGCCGAAGCAACCTGCTGCGAAAGGAGGCGAGATAATTGAAACTATTAAGACTGATCATGATCGTGGCCGTTCTGGCCACTGCTTTGAGTTTTGGGGCTTGTGCTCAACATAAGGAGACGGTGACCACGGGCGCGGGCACAACCGGTTATTCAAAATAAAACTGGTGCCCGGTTGTGACACGTTCAAAAATAGTTGAGAAAAGCATTGCCTCCCGGTTGTTCCCTGTCTAAACAGACCGGAGCAACCTGCTGCGAAAGGAGGCGATATAGATTGAAATTTTTGAAAGTGATCATGATCGCGGTCGTAATGGCCAGCGCTTTGGGACTCGGGGCTTGTGCGCAAACGAGGGAAGCGCCGCCACCTCCGACAGCCAAAAAATAATTCCAGCGGCTGGTTGTTTAATTGTGGGCGAATTCGCCCAAGAGGCCAGGTCGTGTTTCGACCTGGCCTTTTCCTTTTCCGAATTTCCCATCTGTCTCGCACGGCCCGTGGGACATATGCGACCGTCGGGCAACTCCTTCCCATCTCATCGTTTTCCAATTAAGCTGCGTGAATGGAGCTGAAGGGTGAAAGCATTTCTCTTTCGCAAATCGCCGCCGTAGCGCACGATGGGGAGGCCGTCAAAATTTCCGCTCTCGCGCAGCCGCGCATTCTGGCATCGCGCGAAGTTGTCGAAGAAATCATAGCGGGCGATGCCGTCGTTTACGGCGTTACGACGGGGTTTGGCAAACTCTCTGACGTTCGCATTCCGCGTGACGCCTTGAATGAGCTCCAACTCAATCTTGTTCGCAGTCATGCGTGCGGAATTGGTGCGCCGCTGTCGGAGCCAGAGGTTCGCGCGATGATGTTATTGCGCGCAAACGTGCTTACCCTTGGATTTAGCGGCATCAGGTTCGAGATCATTCAAATGCTCGGCGAGATGCTTAACAGTCGTGTGCATCCGGTAGTTCCAGAAAAAGGCTCGGTCGGGGCGAGTGGAGATCTCGCGCCGCTCGCACATCTGGCACTTACGATTATCGGAGAAGGCGAAGCGTTTCTTGATGGCGAACGAATGGAGAGCAGTGACGCATTGCGCCGCGCAAAATTAAGGCCCGCAATCCTGGGAGCAAAAGAGGGGCTTGCGTTATTAAACGGAACTCAAGCCATGCATGCAGTCGGTGGGCTTGCACTTCTTCGCGCGAAACGGCTTTCGCGTCTCGCGGATATTTCAGGTGCGATGAGCCTTGATGCGCTCAAAGGCACTCCCGCTGCGTTTGATGCTCGTTTGCAGGACGCCCGGCCGCACGCGGGACAAAGAGCCGCGGCAAGACATTTGCTGACGCTTCTCGAAGGAAGTGAAATTCGTCAGTCGCATCTAAAGGACGATCCGCGTGTCCAGGACGCTTACAGTTTGCGTTGCATGCCGCAGGTACACGGCGCGGTGCGCGGTGCGTTGTCGCACTGCGAAGATGTGCTGCTGGTTGAATCTGCGTCGGCGACTGATAATCCTCTCGTCTTCTCTGAAAGCGGAGATGTGATTTCGGGCGGGAATTTTCACGGTGCGCCACTCGCCTTTGCGTTCGATTACGCTGCGATTGCAATTGTCGATCTGATGAGCATGAGCGAACGGCGAATTGATCGGCTGGTTAATCCCGACAAAAACGAAGGACTGCCGGCATTCCTGGCGCGACAACCGGGCCTGCAGTCCGGCTTTATGATTGCGCATGTCGCAGCGGCGGCCCTGGTCAACGAAGCGCGCGTCCTCGCGCATCCTGCAAGCGTTGACAACATCACAACCTCGGGCGGAAAAGAAGACCACGTTTCCATGGGGATGACGAGTGCGTTGAAACTGCGATCAATTGTTGATCTTGCCGAAAACCTGTTGGCCATTGAATTGCTGGCTGCCGCCGAAGGTTTGGAACATCGTCGCCCGCTGAAAAGCGGCGCTGGCGTCGAATGCGCATTTGCCACCGTTCGCAAATTCTCACCGCCACTGACCCACGACCGGCCGCTTGCGAATGACATCGCGCGTGTTGCGGAGGCAATTCGCCTCGGTGATTTTGATAGCGAAGGCGAAGATTTATGAGTGGGAAAAGAATTATCCACGCACCGCGAGGCAGCGAACGAAGCTGCAAAGGCTGGCACCAGGAAGGCGCGATGCGGATGTTGATGAACAATCTCGATCCGGACGTCGCGGAGGATCCCGACCGGCTCGTTGTTTATGGCGGAACTGGGCGCGCCGCCAGGAGTTGGGAAGCTTTCGATGCAATTGTTCGGACGCTGCGCGAGCTCGAAAACGACGAGACGCTCCTCGTTCAATCCGGGAAACCGGTGGGCAAGTTCAAGACGCACGACGAAGCGCCGCGCGTTCTCATCGCCAATTCAAATCTCGTCGGCCAATGGAACAATTATACAGAGTTCAATCGTCTCGAACGTCTTGGTCTGACCATGTACGGACAAATGACCGCCGGTTCCTGGATTTACATCGGCAGTCAGGGAATCGTGCAGGGAACGTTCGAAACTTTCGCCGCTGCTGGACGAAAACATTTCGGTGGATCGCTTGATGGAAAATTCGTCTTAACGGGCGGGCTCGGCGGGATGGGCGGCGCGCAACCTTTGGCTGCAACCATGAACGGCGCGGTCTTTCTGGGAGTGGAAGTGGATCCCGCCCGCATCGAGAAAAGATTGAAAAGCGGATACTGCGATAAAATCGCGCACTCGCTTGATGACGCGCTCAAATTAATCGACCAGGCACGCAAAGATCGACGGTCGCTCTCGATCGGACTTGTGGGCAATTGCGCGGATGTTTTGCCGGAATTCGTTAGGCGCGGAGTTGTTCCTGACGTTCTCACCGATCAGACCAGCGCGCACGACGCGCTGCAGGGTTACGTCCCCAATGGGATGTCGCTCGAAGACGCTCTCGCGCTGCGTAAAAAGAATCCAGACGAATACATCGAGCGCGCAATGCAGTCGATGGCTGTCCATGTCGACGCCATGCTCGCCCTCCAAAAGAAAGGCGCGGTGACGTTCGATTACGGAAACAATATTCGCGCGCAGGCAAAAAAAGCTGGAATCAAAAACGCGTTCGACATTCCCGGGTTTGTTCCCCAATACATTCGCCCACTATTTTGCGAAGGACGCGGTCCATTTCGGTGGGTCGCATTGAGCGGCGATGCGAACGACATTGCTCGCACCGACAAACTCGCGCTCGAATTATTTCCGAAAAACCAAACGCTTGCTCGCTGGATGAAGCTCGCGCGTGAGCGAATTCAGTTTCAAGGATTGCCGTCGCGCATCTGCTACGGCGAGCGCGCTGAGTTCGGTGTAGCAATGAACGAGCTGGTGCAGCGCGGCGAAATCAGAGCGCCGATTGTGATCGGGCGCGATCATCTGGACGCAGGCTCGGTCGCATCGCCCAATCGCGAAACCGAAGGGATGCTCGATGGCAGTGACGCGATCGCAGATTGGCCGCTGCTTAATGCGTTGATTAACACCGCCGCGGGCGCATCCTGGGTGTCGATTCACAACGGCGGCGGCGTTGGCATCGGTTTTTCGCAGCATGCTGGAATGGTTGTCGTCGCCGACGGTAGCGATAATTCTAAACGTCGCCTTGAGCGCGTCCTCACCAGTGATCCGGGGATGGGTGTTCTTCGTCATGCCGACGCTGGCTACTCTAAAGCCATCGAATTCGCTGCCGCGCACGATGTCGAGATTCCGATGCAGCCTCAACGGCGTGACTAAGAATACGCTTAGGATTCTATGCCAGAAGACGACATTCAATTGCGCGACGGCAGGATCGTTCGAAGCGAAGAACCGCTTAATCTGGAAATGCCGTTTGAAACGGTTGAGAACTTCATCACGCCGACGGAATCATTCTATGTCCGAACGCATTTTCCGATCCCGAAAATCGACCGGGATGCGTGGTGGCTGCACGTGGAAGGCGAAGTCGAAAAACCATTCGCGATTAATTACGAAGAATTGCTCAACATGGAATCAGTGACGGTTCCGGTGACACTGGAGTGCGCCGGAAACAATCGGCATTTTCTCGAACCGAAGGTAAAAGGAGTTCAATGGGGACTGGGTGCAGTTGGCACCGCGGAATGGACCGGTGTACCATTGTCGGCCTTGCTCGACAGGGCACTCGTTAGGCCACAATCGCGGGAAATCATTCTCGAAGGAGCTGATGGCGGTATTCTTGAAGATCCGAAAAGTCCGCCCGGTACATTGAGATTCTCGCGCAGTATTCCGCTCCAAAAGGCGCGGCGCGACGTGTTGCTCGCGTACCGAATGAACGGCAAGGAGCTCCCTGCAGAACATGGATTTCCAGTGCGTGCGATTGTGCCAGGCTGGTACGCGATGGCGTCGATCAAATGGTTGCAGCGCATTATCGTCAGCGAAGAGCAATTCACCGGTTACTATCAAACCTTGGATTACGCGTACTGGAAAAGACAAGGGGACATTGCTGAACTAACCCCGCTCGCCGAAATGCATGTTAAGGCGGAAATCGCCAAGCCAGCTCAAGGCGAAACGGTCCCAGCAAATTCCAGCATCCGCGTTCACGGCGCGGCTTGGACGAGCGACGGCGAGATCGCAAAGGTCGAGCTTAGCATCGATGGCGGATCCACTTGGAACGAGGCAAATCTGCTTGGTGAATCGAAACCAAACGCCTGGCGCCTTTGGGAATTCAACTGGAAAACGCTCAGCGTACCGGGAAAGCAAACTCTCGTAACTCGAGCAACCGATTCGCTGGGCCGGACCCAACCCGTGCACCGTGATTCTGACCGGGGCACATATATGATTAATCATCTCCTGCCGATTACCGTTGAAGTGCGTTGAGTTCTCATTTCTTGGGAGCACAGGCAGCACAGGCTGTTCTTTTCGGCAGCTTGCCGAAAAGCTCTTTAAACGCACCGCGTAAGATTTTCTTGGCAACGCTCTCGTGTCGTCGGCAAGGCTGCCGACGACTGCAGGCTGGCAGCCTGCGCTGCCCGAAGTTTGGCTATCCCACTTGCCGATCTTGTTGAAGTTCGCGGCCGCTTCGCGTTAAATCATCCCAATGTCGCTCATTTTTAAAACCATTCAGACCGAAGGCATCGCGGAACTCTCGTACCTGCTTGGTGACGACGACGAAGGAGTCGGAGCGATTTTCGATCCGAGAGCTGACGTTGAGATTTATGTTGAGATGGCACGCGAAGCCGGGCTCGCTATCACGCATATCTTCGAGACGCATATCCATGCCGATTTAGTCAGCGGCTCGCGCGAGCTTTGCGCGCGTCTTGAATCGGCAAAGATTTATTCCAGTGGAGAAGGCGACGCTAAGTACGGCTTTGGGCCTGAAAAAATAAAAGACGGCGACCGTTTCACGTTTGGCGAAGTGCTCGTCACGGCACGGCATACTCCGGGACATACGCCGGAGCACATGTCGTATTTGCTCGCCGAAACCGACCATCCGGAAGAGCCATGGGCGGTGCTCACCGGCGATTCGCTCTTCGTTTCGTCCGCTGGTCGTCCCGACTTGTTAGGCGAGAAACACACGAAGCAGCTCGCGGAACAACAATTCCATACCTTGCGCGACTTTTATTTGAAGCTCCCCGATCACGTGATGATCTATCCCAATCACGGCGCGGGTTCGCCCTGCGGAGCCGACATCGGAGCGAGACTGAGCAGCACGATCGGTTACGAGCGAAAGTTTAATAAATTTTTGCAATTCGCCGACGCGAAAAGTTTCACTGATTTCGCGATCACCAGTGCGCCTCCGGTGCCGCATTATTATCCGCTCATGAAAAGGGTGAACGCGGAGGGGCCAAAAGTGCTTGGCAACCTCCCACGGGTTCCGGGTCTTCCGCCCAAGGCATTCAAGGAAGCAATCGATAAGAAGGCTGGTGTTCTGGTGGACGTACGGACAATGCTTGCGTTTGGAGGAGGTCATATTTCCGGCGCGCTCAACATCGGCGGCACACCGATTCTCTCCATCTGGGCGGGCTGGATGCTTGATCCGGAAAAACCAATTCTTCTCGTCATGGAAAACGATGACGATCTCGAGCGAATCGTGCGGCTGTTTGTGCGTACCGGTTTTACAAAATTCGCGGGATACCTGATCGGTGGAATGAAAGCATGGGACGCGGAGGGATTTCCGCTGGAAAGAATCGGACAGATGAGCGTACACGAATTGAATGAACGGAAGGACTCGCTGCAGATTGTCGACGTGCGTTCGCCCGGCGAGTGGAAGAAGGGACATGTCCCCGGCGCGCAGCACATTTTTGTGCCGGACATTGCCAAGCGAATGGCTGAACTCGACCGCAACAAACCGACGGCCGTTTACTGCGGCAGTGGCTATCGCGCGAGCATCGTTACCAGCATTCTCAAGCCACTAGGATTCACCGATCTGTGGAATGTTCCCGGTAGCTGG
>Ga0307296_10000616_pt1 | contig 17128 bp, 15 predicted proteins | sample ER_DNA_153_FD_194467 | JGI IMG/M metagenome (GOLD analysis project Ga0307296, IMG submission 194467) | Bulk soil microbial communities from the East River watershed near Crested Butte, Colorado, United States - ER_DNA_153 | ecosystem: Environmental > Terrestrial > Soil > Floodplain | place... | reverse complement strand
AATTCGCAAATCTCGTCCGCCGCATTGGGAACGCGGCGGAAGCGATCAGCTCTCTTCTTCTTTCTCGATCGACTCGCCGATGATGTCGGTCACGTCGGCGTCGCCTTCTTCCTGCTCTTCGATGAAGGCCGCATCGTCGAGGCTCTCGTCGCCAATCTCGACTTCTTCCTCTTCGCCCGCTGCAGCCGTAGCGTCGGCGGCGGCCGGCTTCTTGCCCTGCTGTTCGGCCTCGGCGTCCTCAAGCGAAACGAATTCAGCGTCCGCGGTCTCCGGTACGATGGTTTCGGCTTGCGCCACGGGTGCCGGCCGCGCCGGCGCTGCGGTTTCAGCCCGCGCACGCGCAGGTGCTGGCGCTACGATCGGCACGACTTTGCCTGTATACGGCGAAATCACCGGCGTCTTGTTGAGATCGTAGAATTTACGACCGGTATCGGGGCATACGCGCTTGGTGCCAAGATCGGGTTTAGCCACAGCAGAGGTTCCTAGGATGGGTCGCTGAAATCGGTGCTTCACTTGGCTAGTTGCGAAGCCCCTGTCAATAGCGCAGATCCCCTCGGGAAAGCCAAAATCGGCGAGATGACGCCGCGCGCGGCTGCGTGGTAGGAGGGCGCAGATCCCAAGGATACCGCCCGGTGAACCCTTCAGAATTAGCGCCGCTGATAGCCCGCCAAGGCGGCCCGATCCAGGGACGGGTCCGGGTACCGGGCGACAAGTCCATTTCTCACCGCGCTCTCATCCTGGGGGCTCTAACGGTCGGCGAAACGACGATCACAGGTCTGTTGGAAGGCGGGGATGTCCTGCGCACCGCCGACATCATGCGCGCGCTGGGCGCGCGGGTCGAGCGAACCGGCAATCAGGCCTGGCGTGTGAATGGGGTCGGGATCGGGGGGTTTGCGCAACCGGCCGGCATGCTTGATTTCGGAAATTCGGGTACCGGCGTTCGCCTTGCGATTGGCGCCGTGGCGGGCTCGCCGGTGACGGCAACGTTTGACGGCGATGAATCATTGCGCGGCCGCCCCATGCAACGCGTGCTCGACCCATTGCAAAAGATGGGTGTGCGCGTTGTCCAGGTTGCCGATGGCGGGCGGCTCCCGCTCACGCTGAAAGGGGCAGCCGATCCAATTCCGATCGTCTACGAGCCGCCGGTGGCCTCGGCGCAGCTGAAGTCGGCCGTGCTGCTGGCGGGACTTGCAGCGCCGGGAGAGACCACGGTGATCGAAGCGGAGGCGACGCGCGATCACACCGAGCGACTGCTGAAGCATTTCGGCGCCAAGGTTACGAGCAAGGCTCACGGCGACCACGGCCGTCGCATTGTCCTGCAAGGTCAGCCCGAACTTGAACCGGCACAGGTCATGGTCCCGGCCGATCCTTCATCGGCGCATTTTCCCCTGGTCGCCGCTCTGATCGTGCCGAACTCCGAACTTGTTCTCGATGCGGTCATGACCAATCCGTTGCGCACTGGTCTGCTGACAACGTTGCGCGAGATGGGCGCCAATATCGAGGATTTGGAAAAGCGGGACGGCGGAGAGGAAATCGCCGATCTTCGGGTGCGGACATCTGCGCTCAAGGGCGTCGACGTGCCGCCCGAACGCGCACCATCGATGATCGATGAGTATCCGATTCTAGCCGTTGCGGCCTCCTTCGCGGAAGGCGTGACACGCATGCGCGGCCTTAAGGAATTACGCGTGAAAGAATCCGATCGTCTGGCCGCGACCGCCGATATGCTGCGCGCCAACGGTGTCACTGTCGAGATAGAAGGCGACGATCTGATCGTGCAAGGCAAAGGTCGTCCAGCGGGCGGCGGCGAAGTGAAGACGAACATGGACCACCGGATTGCAATGGCGGCATTGATGATGGGCCTAGGCACTGAAAATCCGGTGCGCATCGACGACAGCGCGTTCATCGCGACCAGCTTTCCGGGCTTCGTCGATCTGATGCGTTCGCTCGGCGCGGATATTGCATGATCATTGCGATCGATGGTCCGGCTGCGTCCGGCAAGGGCACACTCGGCAAACGGCTTGCCGCTCACTACGGCTTGCGCCATCTCGACACCGGACTGATCTACCGCGCCGTCGCCAAGGCGGTGCTCGACAAGGGACAAAGACCAAACGATGCCGCTGCTGCCAGCGCTGCGGCGAAGTCTCTCGATCCTTCGCATTTCGATGAAGTCGCGCTCAAGGCCCACAGTATCAGCGAGGCGGCATCGGTTGTCTCCGCTATTTCGGCCGTGCGCGAGGCGCTGCTCGCTTTCCAGCGCGATTTTGCCGCGCGGCCGCCCGGAGCGGTGCTTGATGGCCGCGATATCGGGACCGTCATTTGTCCCAATGCCGACGTAAAGATCTACGTCACTGCGACGCCCGAGGTGCGCGCCCGCCGGCGTGCCGCCGAATACAATGCGCAAGGCCGAGCCATCGGGGAGGCCGAGGTGCTCGCTGACATCCTCAACAGGGACAAACGTGACCAAAACCGCGCAATTGCCCCCCTGAAACAAGCGCAGGACGCGCACTTGCTCGATACGACACATTTGGATATAGACGCGGCCATCCGGGCCGCCATCGATATCGTCGAGGCCAGCCGGGCGGGCCGAGGGCGTGGCTGACCACCCCTCGTGTTTGGAGGACAAAGCCCCGCTCGAGCCTCAGCGTAAAGCGCGCCTGACCGAACCATCGTTCTGAAAGCACGGTATTTGCGCCGGCCGTCCGGGATGCCGGGGGCCGCCGTAGGTCTTGCGGGACCTTCGGCCCGCGCGTTTAGAACGCCATTCAAACCGCCGGCGCGCCGCAAACAGGAGACTCCATGGCCACCGCTACAGCACCCTCGCGTGAAGACTTCGCCAAGCTGCTCGAGGAATCCTTCGGCGGCGGAAACCTCCAGGAAGGTTCCGTCATCAAGGGAAAAGTCGTCGCAGTCGAAAAGGAATTCGCCGTCATCGACGTCGGGCTGAAAACCGAAGGCCGCGTCGCCTTGCGTGAATTCACCGGGCCGGGACGACAGGCCGATCTGAAAGTCGGCGACGACGTCGAAGTCTATCTCGAGAGGGTCGAGAACGCGCTCGGCGAGGCCGTGCTGTCGCGCGACAAGGCGCGGCGTGAGGAAAGCTGGGGCAAGCTGGAGAAGGCCTTCAACAGCGGGGAGAAGGTTCAGGGCGTCATCTTCAACCAGGTCAAGGGCGGGTTCACCGTCGATCTCGATGGCGCCGTGGCGTTCCTGCCGCGATCGCAGGTCGATATTCGTCCGATACGCGACGTCACGCCTCTGATGAATGCGCCGCAGCAGTTCCAGATCCTGAAGATGGATCGCCGGCGCGGCAACATCGTTGTGTCTCGCCGCACCGTTCTCGAAGAGACGCGCGCCGAGCAGCGCCAGGAGCTTGTGCAGAACCTCGAAGAGGGCCAGGTCATCGATGGCGTCGTCAAGAACATCACCGACTACGGCGCGTTTGTGGATCTCGGAGGCATCGACGGACTATTGCACGTGACCGACATCGCCTGGCGGCGCGTCAATCATCCGACCGAAGTGCTCAATATCGGTCAGCAGGTGAAGGTCAAGATCATCAAGATCAATCACGAGACCCACCGCATCTCGCTCGGCATGAAGCAGTTGCTCGATGATCCGTGGCAGGGCATCGAGGGCAAGTATCCGGTGGGTGCGCGTTTCAAGGGACGCGTCACCAACATTACCGATTACGGCGCCTTCGTCGAACTTGAACCCGGGATCGAGGGCCTGATCCACGTTTCGGAAATGTCCTGGACGAAAAAGAACGTTCATCCGGGCAAGATCGTATCGACCTCGCAGGAAGTCGAAGTGCAGGTTCTCGAAGTCGACCCAGTGAAGCGCCGGATTTCGCTCGGCCTCAAGCAGACGATGCGCAATCCGTGGGAAGTGTTCGTCGAGAAACATCCGCCAGGTTCCACGGTGGAGGGCGAAGTCAAGAACAAGACCGAGTTCGGCCTGTTCCTCGGCCTCGATGGCGATGTGGACGGGATGGTCCACCTCTCCGATCTCGACTGGAAACGTCCCGGCGAGCAGGTGATCGAGGAATACAAGAAGGGCGACATGGTCAAAGCCCAGGTCCTCGATGTCGACGTCGAGAAGGAGCGCATTTCGCTCGGCGTCAAACAGCTTGCGGGCGACCCGATGGAATCGGCCGGCGATCTCAAGAAGGGATCGGTCGTCACGTGCGAAGTGACCGAGGTTAAGGAGTCCGGCATCGACGTGAAGATCGTCGGTAACGATCTCATCGCCTTCATCAAGCGTGCCGATCTTGCGCGCGAGCGCGGCGAGCAACGGCCCGAACGTTTCTCGGTCGGCCAGAAAGTGGACGCACGCGTGACCCAGTTCGATCGCAAGATTCACAAGGTCGGCGTTTCCATCAAGGCGCTGGAAGTGGCCGAGGAGAAGGAAGCGATCGCCCAGTACGGCACCGCCGATTCAGGCGCATCGCTTGGGGATATCCTGGGCGCCGCGCTCAAGCAGCGGGCCGGCGATAAGTCCGACGCCGAGACCGAAAAGGCTGAGGAGTAAAGTGGCCGGCCAGCTTTGCCGAAAATAGTTACCCCGGGGGTATTCCCCGGGGTTTTCATGACTGAGTTCGCCGTATGACCGGGAAAAATCCGGAGCACTCGGATAGAATGGGATTCGATTGAAGGAGCGAAAGCCATGTCGCTCGACGCCGATGCTATCGTCGATCGTCGCCGCATAAGGCGCAAGCTTACGTTTTGGCGCATTAGCGCGCTTGCGATTGCCCTGATTGGCGTTGTCGGCGCAGCTTTAATGTTGGTGCCGGGTAATCGCATCACATCGCCCGGTGCCTACATCGCCCGCATCAAGGTTCAGGGACTGATCCGTGGAAATCAGGATCGCGTCGAGGCGCTGGGCCGGCTCGGCCGTTCCGCGGCGCGCGCCGTGATCGTGCATATCGATAGCCCGGGAGGGACCACCGCCGGTTCTGAGCAGCTTTTCGATGCGCTGCGCGAGTTGGAGAGCAAAAAGCCCATGGTGGTTGTGGTCGACGGCCTGGCGGCATCCGGCGCTTACATTGCCGCGCTCTCCGCCGAGCATATCGTGGCGCAGGAAACCTCGCTGGTCGGTTCGATCGGCGTGCTGTTTCAGTATCCGAACTTCACCGATGTGCTGAAGACCATCGGCATCAAGGTCGAGGAAGTGAAATCCTCGCCGCTGAAGGCTGCGCCAAACGGCTTTGAACCGACTAGTCCCGAAGCGCGGGCGGCGATCGAGTCGATCGTGCTCGATTCCTACAGCTGGTTTAAGGGCCTGGTGAAGGATCGCCGCAAAATGGACGATTCCCTCCTCACGCAGGTGGCTGACGGCCGTGTTTTCACCGGTCGGCAGGCGATCAATCTCAAACTGGTTGACGACCTGGGGAACGAGAAAACGGCGTTGGTCTGGCTGGAGAAGGCGAAAAAAGTCCCTGCTGATACGCCGGTGCGCGATTATTCACTGCAACCGCGCTTCAGCGAACTCTCCTTCCTGCATCTTGCCACCTGGACCTTCGAGGCGATCGGACTGAATGCCATTGCGCACCGCATCGAAGAATGGGGCGGAGTGCAGGCAATTGAGCGACTTAATCTTGACGGTCTCTTGGCGCTTTGGCACCCTCCGGTATCCAACTGACGGGGTAGGGCGGTGTCGATGATCAAGTCAGAACTCGTCCAGCGCATTGCGGCCCAGAATCCCCATCTTTATCAGCGCGACGTCGAGAACATCGTCAACGCGATCCTCGGCGAGATCACGACTGCCATGGCGAAGGGCGACCGCGTCGAACTGCGCGGCTTTGGCGCCTTCTCGGTCAAGCACAGGCCGGCCCGGACGGGCCGCAACCCGCGCACTGGTGCCCACGTAGCGGTCGACAAGAAGTCGGTTCCGTTCTTCAAGACCGGCAAGGAAATGCGGGAACGGCTCAACCGGCCGGGCGTGATCTAGGGCTTCTGGTTCCTTCGACCGACGGAATGCTATGGTCGTGGCCGGGTTCTTCCCGGCCATCGTTTTTTTGCGCAGATTTTCCAGATGTTCCGCAGAATCGTCTCGTTACTGATAATCGTTCCGCTGGCGATAGTGATCGTTGCTTTCGCGATGGCCAATCGGCAGTCGGTGACGATTTCGTTCGATCCCTTCTCGTCGGCCAGCCCCGCCTACGCCGCGACGGTCCCGCTCTTCGTGATGATCTTTGCACTCCTGATCCTGGGCGTTTTGGTCGGCGGTGTCGCCGCTTGGATCAGGCAGGCGAAGTGGAGGCGGACGGCCCGGCGGCTCGACGGGGAGGTCCGCGCGCTGCATCAGGAGATGGATGCAATCCGTCGCCGTTTTGCTCCCGAACCATCGGTCACAGCAGCGGAGTCCGCACCACACACTGCTATTCCGCCACCAATCCCTTAAATCAGCCGCGCGGTTCCGCTTTGCGGCCAAATGGAGAAGACGCTAGAACGCGCCTCACAATGGCTCTGTTGATCAAAATCTGCGGTCTCAGGACCCCGCAAGCGCTTGATGTAGCGCTTGATTCCGGCGCCGATCTGGTTGGTTTCGTGTTCTTCGCACCGAGCCCGCGTCACCTCGGGTTTGAGGCGGCGCGCACGCTCGGCCAGCGCGTTCAGGGTCGCGCCGGAAAGGTCGCGCTCAGCGTCGACGCCAATGACGACACGTTGCTCGACATCGTGGCGGCGCTCAAACCGGACATGCTTCAACTCCATGGCAGCGAAACGCCGGACCGCGCCATCGCGGTGCGCACGCGTTTCGGACTGCCGGTCATGAAGGCACTGCCAGTCGCGGAGCGGAAGGATCTCTCTCAGATCCGCCAGTATGCGCAGGTCGTGGATCGCCTGATCTTCGACGCGCGCGCACCCAAGGACGCAACGCGTCCTGGCGGCCTGGGCAAGGCTTTCGACTGGACTCTTCTCAAGGACCTGAATGCCGGCGTTCCGTTCATGCTCTCGGGCGGGCTCGACGCAGGCAACGTGGCGGAAGCGCTGCGCATAACGCGTGCGCCGAGCGTCGACATCTCATCGGGTGTTGAGCGCGTGCCGGGTGAAAAGGATCCGGATAAAATCCGGGCGTTCATTCGCGCCGCGCGCGTCGCGGAGGCGGAGCTGTTTTCGCCACCTCTCCAGCTTGGAGAGACCTCAATCGTGCGTCCGGTCAAATAGCGGACCACGCGCATGACCGTGCAGCGACCAAATTCTTTCCGGAGCGGCCCCGACGAGCGGGGGCATTTCGGCATCTATGGCGGACGGTTTGTCGCCGAGACCTTGATGCCGCTCATCCTTGAACTCGAGCAGGCCTATGCGCAGGCCAAGGCCGATCCCGCCTTTCAAAAAGAGATGGACGACCATCTGGCGAATTATGTCGGCCGGCCCTCGCCGCTTTATTTTGCGCAACGGCTCACGCAGCACTGCGGCGGTGCGAAGATCTACTTCAAGCGCGAAGAGCTCAATCACACCGGTGCGCACAAGGTGAACAACGTGCTTGGCCAGATCATGCTGGCCTTGCGCATGGGCAAGACTCGCGTCATCGCCGAAACCGGTGCCGGTATGCACGGCGTTGCCACCGCCACGCTCTGCGCCAAGTTTGGATTGCCCTGCTTTGTGTATATGGGCGCCGTCGACGTTGAGCGACAAAAGCCGAATGTGTTGCGGATGAAGATTCTCGGCGCCGAAGTACGCGCGGTCGAGTCCGGCGCCCGTACGCTCAAGGACGCCATGAACGAAGCGCTGCGCGATTGGGTGGCCAATGTCAGTGACACATTCTATTGCATCGGCACGGTTGCCGGCCCGCATCCGTATCCCGCGATGGTTCGCGACTTTCAATCGGTCATCGGCCGGGAAACGCGCGAGCAACTTCAGACTCTCGAAGGCCGTCTGCCTGATTCCCTCATCGCCTGCATTGGCGGTGGCTCCAACGCCATGGGCCTCTTTCACCCGTTTCTTGATGAACGCGCCATCGAAATCTACGGCGTGGAAGCAGCCGGTCATGGATTGAAGAGCGGCAAACACGCGGCCTCGATCGCCGGTGGGCGCGCCGGTGTCCTGCATGGCAACCGGACTTATTTGCTGATGAATGACGACGGCCAGATCGAAGAGGCGCATTCCATTTCGGCCGGCCTCGATTATCCCGGCATCGGGCCGGAGCACGCCTGGCTGAACGATATGGGACGCGTGCAATTTCTTTCGGCTACCGACGACGAGGCCGTCGAAGCCTTCCAGCTGTGCAGCAAGCTTGAAGGGATCATCCCGGCGCTGGAATCGGCGCACGCTCTGGCCAAGGTGCCGGAAATTGCCGCGACGAAATCAAAGGATCACCTAATGGTGATCAATCTTTCGGGGCGCGGAGACAAGGACCTGGCTTCGGTCGAGGCCTTTCTGGAAAGCAAGACCGTAAAATGAGCACGCGAATCGACAAATGCTTCGCGGCTCTGAAAGAAGAAGGCCGCGCCGCACTCGTCGCATTTATCATGGCGGGCGATCCCGACTACGACACGTCGCTCGCCATAGCCAAGGCTTTGCCGAAAGCCGGCGCCGACATCATCGAGCTCGGTATGCCCTTCACCGATCCCATGGCCGACGGCCCTGCAATCCAGGCTGCGGGCCTGCGCGCCCTTAAATCGGGTCAGCGCATGGCCCTCACACTGTCGCTTGTACGCGAGTTTCGAAAGGACGATGACCAGACACCCATCATTCTGATGGGGTACTACAACCCGATATACATCTACGGGAGCGAACGCTTCCTGGCCGATGCCAAAGCAGCCGGCGTTGACGGTCTGATCGTCGTGGATCTGCCGCCCGAGGAAGACGAAGAGCTTTGCCTGCCGGCGCTGAAAGCAGGGCTCAATTTCATCCGGCTGGCGACGCCCACAACCGATGACAAGCGTCTGCCGAAAGTGCTCACCAATACGTCAGGCTTTGTCTATTACGTCTCGGTAACTGGTGTTACGGGGACCGCAGCGCCGGATACGAGCAAAGTGACGGGAGCCGTTGCACGGATCAAACGCCACACAAAACTTCCTGTCGCCGTCGGTTTCGGAGTGAAGACGGCCGAACAGGCGCGTGCCATTGCGGAGGGTGCCGATGGCGTGGTGGTAGGGTCGGCGCTCATCGATGCCTTGTCCAAAAGCCTCGATAAAACGGGCAAAGCCGGCGCCGGAACGGTAAAAGCCGTAGCCCAGCTGGTATCAGCCCTGGCGCACGGCGTGCGTTCTGCCCGTCGCGTCACGGCGCGGTGAGCATTCGGCCCGGCCGTCAGTTATAATTTTGTCGAATCGGCCGTATACAGGTAGGCCCATGAATTGGATATCCAACGTCGTTCGCCCGAAAATCCGCAGCTTCCTCCGTCGTGAGACGCCGGAAAACCTCTGGATCAAGTGTCCCGAGACCGGGCAGCTCGTTTTTTTCAAAGACGTTGAGTCCAATCAGTTTGTCATCCCGAGTTCGAACTATCACATGCGCATCAGCGCGCCGATGCGCCTGAAGTCTATGTTCGACGGCGGGGAATTCGAAGACATTGCGCTAGCCGAAGTCCCGGTCGATCCGCTGAAATTTCGCGACGAGCGCCGTTATGCGGATCGTCTCAAGGATGCGCGGACCAAGACCGGGCTGCAGGACGCGGTGAAGGTCGGCATCGGCCGTCTGGAAGGCCAGATGGTCACGATCGCCGTGCAGGATTTCGATTTCATGGGCGGATCGCTCGGCATGGCGGCCGGGGAGGCTGTGATCACCGGCCTCGAAACCGCGGTGCGCCGGCAGACCCCCTTCATCATGTTCGCGGCGTCGGGCGGCGCGCGCATGCAGGAGGGCATTCTTTCGCTCATGCAGCTTCCGCGCACGACGGTCGGCGTGCAGATGCTGCGCGAGGCCCGCAAGCCTTACATCGTCGTCCTGACCAATCCGACGACCGGCGGCGTCACCGCGTCATATGCGATGCTTGGCGACGTGCAGATCGCCGAGCCGGGCGCGTTGATCGGATTTGCCGGCCCGCGGGTGATCGAGCAGACCATCCGCGAGAAATTGCCGGAAGGTTTTCAGCGCGCCGAGTATCTTTCAAACCACGGCATGGTCGACATGGTGGTGCACCGGCATAAATTGCGTGCGACGCTTGCCGAATTGTGTCGGTTGCTGACGCGAACGCCGGCGCCGGTCGTAGGCCAGCCGCAGCTGCCGGTCCCGGCGCACGCATAATTGACTTTTTCCTTTTAAAGCAGGCATCCCGGGCCGAGGATTCCAGCGGAATCCTGAGGACGAAAGCATCGACTCTCGGCTATATGGCTCTTGGGCCGCGCGCTCGCGGGGGGACGAAGCGGACAACGAATGCGGCTTGTTGAAGTAATGCGTCAAAACCCATGAGCTCACCAGTATCCATCGTTGCGCGTCTGACGGCGCTGCATCCCAAGCGCATCGATCTTTCGCTCGACCGCGTGCAACGGCTGCTCGCCGCCCTCGACCATCCCGAGAAAAAACTGCCGCCGGTGATCCATGTTGCCGGAACCAACGGCAAGGGCTCGACGATCGCTTTCCTGCGGGCGATTCTGGAAGCGGCCGGCAAGCGCGTGCACGTCTATACCTCGCCACATTTGGTGCGGTTCAACGAGCGTTTCCGCATCGGTGGGCGCGACGAAAGTGCGCTGGTATCGGACCAGGAATTGTCGGCCGCGATGGAGGAATGCGAGCGCGCCAACGCCGGCGCGCCCATCACTGTTTTTGAAATCACAACGGCGGCCGGTTTGCTGTTGTTCGCACGTCACACGGCCGATGTGCTGCTGCTGGAGGTTGGCCTCGGCGGACGGCTCGATGCAACGAACGTGGTCGACAATCCTCTGGCCACGATCATCACGCGCATTTCGATCGATCACATCGACTTCCTCGGTGATTCCATCGAAAGGATCGCGGCGGAAAAGGCCGGCATTCTCAAACGCGGGGTGCCGGCGATTATCGCATCGCAGCCGCGCGATGCCTTGGCCGTGATCGAACGTCAGGCTGCGCGACTTGCTGCGCCGCTGAAGGTCGCCGGCGTAGACTGGACGGCAACAGAGGAGCGCGGCCGCCTTGTGTATCAGGATGAAAGTGGGCTGCTCGACCTTCCACCGCCGAGGCTCTACGGCAGGCACCAGTTCGAGAACGCGGGCCTCGCCATCGCCGCGTTGCGCACGGTCGGACGTTTCGCAATTCCCCCTGCGGCCTATGATGCCGGCATGACCAAGGCCGACTGGCCCGCGCGGTTGCACCGTCTGGGACAGGGCCGCCTCGTGGAACTTGCGCCCGTCGGCAGCGAATTGTGGCTCGACGGCGGGCACAATCCGGACGGCGGGCGGGCGATCGCGGCAGCGCTTGCCGATCTCGAGGAGCGCGTGTCACGGCCGCTGGTGCTGATCGTCGGCATGCTCGCGACCAAGGACAGCGAGGGCTTCCTGAGCAATTTCGCCGGGCTAGCGCGCCGCATGATTGCCGTACCCGTTCCGAACGCCGAGAAGGGCCTGAGCGCCGAAGCTGTTGCCGGCGCGGGGCGCACCATCGGGCTGGCGGCGACGAGTCGCGACAACCTGACGGAAGCACTCGAAGCCGCGCGCAAACTTGATCTCGATCCGCCGCCGCGGATCCTGATTACCGGCTCGCTCTATCTTGCCGGCGAAGCGCTGCGCGAAAATGGGACGCTGCCGCAGTAAGGTTGCGGCCAACCTGCCTCATTTCAAAAGCTTCATCAGGTCGGCTTTTTTCTGCCGCACCTGATCCATTGTGCATTGCCGTGGCGCCTTGTCCGGCCGCCAGCGCAACAGCCGCGTACCGTGACGGAAACGTCCGCCGCTGAAATGGTCGTAACAAACTTCGACCACCAGCTTCGGCTTGAGTGGCTTCCACTCCACCGAGCGTTTCGTCGACCAGCGGCTCGGGCCGCCCGGTTTGTCGCCGGTGAAGCCGGGGGCTGCGATTAGTTTTTCAAGTTTTACGGGGAGCGCTTTCTTCTCTTCGCTCTTGAGCGCGGAGGTGAAGCCGACGTGATTGAGCAGGCCGTGCTCATCGTACAAGCCGAGCAGAAGCGATCCGACCGTGCGTCTACCTTCGTTGTAGCGAAAGCCTCCGACCACGCAGTCGGTGGACCGGTAGTTCTTGATCTTCTGCATGCCGTGCCGATTACCGGACTCGTATGGCATGTCGCGGCGCTTGGCGATGATTCCGTCCAAGTTCGCGCCGACCTGCTTGAGCCACTTTCGCGCATCGGCGATCCTGGTGGTCGCAGGAGACAGCCGGATCGTCTTGTTGCCGCGCAGATATTTGCGGGAGAAAGCTTCCAGCAATTTGCGCCGGCTGCCGAGCGGCGTCTTCACAAGACTTTGTCCGTCATCCCGGATCAGCAGGTCGAACACGATCAGCAAAGCCGGCGTTTCGCCGGCAAGCCGCTTCACGCGACTCGCGGCGGGGTGAATACGCTGCAACAGATCGTCGAAGGAGAATGCCCGTCCGCTCGGCACGACAATTTCGCCATCGAGCACGAAACGTTTCGACTTGAGCGAAGCGGCGGTCGCCACCAGTTCCGGGAAATAGCGGGTCAGAGATTGGCCGGACTTCGATTGCAACTCGATCGCTGCGCCATCGCGAAATATTAGACAGCGGAAACCGTCCCATTTAGGCTCGTATTGCCAGTTCTTGCCCTCGGGAATTTCATCCACGGACAGGGCTTCCATCGGGGGGAATGGCTTGTGCAAGGCGAGGGTCATCTCCCCGTTAACGCAAAACGGCCGGCTTTCGGCCGGCCGTTTCAGCAAGTTCTTTATCGCGCCGTCATACGGCGCCACTGATCCATTGATGCAATTTCTGCTTGGGCGCGGCGCCAACCTGGCGCGCGGCTTCCTTGCCATTTTTGAATAGCATCAGGGTCGGAATGGACATGATGCCGTATTGTCCGGCGGTCTTCGGGTTTTCATCGACATTCAGCTTCACGATCTTGACCTTGTCGCCGAGCTGGCCGGCAATTTCTTCCAGCGCCGGTCCGATCATGCGGCAGGGGCCACACCATTCCGCCCAGAAATCCACGACGACCGGTTCGGCAGATTTCAAAACGTCCGATTCAAAACTTGCGTCCGACACTTTGCCGACGGCCATGACAACTACCTCTTATGTTGAGCGGGGAGAGAATCGCCCCAGAAAATTGCGAGGGCTGGAAACTATGAATGCGGTCTCGCAGCGTCAAGGCGCTCTCACGTGCAGGTGACCTGCGCCAAGGCTTCTTTCAGGGCTTGATCCATCACCGCTTCGGAAAGCTCCATGAGATCAGGGACTTCCGTCCAGATTAGAGCGGCGCGGACAGGCCTATCGGGGTAGAGCTTGTGGAGCAGCGCGCGGTATAGCGCGAGTTGGCGCACGTAAGCTGGTGGCACCTCCTCGAATCGGCGCGGCGGCTCTCGGCTGGTCTTGAAATCACCAATCAGCACTGCGCTCTGCGTCACCGACAGGCGGTCGACCTGACCGAAGATTCGTATCGACGCCCCGCCCACGTTGAGCTTTCCGACGATGGGAACTTCCGCGCGGCTGCCCGACACAAAAAGTTCACGGATGCGCGCGTCATCGATGACGTCCATGACTTGCTCTGCCAGGCGAGCGCGGTCCGCATGCTGCAATTCGCGTGCTGTCTTGGCCAGGTAGTCTTCGGCCGCTTTATGTCGCCTGTCCGGCGGCACATCCGGCAATGACTGCAAGAGGCGGTGAACCACCAAACCACGCTGGCGTGCCGTTTCGCGCTCGCCCCTCCCGGCCATGTGACGCGGCTCGTCGTCGGTCGTATCGGATGGCCGCAGGATCATTGGCGCCGGTGGTGAGAGTGGCGGCCTCGACCTGAGCCAGGCCGGCAGCGGGGCGTGCTCCTGCGGCGACTGTATTTGTCCCGCGGCTGCGGCAGCACTCTTGCGGAAGTTCCACACTTTGCCTTCGTCACTGCTGAGTTCTTCCGACAAAGGCTGCAGCGCAGTCAGCACGAGATCATGCCAGCAGCCTTTCGGTGCCTTGTTAACGCCCCGCGCACCGCAGACCAACAGGCGATCGGCGGCGCGCGTCAGTCCGACATAGAGAAGTCGTCGATATTCGTCGCGCGCCGCTTCAAGGGCCTGCGCGCGCGCTTGGTTCATCGGCCCGACATCTCTGTCGCGGCGGGCACCCCAGATCAGCGCGGTTGCGCCCGGAGGTGCGCCGGCGATCGGCACGGTGAGCAGACGCGGTGGATGGGCTCCTTCTGGGCGCGTGGTGGTGTGGTCGATGAAAATGACATTTTTCGCTTCGAGACCCTTGGCGCCGTGCACGGTCATCACGCGCACCTCGTCGCGCGCCATCTCCATGTCGCGCTTGACTTCGCTCCGCGCCGCCCGAATCCAGTTGAGAAAACCTTGTAGCGACGGTGTTTCTCGTTGTTCGTACAACAGCGCAAGATTCAGGAATTCATCGAGCGGATCCGAAGCCTCGGTGCCGAGCCTGCTCAGAATCCTGGCACGGCCTTTATGCGCGCCCAGCACATGCGCGTAGAATTCAAAAGGCGACGATGTGTGCGCCTTTTGTGCCAGAACATGAAGCGCAGACGCAGCCACATCATACACGGAATCTTCGCCGGCTTTTGCACGCAGTGCCGAGCGCAAAGAACTTTTGCGCTGGTACGCGAGCTTATAAAGCTGCTCGTCATCAAGACCGAACAGCGGGCTCTTCAGCACGGTCGCCAGTGCAAGATCGTCATCCGGGAGCAACAGCGCATCGCCGAGGACCAGCAGGTCCATGATGGCGATATGCTCGGTCAGCACCAGCCGGTCGGCGCCTGCGACCTCGATCTGCGCGTGTTTGAGCGCGCGTATCACCGCTTCGAACATGGGACCGCGCTGGCGCACGAGAATCAGCACCTCGCCCGGCCGCGTGCCGTTGGCGATCCAGCCTTTCACCGTGCGCGCAATCTTTGCCGCGAGCTTGACTGAAGGGCTGGTCTCGCTGGTGGTGTCGAACGGAGCGTCCCAGCCTTCCTTGTCGGAATCGTTCTTGTCCGGGCTCATCAGATCCCAGATTTCCACTTCGCCAGGGACCGCATCCGGTAATGCCTGATGGACGGTCCAGGTCGGATCGACGGTCAAGCCGCGGAACGCCTCCGACTGCTTGAACACGGCGTCGACGGCATTGAGGATACCGACGGCCGATCGGAACGAATAATCGAGCTTTTCGGTCGCAAAAACCGCATCGCTCTTTTCGTGCAGCGCACGAAAATGAACGCGCATCTCGGCGAATTTGTGCGGAACTGCCCCCTGAAACGAGAAGATCGACTGCTTCTCGTCGCCGACTGCGAACAAAGTCCGGCGTACGTTTTCGCGCGCGCCGCCCGGCAGGAATTCCGCGACGAGAATCTTGATGATCTCCCATTGCTTGTCGCTCGTGTCCTGCGCCTCGTCGACGAGCACGTGGTCGATGCCGAGATCAAGTTTGTACAGAACCCATGCGGCTGCCGTGCTGTTGGTCGAGGCATCGCGGAGCAGCGTGAGCGTCTTGTCGATCAAATCCTCGTAGTCGAGCAGGCCGCGCCGTTCCTTTTCCCTGCGGTAGCGCTCGATAACCTCCGCGGCGACCGTGATCAGCGCCGCGCTGCGATCGCGTGCCCGCAGAGCGAATTCGCGCGCCAGCAATTTGCATACGCGCTCCTGTTCGGCATTAAGACGCAAAGCCAATTGCGGGTCGGCGCCGGAAACCTTCTTGGTGACGACGTTGGTCCGCGGCGTACGCGAATCGGTACAAAACACGTCAAGATAGTTTTCGAGCCGTTCGCGTCCCGAAGAGTGCAGGGCGGCGGTCAATGATTGAGCGCGCTCCCTGTCGGTCTTGTTGCCGGCCGAAAATATTTCGATCAACGCCGGCCATTCGCTTTGCGCGATGTGCGAAGCGGCGAAATAGTCCGCTTCGACGGCGGCGATGGCGTCGCCGGGTGCAAGATCAAAAGTGCGGGTCAGTTCATCGATCGCCTGTTGGTCGCCGCCCGCGCGGGTGATCCACTGCGTGATGAGATCGCGCTTGCCGATCGTTTCCGCGATCACCTCCTTGAAGGTGGTGTCGGCGGCAGCAGCGATGGCAATCTCCAGCGCCTTGCCAAGCGGACTGTCTGGCGTCGTCGCGCCCTCCAGCAGCACGACGAGGGTCAGTTGGTTGAGCAGCTGCGCGGTGGTGGCTTCGTCGAGCACCTCGAAGCGCGCTGCGACATCGGCCTCGAACGGGAACTGGTGCAGCAGGCGCGTGCAGAAGGCGTGGATGGTCTGCACCTTCAGCCCGCCCGGCGTTTCCAGCGCAGCGGCGAAAAGCCGGCGTGCGCGAGCGCGTTGTGGCGCATCGGGCGTCTTGCCGGTCGCAAGTTTGATCCGCGCGTCGAGGGCGTCGTCGTCGAGCGAGGTCCATTCCGCCAGGGTATCGAAGACGCGGGTCGCCATGTTGGCGGCGGCGGCTTTTGTGAAAGTGACGCAAAGGATTTTCTCGGGTTCGACGCCGCGCAGCAGCAGGTTGATCACCCGCTGCACCAGCACGTGCGTTTTGCCGGAGCCCGCATTAGCGGACACGAACACCGACCGATCGGGATCGGCGGCTGCGATCTGGCGGACCCTCGCGGCGTCCGGAATCTGGCGCGCAGAACTTACCACTCGTCCTCGCTTTCGCCGCCCGAGGCTGCCCATTCCTTGACGCGCGCGAGATGGTCATAGTCGCCGTAATGCGTCTTCCACATCGGGTGCACGAGCGAGCGGTAAGGCTCGCCCTCGACAAGAAATCTCTGCGCGATGCCCGCGAGCTTTTGCAGCGCAAGGTCGGCGTAGCTGTCGGGCGTGCCGTCTTCCATCTTGATGCTCTTCGGCTCACCCGGCGGATCGCCACCCTTCAGCCGCACATAGGCGATTTCGGACACCGACGACGCGGCAGGGATGTCCGGGAAACCCCCGTTGCGCAGGATGGCCGCTTCCAGTGTGAGCTGGGGGGCAAGCCCGCTGCGCACTTGTGCGTCGGTTGGCGGCTGACCTGTTTTGTAATCGAGGAGGGCGTAGCTGCCATCGTCGCGACGCTCGATGCGATCCGCACGCGCGGTGAGGAGAAATTCGGTTTTGCCAAGTGGGATCGCATGTTTCCCCGACATT
>Ga0307296_10000615_pt1 | contig 17138 bp, 14 predicted proteins | sample ER_DNA_153_FD_194467 | JGI IMG/M metagenome (GOLD analysis project Ga0307296, IMG submission 194467) | Bulk soil microbial communities from the East River watershed near Crested Butte, Colorado, United States - ER_DNA_153 | ecosystem: Environmental > Terrestrial > Soil > Floodplain | place... | reverse complement strand
GGCGAGGCGCGGCGCGAGACCGACACCATGGACACCTTCGTCGACTCGTCCTGGTACTTCCTCCGCTACTGCGACCCCCGGAACGACCAGGCGCCCTTCGACCGCGCCATGGTCGACTACTGGCTGCCCGTCAACCAGTACATCGGCGGGATCGAGCACGCGATCCTCCACCTGCTCTACGCGCGCTTCTTCACGAAGGTCATGTACGACCTCGGCATCGTCGGCTTTCGCGAGCCGTTTGCGCGCCTCTTCAACCAGGGGATGCTCCATTACCACGGCGCGAAGATGTCCAAGTCGAGGGGAAACATCGTCGCGCCCGACGAGATGGTCGAGCGCTACGGCGCCGAGGCCGTCCGCCTCTACGTCCTCTTCATGGGCCCGGCCGAGCAGGACAAGGAGTGGCAGGACGCTGGTATCGAGGGCATGTTCCGCTTCCTCGGCCGTCTCTGGCGCCTCGGTCTCGAGGTCGCCGAGGCGGGCGAGGTGGAAGGCACGCCCGAAGGCCCACTCGTCCGCAAGGCGCACGAGACGATCGCGAAGGTCTCCGACGACATCGAGCGCCGTTTCCAGTTCAATACGCCGATCGCAGCGGTCACCGAGCTCGTGAACGACATCTACGTCGCCAAGGAGGACCCGGCCCAGGCGCCCGCCGTGCGCCTTGCGACCGAGACCGCCGTGAGCCTGATTCAGCCCTACGCCCCGCACATCGCCGAGGAGCTCTGGGAGCGGCTCGGCCACGAGGACCTCTGGAGCACGCCGTGGCCCGAAGCCGACCTGGCGTTGCTCGAGCGCGAGACCTTCGAGCTCGTCGTGCAGGTGAACGGGAAAGTGCGGGGGCGCGTCGAGGTGCCGGCCGGCCTCGACGAGCACGAGCTCGTCGCGCGCGCGAAGGAGCTACCACGCGTCGCAATGCACCTCGACGGCAAGGAGATCACGAACGCCATCGTCGTCCCTGGCCGGCTCGTGAACCTCGTCGTCTAGCCGGCCTGGTCGTCTAGTTCCTCACCTAAGGTGAGGCCGTGGTCGTCGTCGACATCCTCGTCGTCCTCTGGGTCGTACTCTTCGCGCTTCAGGGCGCGTATCGCGGGCTCGTAGCCCAGGCGCTCTCGCTCGTCGGGCTCGCAATCGGCGCGCTTGCCGGCTCGTGGATCGCGCCCAAGCTCCTTTCCGAGGGGTCGCCCTGGGTTTCGATCGCCAGCCTTGTCGGGGCGATCATCGGCGCGGCTCTGCTCGGAGCGGCAAGCGCGACCCTGGCGGACGCTCCGCGGCGCTTCCTCGCCTTCCGGCCGGGCCTTCGCGCAGCGGACTCCACGGGCGGCGCCGTTCTGGGCGCGGCGCTTGGGCTCGGGCTCGCGTGGCTGATCGCGGTCGTCGCCGTGCAGCAGCCGAGCCTCGGCTTCCGCGAGGACGTGCGCGAGTCGACGATCCTGCCCAGGCTGATGCGGGCGGTGCCGCCCGACCGGGTGCTGCAGGCGCTCGCCCGCTTCGACCCTTTCCCGGAGCTCAGTCTCTCGGGCGGACACCTTCCCCCTCCCGACCCGAGCGTGCTCCAGACGCCCGGGGCGAAGGCGGCCTCGGGCAGCGTCGTGAAAGTCCACGGGACGGCGTGCGGGCTCGGGATCCAGGGCTCGGGCTGGGTCGTGCGCCGTGACCTGATCGCGACGAACGCCCACGTGATTGCAGGCGAGCACGACACGGACGTGTTGGCCCCGAACGGCCAGTCCCTTTCGGCCGAGGTGGTGTACGTGGACACGGCGAACGACGTCGCTCTGCTCCATGTGGATTCGATTCGCGTCCCGCCGCTGCCGGCGACGGGCAACGACGACTACCCGCTGAAGGTCGTGATCATGGGCTACCCGCGCGACGGGGCGCTCGTGGGCGTCGCCGCTACGGCCGGCCCGCCGAGGACCGTGCTGGCGCCGAACGCGTACGGCAGGAACGTCGGCCCGCGCAGCGTGGTGTCTCTGCGCGGCAAGGTGGAGCCCGGCGAGAGCGGCGGGCCAGTCGTGGACGGCCAGGGTGGAGTCGTCGCGATGATCTTCGGCGGCGGGAAGAACAGTGGCGACGGTTTCGCCGTTCCCGTCTCGGTCGTCGAGGACGCCGTCCCGAAGGCGACGAAGCCCGTCTCCTCGGGCCCCTGTATCGGCTGAGATCCGAGCGCCTTTCGGCGCAATCCGCGAACCACGCGCGCGAATGTCCGCGGCACGATCGGGACATGCGCCTTCTCGCCTGTCTCGTTCTGCTCGTCGTCGCGATGCCGGCCGCGGCCGTCGCGGGCTCCGTCACACGCACGCCTGCTGAAGACGTCGGCCCGCCCTTCTGGTGCGATTGGGGCTCTGACTGGGACGAGCGCTGCTACGCGGTCAACACCGAGGCGTCATTCTCAAGCTCACCGAGGGTGAGCAGGACTTCGGCGTGAGCGGCCCCTATGTCCCGTCGGCCTCCTTCGCCGTTCCGGTCCTCCGGCAGCGCCTGGTCGTCGAGTACGTCGTGCCGGCAGCCGGGTTGTCTCCATAGGAGGCTTTGGTGCAGCTGCCGGACATCTCACGGCATCGTGCGCTCGCGTATGTGCTCGCGCTCCTCGCCCTCGTGACGCTCGCGGGCAGAGTGGCGTTCCGGAGCGAGAGCGCCGAGCCGGCCGCGGCGCCCGTGAACCTGCGCGCAGAGCCCGCGCCGGTGCGAAAGCTCGTCGTCCACGTCGTCGGCCAGGTCTTCAAGCCGGGGCTCTATAGCCTCCCTGATGGGAGCCGCGTCGACGATGCGATCACCAGGGCCGGCGGCCCGCGGCCGAAGGCCGCCCTTGAGCTCGTCAACCTCGCCGCGCCGGTTGCCGACGGCCAGCAGGTCGTCGTGCCTTCGAGGAAAGAGGCTGCCCAGGCCGTCGCCGGCGGAACGGCCGGCACCGGGTTGGGCGGGCGCGTCCACCTGAACTCGGCCACGCTGGAGCAGCTCGACGAGCTTCCGGGCATCGGGCCTGTCACGGCACAGAACATCCTCGACTATCGCGCCGCGCACGGCGCGTTCGGCTCGGTGGACGAGCTCGACGCCGTTTCGGGAATCGGGCCCGCGACGCTCGCCGAGCTTCGCGATCTCGTCGACCTGTGAGGATCGCGGCGCGGGTGCCCGCGCCTCACCTCCTTGCGGCCTCCCTGTGCGCAGGCCTGGCCGGGTCGCTCGTCGCGCGTGGCTCCACGACGCTCGTCGGCGTCGCGGCGCTGGCGCTGGGAGCCGTGGCGCTTGCCGAGCCTCGCGGCCGGGCGATCCTGCTCGCGTCCGCGCTTCTCCTCGCCGGATGGTGGTGGGGAAGCGCGCGGCTCGACGCCCTCGACCGGAGCATGCTCGTTGCGGAGATCGGCCGGGCCGGGCCCGCTCTCGTCGAAGTCACCGGGCCGCCGCGGCGGAGCCTGTTTGCGGTGCGCGTGCCGGTACGCGTCCTGCGCTTCGGCGAGCAGGCACCGGACGAGCGTGCCCGCCTCGATCTTCCGGCCGGCCGGGCGCCGCCACAGGGAGCGATTCTGAGCGTCATCGTCCAGATCGAAGCACCCAGGCCGGAGGAGGATGGGTTCGATGAGGCCGCGTACCTGCGGCGCCAGGGGGTGCACGTGGTCCTCACGGCGAGCGCCTTTCGAGTGGTGGGGCACCGCGGGGGGTTGGGCGGTGTCGCCGATCGGATCCGCGCCGCGATGGCAGGGTCGCTCGCTCCCGGCGTCACCGGCGAACGCCGCGCAGTCATCGCCGGGGTCGTCCTCGGCGAGGACGAGGGGCTCAACCCGGAACTCCGGGACCGGTTCCGCGCCTCGGGGCTCTACCACCTACTCGCCGTCTCGGGTCAAAACGTCGCCTACGTCGTCGCGGGGATGCTCGCGCTCGCGTGGCTACTCGGAATCTCGCGCTGGATCGCCGAGCTCGGCGCGCTGGCCGCCGTAGGCGGTTACCTGATGGCCGTCGGGTGGCAGCCGTCGGTCGTCCGCGCGGGTGTCGCCGGTGGGCTCGCCTCCCTCGCCTGGCTGGCCGGGCGAGCCCGCGATCGCTGGTACTTCCTCCTGCTGGGCGCGGCCGTGCTCCTCGCGTGGAACCCGTACTCGCTTCTCGAACCGGGTTTCCAGCTCTCCTTCGGAGCAGTCGCGTCGATCTTCCTGCTCGTCCCGCGCCTCGAGGCGTGGCTTGCCGGCTATCCGATCCCCAGCGCGCTTGCCACCGTCATCTCGGTCTCGGTTGCGTGCGGAGCCGTGACCGCCCCGATCCTCATGCTCCATTTCCAGGCGGCGCCGCTCTTTACCGTGGCGAGCAACGCCGTCGCGGGGCCGGTCGTCGCGCCGCTCCTCGGCCTGGCGCTGCTCTCGACTGCGCTGGCACCCGTCTTGCCCGAAGCCGCGGCAGTCCTCTCCTGGCTGAACGGCTGGCTCGCTGCCTACCTCGCCGGCTGCGCGCGCTTCTTCGGAGCGCTTCCGCATGCGCAGCTGACCTCGTGGCGGTCGCTCGCCGCTCTCGCAGGCCTCGCGCTCCTCGCCTTTCTCTTCTCGAAGCTGCCGCCGCCGCGCGGACGGCGTGCCGCGATGCTCGCGGCGATTCTGGCCGTGGGACTGCTCGGGTGGCGGCTCCAGCCCAAGCACGCCCCGCCGCCGCCTCAAGGCCTCCGGATCGTCATGCTCGACGTGGGACAGGGCGACGGGATCCTCCTGCAGACGAGAGCCGGTGCAGTCCTCGTCGACGAAGGGCCTCCGGAAGCCGCGGTCGCCGCGCAACTACGGCGGCTGGGAGTTCGGCGGCTCGCGGCGATGGTCGTCACGCATCCTCATCGCGACCATGTCGGCGGCGCGGCCGCCGTGATCGACTCGCTCCCTGTCGGCTTCGTGCTCGACCCGCTCGAGCCCACGGACAGTCCCGACGAGGGAGCGCTCGAGCGGGAGGCCGCCGCCCAGCACGTGCCGATCGTGCCCGCCCGTGTCGGAAGCTCCTACTCCCTCGGGGCGCTTCGGATCCGCGTTCTCTGGCCTGACGGCTCCGGCCTCGCCGGCGAGGATCCGCACGAGCACGGCGTTGTCCTCCTCGCGAGCTACGGGCAGTTCGACGCGCTCCTCACGGGCGATTCCGAGTCGCCCGTCAGCCTGCCGTTGCATCCGCCCGAGGTCGAGCTCCTGAAAGTCGCCCACCACGGGTCGTCGGACGAAGGCCTGGGCGACCTCTTGCGCTTGGTGCGCCCGCGGATCGCGCTCATCTCGGTCGGCGAGGGAAACGACTATGGCCATCCGGCGCCCTCGACGCTCTCCGTGCTCACTGGCTTTCCCGGGCTTGCCGTCTACAGGACCGATGAAGACGGCCGCATCACGGTCGAGTCCGACGGGACGACCTTTTCGGTTCGGACGGAGCGATGACTATGCTCAGCCTCGATGGCAGACGACCTCCTTCCGGCCTACCTCCTCACCGGAACCGACCGCCCGAAGATCGGCCGGGCGCTCCGCCGGCTCCGGACACGCTTCGGCGACGAGGCGGTCGAGATTCTCAGCGCGGAGTCGTCCTCCGGCGACGACGTAGCCGCCGGGTTGAACTCGCTCGGGCTCTTCGGCGTGGGCCGGCTGCTCGTGGTCCAGGGCGTCGAGAAATGGAAGAAGGCGGACGCGGAGGCGATCGACGCTTATCTCGCCGATCCCCTGCACGGCACGGTTCTCGCCCTCGTCGTCGAGGAGGCGCCAAAGGACGACGCCCTCGGCAAGCTCGTCGCCCGGCGCGGCGGGGAGGTGCTCGCCTACGACATCCCGAAGCCGAAGGATCCCTCCATCTGGGTGCGGGGCGAGTTCGCGCGCCTCGGGGCCCAGGCGACCGACGACGCGGCGAGGCGGCTCGTCGAGATCGCGGGCGACGACGTCGCGCTCCTCGAGCAGGAGGTAGAGAAGCTCGCGACGTGGGCGAGCGGCGAGCAGATCGGCGCGCGGGAGGTCGAGCAGCTCGCCGTGCCTGCGCACGAATCCCCGACCTGGGCTCTCTCTGACGCCTGGGGGAGCCGCGACGTCGGCGAGGTTCTCGCGGCCTGCGAGGCAGAGCTCGAGAAGGGCGTCGAGCCGTTCCTCATCGCCGTCCGGCTCGCGGCGCAAGTCGGCCTCGTCCGCGCGGTGCAGGCGCTCTCGGACGAGGGGCTCGGTGCCCGCGAGATCGCCGGCCGGCTGAAGAAGCACGAGTTCCGGGTCCGCAAGGCCCTCGGCCACGCAGAGCGCTATTCCAGGGACGAGCTCGACGCGGCCGTTGTCCGCCTGGCCGAGCTCGACGCGGCGCTCAAGGGCGCAAGCCGAGTGTCGAACGAGCTCGAGCTCGAGCGGGCGCTCCTCGAGATCACCGCCGTGCGCGAGCCGGTCGCGCCCCAGTAAAGGGCTAGCCGGACTGGCCGGCGACGAGGCGCGCGGCCTGCGACTTCTTGCGCGCCGCCTTGTTCGGGTGGATCGCGCGGTTTGACGCGGCCCGGTCGAGGAGCGCAACGAGCTCGCGGTGCTCGGCGGCGACGCGGTCCTTGTCCCCGTCCGCAACCGCCGACTCGAGGCGCTTGTAGAGCGTCTTCGCCGCGGAGCGGTAACGCAGGTTCTCCGTCCGCTGGCGGGCGGCGATCTTCACGCGGCGCTTTTGCTGATGGATGTTCGGCATAACGGAGAAACGCCCGCTGTGCGCGGGCCAGAGGATGCTAGCAAGAGTTGCGCCCCTCCAAGCAACACCGCATCGCTTGAAGGGACACTGCCGCTTCCGGCCGCTGGCCTATGCTCGGCCCCGTGGAAGAATCTGACCGCGCGGCTCCCGGCGAGCCCCCGCCGGGGAAGCCGCCGAGGCGGCTGGCTTGGTCGACGGCAATCTTTGCGAGCGCGACCGGCCTCTCGCGCGTCCTCGGGCTCGCGCGGGAGATCGTCGCCCGAAACTACTTCGGCGTTGCCGGCCCGATCAACGCCTTCGAGATCGCGTTTCTGATCCCGAACACCGTGCGCGCTCTCGTGGCCGACGCGGCGCTCTCATCCGCTTTCGTCCCGGTCTTCAGCGAGCTCCTGGAGAAGGGCGAGCGCGCACGGGCATGGCGCGTCGCATCGACGCTCTTCTGGCTCATCTTCCTCGGGCTCGGCAGCGTCACGGTCCTCTTCATCGTGCTCGCGCCCTGGATCATGGCGCCGTTCCCGTACGAGCAGGACCTTCTGGTGGGGCTCTCGCGGCTCCTCTTCCCGATCGTCCTCCTGCTCGGCCTGTTCGGGGTGATCGTCGGGATCCTGAACAGCTACGAGCACTTCACGATCCCCGCGCTCACGCCGGTGTTCTGGAACCTCGTGATCATCGGCGGCCTCGTCATCGGCGTCCCGCGCGTGGAGGGGAACACCGAGCTCTACGTCTACGCGGGCGCGATCCTGGCGGCCACGCTCCTGCAGCTCGCACTGCCGATTCCGTCGCTGCGCGGCCTCGGCGGGCGGCTGCAGTTCGTCCTCGACTGGCGCGACCCGGCGGTCAAGCGCGTGTTCGTCTTGATGGTCCCGGTGACCCTCGGGCTCGGGCTCATCAATGTGAACGCGCTGATCGACGGCATCTTCGCGGCGCAGCTCATCGATCCGAACATTGCGCCGAGCGCCATCAACGCCGCATTCCGCATCTACATGCTCCCGCAGGGCGTGTTCTCGGTCGCGATCGCCACGGTGCTCTTCCCGCGTCTTTCGCGGCTCGCCACCCGGAGGGACACGGACGGGTTCAGGGAGACGGTCTCCATGGGCCTCGGGCAGATCGGCTTCACGCTCATCCCCGCAAGCGCCATCGGCGCGGTGCTGGCCGTCCCGATCGTGCGGCTCATCTACGAACGCGGGGCGTTCACGGCATCTCAGACCACCGTGGTCGCCGGCGCGCTCGCCGCGTTCACCCTCGGGCTCACGTTCAACGGGACGATGCTCATGCTCATTCGCGCGTTCTTCAGCCTGCAGTCGCCGTGGGTGCCGACGACAGTTGCGCTCGCGAACCTCGGCCTGAACGCGGCGCTCGACGCGGCGTTCTATCGCTACGGCACCTGGGGGATCCCGCTCGCGACGTCGTTCGTGAACATGGCCGGCACGGCCGCGCTCATCGTCGTCTTCCGCCGGCGGATCGGGCGAATGAACGGCCGCGCGCTCGTCCGCTCCTACTCGCTGATCATCGTGGCGTCGGTCGTCTCCGCCGGTGTCGCTGCCGGCGTCTGGTACGGGCTCGACCAGCTGCTCGGCCGCGCCCTCCTCGCCCAGATCGTGACCGTCGGCTCGGGGCTCGCCGCTGCCATTGCCGTCTACCTTCTCTCTGCGCGGCTGCTGCGAATTCCGGAGCTTCGCATTCTTCTCTCGCTCCGCCGCCGTTCAGGTACAACGAGCGAGTGAAGCTCGACCGCATCCGCAACTTCTCGATCGTGGCGCACATCGACCATGGCAAGTCGACCCTGGCCGACCGCATTCTCGAGGTGACCGAGACGCTCACCCAGCGGGAGATGCGCGAGCAGGTGCTCGACAGCATGGAGCTCGAGCGCGAGCGCGGGATCACGATCAAGGCGCAGGCGGTGCGGGTCGCCTGGAAGGGGCACCAGGTGAACCTGATCGACACCCCCGGACACGTGGACTTCACCTACGAGGTGTCGCGCGCGCTGCAGGCGTGCGAGGGCGCCCTCCTCCTCGTCGACGCGGCGCAGGGGATCCAGGCGCAGACGCTGGCCAACGCCTACCTGGCACTCGAGAACAACCTCGAGATCGTCCCGGTTGTGAACAAGATCGACCTGCCGCAGGCCGATCCCGAGGCCGTCGCGCGCGAGCTCGCCGAGCTCGTCGGCGAGGATCCCGAGCGCGTCCTCCGCATCTCCGCGAAGACCGGGGAGGGGGTGGCCGAGGTCCTCGACGCGATCGTCGAGCGCATTCCACCGCCGGAGGGCGATCCCGACGCTCCGCCGCGCGCGCTCGTCTTCGACTCCTCCTACGACCAGTACCGCGGCGTCGTCGCGTTTGTCCGCATGGTCGACGGGCTCTTCCGCACCCGCCACGACATCCGCGCCATGGCGGCCGGAACCCGCTTTGAGGCGGAGGAGCTCGGCTTCTTCTCGCCCGTTCGCAGCCCGACGGACACACTCGAGGCCGGCGAGGTCGGCTATGTCATCACCGGACTGAAGGACGTGAGCCGCCTGCGCGTCGGCGACACGCTCACGAGCGCCCGCCACGGCGCCACCGAGCCTCTGCCCGGCTACAAAGAGGTCAAGCCGACCGTATTCGCTGGCCTCTACCCGACCGACTCCGACGACTACCCGGAGCTTCGGGACGCTCTCGAGAAGCTGAAGCTGAACGACGCGTCGCTCTTCTACGAGCCCGAGACCTCGCAGGCGCTCGGCTTCGGCTTCCGCTGCGGGTTCCTCGGCCTCCTGCACATGGAGATCGTGCGCGAGCGGCTCGAGCGCGAGTTCGACCTCGACCTGCTGGTAACCGCTCCCAACGTCGCCTACCGGGTCTTCACCCAGGACGGGAGCGGGATCGAGGTGCACAGCCCCGCGGACATGCCGCGCGAGTTCGAGCGGGTCGAGGAGCCGTATATCCGGGCGACGACGATCGTCCCGAAGGAGTACGTCGGCACGGTCATGGAGCTCAACAACGAGCGCCGCGGCCGCTTCGACCACATGGAGTATCTGAGCGAGGAACGCGTGATGCTCTCCTATGACCTCCCGCTCGCGGAGATCGTTTACGACTACTACGACCAGTTGAAGAGCCGCACGAAGGGCTACGCCAGCTTTGACTACGACGTCATCGGGTTCGAAGAGGGCAAGCTCGTCCGCGTGGACATCCTCCTCGCCGGGGATCCGGTCGACGCGCTCAGCCTCATCGTCCACCGTGACGGTGCCTACGGGCGGGGCCGCGCGCTCGTCGACCGGTTGCGGGAGGAGATCCCGCGGCAGATGTTCGACGTGCCCGTGCAGGCCGCGATCGGCTCACGCGTGATCGCCCGGGAGACGATCAAGGCGCGCCGCAAGGACGTGCTCGCCAAGTGCTACGGCGGCGACGTGACGCGCAAGCGCAAGCTGCTCGAGCGCCAGAAGAAGGGCAAGAAGCGGATGAAGCAGGTCGGCTCTGTCGAGGTTCCTCAGGAGGCCTTCCTGGCCGTCCTCAACCTGGACGGAGACAAGCGGTGAGCGCCGCCGGCGTCCGGCACCTGTACGTCCATCTGCCGTTCTGCGCGTCGCGGTGCGGCTATTGCGACTTCGTCACCCTCGTCGGCCGGCGCGACGAGCACGGCCGCTACGTGGACGCCGTGCTGGCGGAGCTCGACGCCGAACGCGGCCTGCTCGCGAAGCAAGTGGAGACCGTTTTTATCGGAGGCGGGACGCCCACCTTCACGGAGCCTTCGGAGCTGCGGCGGCTGCTGGCCTCGCTGCCTGCGGCCGAGGAGGTCACGGTCGAGGCGAATCCGGAGACGGTCACGCCTGAGCTCGCGGCGCTTCTGCGAGCGGAAGGCGTGACTCGGGTCTCCCTCGGCGCCCAGAGCTTCGACCGGCGCCTGCTCGACGTGCTCGACCGCCGGGGCGGGGCCGAGGACGTCCGCCGCGCGTACTACCATCTGCGTGATGCCAGCTTTGACAACATCAGCCTCGATCTCATCTACGGGATCCCCGGCCAGGAGCCCGCCGACCTCGAGCGGGATCTCGGCGAAGCCCTAGCCCTACGTCCCGAGCACCTGTCCTGCTACGAGCTCGAAGCGAAGCCCGGTACGCGTTTCACCCATGCGCACGGGGAGGAGCTCGAGCGGCAGGCGGGCGCAATGGAGGGCTTCTTCCAGCTCGTCGTCGACACGCTCACCGATGCCGGCTATCGGTGGTACGAGACGGCCAACTTCTGCCGCGATGGAAGACGTTCCCGCCACAATCTCGCCTACTGGCTCGGGCATGACTATCTCGGCGTGGGGATCGGCGCCGTCTCGACCGTGGATGGCCTGCGCTGGCGGAACCTCCCGGCGCTGCCGCGCTACCTCGCGGCGCTGGAGCGCAGGGAGCGTCCCCCGCGGGAGTTCGAGCCGCTGGCTGCATCCACTCAGACGCAGGAGCGGCTGATGCTCGGGCTACGGCTGGACGAGCCCGTGCCGTACGCGGACGTCGAGTCGGCAGTGGACCTCGATGCTCTCACGCGCCTCGAAGGGCTCCGCCTGGTTGAGCGGCGGGGCGAAGGTCTCGTCCTCACCCGGCGTGGACGGTTTCTGGGCGGTGGCGTGACGGCCGACCTGCTCGCTGAAATCCCTGCAAATAACTACAGTTGAGCGAAGATGGCGCCAGAACCTGATCCGGTGCTCACGCCTCGCCAGGAGGAGATCCTCGTGCGCGTCGTCGAGGAGTATGTGGCCACGGGCGCGCCCGTTGGATCGAAGACGCTCGTGCAGCGGGCGGCGATGGACGTCTCCTCGTCGACGGTCCGATACGAGCTCGCCGTCCTCGAAGAGCAGGGCATGCTCTCGCATCCGCACACCTCCGCCGGGCGGGTGCCGACCGATCTCGGCTATCGGTTCTTCGTCGACCGGGTGATCGACCAGCTGGAGCCGCGCCCGCCCGATCTCGCGCTCGACCTGGACATCACTCATCTGAAGACCGAGGTGGAGACCGCGTTGCAGGCCACGACCGACGCTCTCGCCGAGGTCACCCACCTGCTCGCCCTCGTCTCGGCGCCGCCGCTCGAGGCCACGACCGTGCGGCGCGTCGAGGTGCTCCTCCTGCAGCCGCACCTAGTGATGGCCGTCGTCATCACGGCGACGGGGGGAGTCACCAAGCGGCTCTTCACGTTCGACGTCGCGGTCGATCCGGGCCTGGCGGACTGGGCCGGCGAGTACCTGAACGAGAGCCTCGGCGGTCGGCAGCTCGGGGGTCGCATGCTCCGTGTGTGCCTCGAGGACCCGCAGCTCAGCGCGCGGGAGCGCGATTTCCTCGTCGAGCTGCGTCCAGTGTTCGCTGCCGTTCTCGAGACCCCGGAGCAGGCTTTCTACGTGGGCGGCACAGCGGGCGTTCTCGGCGAGTTTCGTCCCGACGAGCTCGCCGGCTACCAGCGTCTCCTCGAGGTCCTCGAGCAGCGGGCGATGACGCTCGAGCTCATGAGGGCGAGCCTGGTGTCGAAGCGCCCGTTCGTCCGGGTCGGCTCCGAGCTCGCGGATCCGCAGCTTGCCACCGTCTCCTTGGTCGGCGCGCCGTACGGGCTGCAGCACCGAAACCTCGGGACCGTCAACCTCGTCGGCCCGATGAGGATGGACTACGTCAAGGCGATCTACGCTGTGCGGACGGCCGCGCGCGAGCTCTCGCGCTTCGTCGACGACCTCTACGAGGGGTGACGGGAGCATGGCTACGGCGAAACGCGATTACTACGACGTGCTCGGGCTCCAGCAGGGCGCCTCCGACAAGCAGATCAAGTCGGCATTCCGGCGGCTTGCGCGCGAGCTTCATCCCGATGTCTCGGACCATCCGGAGGCCCAGGAGCGCTTCCGCGAGGCAGCCGAGGCGTACGAGGTGCTCTCCAAGCCCGAAACCCGGGAGCTCTACGACCGCTACGGGCACGAGGGCCTGCGCACGGGCGGCTTCCGTCCCAGCGACTTCGACTTCGGCAACCTCGCCGACCTCTTCTCCGCGTTCTTCGGCGACGAGCTCTTCGGCGGCGGGGGATTCGGCCCTCGCCGGTCGCGCGGCGCAGATGTCATGGCAGAGGTCGAGGTCGAGCTCGAAGAGGCGGCGAGGGGCACGAAGCGCTCGGTGCCGCTGCCGGTGCACGTGGCCTGCGCGACTTGCGCTGGAAGTGGTGCCGCCCCGGGCACGAGCCCGGATACCTGCCCGGGATGCGGAGGAAGCGGACGACTCCAATCCGTCTCCTCGTCGGTCTTCGGGCAGTTCATCCGCACGCGGACGTGTCCGCAGTGCGCCGGTGTCGGCCAAGTGGTCGCCACTCCGTGTCCCGACTGCCGGGGCACGGGGCTGAGAACCGAGGAGCGGACTCTCGAGGTCGACATCCCGCCCGGGATCCACGACGGCCAGCGCATCCGTCTCTCCGGCGAAGGTCACTCGGGCGACGTCGGCGGACGCGCGGGCGATGCGTACGTCCTCGTGCGGGTCCTCCCCGACTCCCGCTTCGTGCGTGACGGCAACGACATCATCTCGACCGTCGACCTGACGATGTCGGAGGCGGCGCTCGGGGCGCGCACGGCGGTGCCGACCCTGGACGGAGACGTCGAGCTCGAGTTCAAGCCGGGTACGCAGTCGGGGGAGATCAGAGTGCTGCGCGGAAAGGGCATGCCGGTGCTTCAGGGGTTCGGGCGCGGAGATCACCGGCTCCTGGTGAACGTGGCCGTGCCGCGCAATCTCACCGACGAGCAGCGCCGCCTCCTCGAGGAGTTCGCCAGAGCGGAGCACGAGGCGAACTACAAGTCCGAGGAAGGCTTCTTTGAGAAGCTTCGGGCTGCGTTCCGCTGAGCGACTCCCTTCTCCGCCGGGTATCCGTTCGTGTCGCAGCAGACCGGGCGGAGGAAGCCCGCGCCGTCATGATCGAGCTCTTTCCGGAGGGGTTCGAGGAGGCCGCCGTGCGGGGCGGCATCGAGTTCGCCGCGTACACGAAGGCCGGCGGCGAGGAGCGCCTATGGCAGGTCTTCGGCCCGGGAGCGGCGACGGACGTGCAGCCCGGCTGGGCCGAGGCCTGGAGGGACTTCCACCGGCCCGTTCGGATCGGACGACTGTGGGTCGGCCCTCCGTGGGAAGAGCCCGACGACGGCCTCGTCGCAGTGGTGGTCGATCCGGGCCGGGCATTCGGCACCGGCGCCCACCCGACGACGCAACTCTGCCTCGAGTACCTCCTCGCCCACGAGCCGGTCGCCCTGCTCGACCTCGGCTGCGGGTCGGGCGTGCTCGCCATCGCAGCGGCCAAGCTCGGCTACGCGCCGGTGACGGCCCTCGATCTCGATGAGGCGGCAGTGGAGGCAGCACGCGTGAACGCGGATGCGAACGCCGTGGACATCGACATCCGGCTCGTGGACGTACTCGCCGATCCGCTGCCCAAGGTCGTCCTCGCGCTCGCGAACATCGCCGGTGAGCCGGTGCAGGAGGTCGCCGGCAGAGTGCAGGCGCAGGAGCTGATCGCGTCCGGGTACCTCGTCAGCGAGGAGCCGAAGCTCGAGGGGTGGGAGCTCCGCGAGCGGCGAGAGCTCCAGGGCTGGGCCGCCGACCGGTTCGCGCGCGTCTGATTTCGACCGGGTAGCTGCCGCTGGTCGGCTAGCATCGAGCGGTCATGGCGACCTTCTCGACCGGGTTTCTGGGCTGCAAGATTTCGCACACCGACGCTCAGGGAATGCGGGAGCGCCTTGTCTCGGATGGGCATGTCGAGGCGGGCGGCAAGGTCGACGTCGCGATCGTGAACACCTGCTGCGTCACGCACGAAGCGGTGCGGAAATCGCGCCAGGAGGCGCGCAGGGCGGCTCGCCGCGCGCGGCGCGTCTACGTGACCGGGTGCGCGGCCAACCTCGAAGGCAGCTTCGAAGGGCTTCCCTCCAACGTCGAGGTCGTGGCGCTTCCGAGCGAGAGGGCCGTCGACCACGTCGCCGGCGCCGTCGGCGCGCTCGGCTGTGTCAAGGCCGACATCGGGCTCGACCGCGTCCGGGCCTTCGTGAAGATCCAGGATGGCTGCAGCTTCGCGTGCTCCTTCTGCGTCATCCCGCAGGTGCGAGGCTCATCACGGAGCCGCTCCGCGACGGCGGTGCTCGCGGAGGTCGCACGGCGCGTGACCCAGGGTCACCCGGAGATCGTCCTCACCGGCATCAACCTTGGCTGCTACCGAGACCGCGCCGCGGGCTACGACCTGCCGCGCCTCGTCCGCGAAGCCGGTGCGCTCCGCGGGGTCGAGCGGCTCAGGCTCTCCTCGATCGAGGTAAACCATCTGAGCGAGTCGCTGGTCGCGGCAATGCGCGAGACCGAGAGCGTTTCCCCGCATCTGCACGTCCCGCTCCAGTCCGGCGATGACGGCGTGCTCTCGGCGATGAGGCGGCGCTACGACGTCGCCACATACCTCCGCCGAGTCGAGCGGGCCGAGGGCTTCAACCTCACGACCGACGTGATCGTCGGTTTTCCGACCGAGGACGACGCGGCGTTCGAGCGGACCTTGCGAGCGGTCGAGGCCGCGGGCATCACGAAGGTGCACGTGTTCCCTTACTCCCCGCGGCCCGGAACCCGCACGGCCGCCCAGGACCCGGTCCCCCCCACGGTCAAGAAGGAGCGGAGCGCGCGCTTGAGGGCCCTGTCGGCCGATGCATGCAGGCGGCATTGGGCCGCGAAGCTCGGCGAGGAGGAGACGGTGCTCGTCGACCGGCCGGGCCGGGGGTACGGCGACGACTACACGCCCTGGCTCATCGACGCGCCCGCCGGCGGTTTCGTCCGCGCGCGAGCTCACGACGTCACGGAGGAAGGCATCGTTGGCCTCGCGGCCTGACTGCCTCTTCTGCCGGCTCGTCGGCGAGGGCAAGCATGTCAACGCGGCCGAGGGCTTCGTGGCGATCGAGGACATCAATCCGAAGGCGCCCGTTCACCTTCTCGTGCTTCCCGAACGCCATGTGGACACGTTTCGAGACGTCTCCGAGTTCGAGAGCGACGAGGCGAAGCGGATGCTCGAGTTCGTGGCCGACACTGCGGCGAAGGCCGGGATCGAGGATTATCAGGTGATCGTCAACGTGGGGAGGGGAGCCGGCCAGACCGTCTTCCATCTCCACTGGCACGTGCTCGGCGGAGGGAGCCCGTTCGAATGAGCCTGATCGCGCGCATCGAAGACGACCTCAAGGCGGCGATGCGCGCCCGCGACAAGGAGCGCACGGACACGCTGCGAATGACGCTCGCATCTCTCCGCTCTGCGGAGAAGGAGCTGCAGCGCCCGCTCAAGGACGACGAGGAGCTGCAGGTGCTCCAGCGCGAGCGGAAGCGGCGGGTGGAGGCGGCCGAGGCATTCCGCGCCGGTGATCGAGTCGAGCAGGCGGACAAGGAGGAGCGCGAGCTCGCCGTCATCGAGGAGTTCATGCCCGAGCCGATGTCCGAAGAGGACATCGAGCAGGTGATCGACGACGCGATCGCGGAGACTGGCGCGACGTCGCTCCACGACCTCGGCCGCGTGATGGCAGATGTCATGCCGCAGGTGGCCGGGCGCGCAGACGGCTCAACGGTGAGTCAGCTCGTGCGCGAGAAGCTCGCCTAGTTCGGCGCGATTTCGTCACGCTCCGCGCGCCACACGCGCGTCCGCCGACGTTACGCTGAAAAGCGGAGGGAGGCATGCGGTGGCCCCGAGGACGATCTGCGCCGCCCGCCTCACTAAACTCCGTCTCGTTGCAGGAAGTTCTTTCGGTTTCCAACGAGGTCGCGGCCGAGCTCGCCACGGTCGACGACGGCATCCTCGAGGCGCTCCGCGACCGGCTCGGCATCGCGCTTCTCCTCCGCGGCAACCGCCTCACGCTCGAGGGTGACGATGCGCGTGTCGGTCAGGCCCGCGCGGTTGTGGACGAGCTCGTCGAGCTCGTTGAGGGCGGCCAGGCGATCGGGCCGGGCACCGTGGACGCCGTTCTCGCCGCGCTCGACGCCGCCGAGAACCCGCGCGAGATCTTCGAGGATGTCGTCTGGCGCCACCGCGGCACGCAGATCACTCCGAAGACGGTCAACCAGAAGCGCTACGTCGACGCGATCCGCGACTGCACGATCACGTTCGGCGTCGGCCCAGCCGGCACCGGCAAGACTTATCTGGCCATGGCCCTAGCGGTCGCGGCGATGTCGGAACGCGAGGTCAGCCGCATCATCCTCACACGCCCAGCCGTCGAGGCCGGCGAGCGCCTTGGCTTCCTCCCGGGCGACATGCTCGCCAAGGTGGATCCGTACCTACGGCCGCTCTTCGACGCGCTGTACGACATGCTCGACGCCGACCGGCTCAACTCGTACCTCGAGAAGGGGACGATCGAGGTCGCGCCGCTTGCGTTCATGCGGGGCCGCACGCTCAACGACTCGTTCATCATCCTCGACGAGGCGCAGAACACGACCCCCGAGCAGATGCAGATGTTCCTGACCCGCCTCGGGTTCGGCTCGAAGATCGTCGTCACCGGCGACGTGACGCAGGTCGACCTCCCGCGCGAGCAGGCCTCGGGGCTCA
>Ga0307296_10000614_pt1 | contig 17146 bp, 17 predicted proteins | sample ER_DNA_153_FD_194467 | JGI IMG/M metagenome (GOLD analysis project Ga0307296, IMG submission 194467) | Bulk soil microbial communities from the East River watershed near Crested Butte, Colorado, United States - ER_DNA_153 | ecosystem: Environmental > Terrestrial > Soil > Floodplain | place... | reverse complement strand
CGCCGCGGCGCAGCCAGTGCAGCATCACCTCACGCACATACTCCTGCACCCGGGGGGAGTGGTGGTTGAGGGTAATCAGGGTGTCGTGGCCCTCGAAGTAGTCCGCGGTGATGACACCGTCGGTGTCGTAAAGCTGAGACACCCAATCCTGGGTTGGCGATCCTGGCCCCTCGGCCAGGGCCTGCGCCACCGGGGGGAAGTCTCGGCCTACATGGTTGAAGACACCGTCCAGCAGCAGCCGCACCCCCCGTTCCCGGCAGGCTGCGACCAAGGCGTCGAAGTCAGCCTCATCACCCAACCGCGGATCGATCTGAAAGTAGTCGACGGTGTCATAGCCGTGCGTGCTGGAAGTGAAGATCGGGCCCAGCAACAAACCGTTGCCGCCCCACGAAATCAGGTGATCAAGCCAGCCCTGCAGCCTGGGCAGCCGGTTCACCTCACCCTGGAACGGGCCCAGCTCCTTCTCAGCCCCAAGAAAGCCCAGCGGATAAACCTGCCACCAGATCACATGATCAACCCACCACACCTCCTCACCTCCTCCCTCAGAGACAGCACCACGTCCAGCCCGACTCACAGCTTCTCAGGATGCATCAGCGCACCAGCTATCCAGTCGTCGAATACCCGCTTGAGCAGTTCGGAACCTGCGGCCGTAACGGTAGGCCGCTCACCCAACTGGTTCTGATGCAGCCCAGAAGGCTATCAGCCGTGAGTCAAGCTTGTCTTTCGCCTGCATGGGGAGTGAATGAGTGGTGTCGGGCCACACGTCTACCGTCCCGTCAGGTAGCCGCCGCGCCTGGTCAGCGGCTGCGCCGCCTCCAGCCAAGGAGTCACGGTCCGCGATCGCGACGTAGGTCGGCATGGTCAGTTCCTGTAGCTGGTCGTCGTCCAGAGGGGACGGTTGAGGAAGTGATGCCGAGAAGTGCTCTGAGCCGGCGGCGATCATTTTCGCCATGTCGTCGTTCGGGTCATACTCGACTCCGCCCACCTTGCCCAGGGCCGCATTGCGCACCCCGTCGGGTATGCCCGGCAGGGACGAGAGCATCGCCCAGCCCATGAGGCGCGCAGGAGGGTACGCGAAGGTAAAGACCGGTTCGAGGAGCGTCAGCGAGACCACGCGGTCAGGGAAGCGATGCGCGTAGGTCGCGGCAGTCGCGCCTCCGAAGGAGTGGCCGACGAGGTGAGCTCCCGAGGGGGCGAGTTCGGCGAGGACCTGTTTCATCCACAGCGCTTGGTCGTCGAACGAGTCCATGGGCGCGCCTTGCACCGACAGCCCCGCGTCTCCGAGCGCGTCGAAGGCGATGACTCGACGGTCCTTGAGGAAACCCGGAAGGTTCTCCGACCACATCGGCACGCCCGACGCCCTGCCGGGGACCAGGACGACTGGAACCGCGTCTGTCACCTCGGGCGAGCTCCACTCATAGGCGTGCACCGTGCCGAGATCGGTCATCACGTCGTACGTCGCCGTCGGCGGCGGCAGCGCGGACATCCCACGTCCATAGGCATCGACATAGGCTGCGCGGCCCTCGACGGAGCGGAAGTGCCCGACCCCGGGTGGGCCGAAGAAGAATCGTTGAATGCTCGCCACCCCGACCAGCGCCAGTACCAGTACCGAGGTGATCGTCGCACGCCGGAGGCGACGCCGCCCGCGCCGCGGCGGGCGGACCGCCGCTCCGGCGGGAGCCTGATTGTTGTGGCCGCGATCGTCCTTCATTACCGAAACCTCTTCAATATGGTCATATAGCATCTTTGTCTTCCGGTCGGGTTCCACGGTCTGGTACGCGTGCCTCGCTAAGACAGCGCTCGCTGCCGCGCTCCCGGGACGCGGATGGGCGCCCAGCGACCCGAACCTCGAGCGACCCCAGGACGCCCGAACTCGACGTCCTGCGCCGGCGGGCTGGTCACGGTCCCCAGCCTTGCACCGCTATGTCCTACCGGCGTAGGCCGGATGTGCTCGGGGTGTAAGCGCTCGGTGAGAGGCTCGGGACATGCGGCCTCTTCTCGGCCGCATCACCGAGAGGAGAAGCCGTGACCACCACGACCCAGATCGAGGCCCGCGAGGCGTTTGCCGACCGGCTCGTCGAAGGAGTGACCCACGCGATGGAGACGATCAGTGTGCACCTTGGCCTAGAGCTCGGGCTCTACCGGACTATCGCCGACGTCAAGTCCGCCACCCCGGCCGAAATGGCCCGCCGGGCCGGCATCGCCGCACGATACGCCCGCGAGTGGCTGGAGCAGCAGGCCGTCGCGGGCTATCTGATCTGCGAAAACCAGGCCGAGCCGCCGGAGCATCGCCGCTACCGGCTGCCCGAGGAACACCGCGACGTCCTGGTCGTTGAGGACAGCCCGTACTTCGCGGCACCGTTGACCCAGCAGTTTGCCGGGATCACCGCGGTGCTCCCGCAGCTGCTGGCGGCGTATCGGACCGGTGCCGGCGTGCCCTTCTCCGCGTACGGCCGCGACATCCGGGCCGGCATCGCGGCCGGCAACCGACCGATGTTCCTGCACGAGCTGGCGGCGACCTGGATGCCCGCGATGCCCGAGGTGCATCACCGGTTACTGGCCGCTCCGCCAGCCCGCGTGCTCGACCTCGGTTGCGGGCTCGGCGCGTCGTCGTTCGCCCTTGCCGCGGCCTATCCGCAGATCAGCGTGCTCGGTGTCGACCTAGATGCCGCGTCGGTGGTCGAGGCCAGAACCGCCTCCGTCGAGGCCGGTGTAGCCAACCGCGTGACCTTCGTGGTCGGCGAGGTCGCGGACGTCGCGGGAGTGGGCCCGTTCGAGTTGGTGACGATGTTCGAGGCGTTGCACGACATGGCCGACCCACGGGCGGTTCTCCGGTCGGCGGGCGAGGTGCTGTCGGAGGGCGGCAGCGTGTTGATCGCCGACGAGCGGGTGGCTGACAGCTTCTCCGCCCCAGGGGATCTCACCGAACGGCTGATGTACGGCTGGAGCATCCTGCATTGTCTGCCGGCAACGCTTGCCGAGGGATCGCTAGAGGCCAATGGCACGGTCCTGCGGGCCCCCACCGTTGCCGGTTGGGCCGCCGATGCGGGCTTCGCCGACTGCCAGATCCTGCCGATCGAGAACCCGTTCTGGCGGTTCTATCAGCTCTCCGGTTACGGACGATCCTGAGAGTGGCCGGCGCTTCAATCCGGCCGATCGTTGGCGGTCACGATCGATGGCTGGGTCCGTCTCCACATGCCGGTCGACGTTGCTTGGCCACCGCCCTCGGGAACGGCCAGATCGTGTGGTGGCGAAATCGGCCGGCTGTGGATGAGCTCCCGCCCGACCAGCACAGGACGGAGCACCGGTCGCATGCCGTCAGTATCCGCGCCAGCTGGTGATCTCATCTCCTTCGATACTTAGAACCGACGAAGGTGTCAGGCGGGTCCCGCAACTCCGACCAGGTTGCCCTCAGGGTCGGTGAAGTGGCCGACGACAACGCCACCGTCCTCATTGAAGGCTGGGCCCATAATCCGTGTGCCGCCGAGGCTCTCGGCCTTCTGCAACGCCGTCTCGACGTCGGGGACACCGATATAGAAGACGGCATGGCTTTCGTAACTGGCACCTCCTCCGATCCCGCCCGGGATTCCGATGCCATCCTCGGTTGTGATGCGGTCGATGAAGGCGTAGCTATCTGGCTGGGAGATCTCCGGTGCAACGGGGGCGTTCTCGGTGTAGGCCCAGCCGAAGAGCTCACCGTAGTAGTTGCGGAGCCTCCTTGGATCGGCCCCGATGATCTCGAAGTGGACAACCGGATTCCCCATCTGGCAACGGTATCCGGAGCAGCCCGCCGCCAGCCGGTGGCCCTGGCGAAACAGACGAAGCCGGAGGCGGGGACACCGCAAGCCAAGCGCTTGATTTGGTCAATGCGGTGTGCTGCTCGCCTGATCGTTAGGACTCCTATAGAGTTGGCCTATGTCGGCTGACGATCCGCTGCCGCCCGACGAGCCGCTCGATCGGCGGGTGACGGTCGGGCTGGCCAAGATCGGCATTGCACTCAAACAGCAGGCCTGGGCCGAGGCCGGGGGACGCGGGCTGACCCCGACGCAGGGCCAGGTGCTGGCGCTGCTGCGGGCCAATCCGGACGGTCTGCGCCTGGGCGGCTTGGCAGAACAGCTCGGCGTTACGGCGGCCACCGCCTCCGACAGTGTCACTGCCCTGCACCGCAAGGGCCTGATCGCCAAGAACCCTGCGGCGGGCGACGGCCGGGGAGTGGTCGTCGTGCTGACCGCCGCTGGCAGCCGCGAGGCGGCGTCCGCCGCCGCATGGCCCGACTTCCTGCTCGAGGCAGTCGGCGAACTCTCGACCGCCGAGCAGGCCGCCTTCCTTCGTGCCCTGGTCGCGATGATCCGCACGCTTCAAGAGAAGGGCCGGATCCCGGTAGCCCGCATGTGTGTGTCCTGCCGCTTCTTCCAGCCCTTTCGGCACGACAATCCAGCTCGCCCGCATCACTGCGCCTTCGTCGATGCCCCCTTTGGTGACGGCGAGCTGCGCCTGGACTGCCCCGACCACAGCACCGCCCCCGCCGACCAGGCCGCCCACACCTGGGAGGTCTTCCGAGCTTCATCCGCGACCGACCCGAGGAGGACTACATGAGCCAGACCGACATCTCCGGCTACACCTACGGGACCGACGCCGTACCCCGCTCGCCGGTTAGTCTCGGCGAGCTAGAGCTGTTGCAGGAAACGCTGCTGCTGGGCGAAGACGACCGGACCGCCCTACGCCGCTCCAGTGACCTGCTGGCTCACCACGTCGAAGAAATCCTCGACGTCTGGTATGGCTTCGTCGGTGCGAACCCTCACCTGCTGGCTGCCTTCTGCGGTCCTGACGGCCAACCCGACCAGACGTACCTGGCTGCCGTGCGAGGCCGGTTCGGCCGCTGGATCCTCGACACCGCCCGGGCCGAATTCGACCAGGCCTGGCTTGACTACCAGCACGAGATCGGCCTACGACACACCCGTAGGGGCAAGAACCGCACCGACGGCGTCCAGGCCGCCGAGCACATTCCCCTGCGCTACGTCCTCGCCCTGCTCGTCCCAATTACGACCACCCTGAAACCATTTCTGGCTGACGGTGGGGCCACCCCGGACGAGGTCCAGGCCATGTACCAGGCCTGGGTCAAGGCCGTCCTACTCCAGCTAATCCTCTGGAGCCATCCGTATGTTCGCGACGGGGACTTCTAACGCTCGAGCTTCACTTAGGTGCCGCTGCTGTCTTCGGGCCGACCATCGTTTTGGAGTGTGAGTGGTGGCATGATCACGACTCGCACACTCGGTCCAAAATTGAGTTGTCAACAACCCTCTTACACGTAACGACTCCATGTCGCCGATCGTCAGCATCTCGTTGACTTCCTGCGTGCGGACCGGTGATTCTGAAGGAACCGCCGGAGAGGAATCCCATGGCAACCGTTAGTGTCCGTTACATCGTGCACGACGTCGACGAGTCGATTGCCTTTTATCGTGACCGCCTCGGCTTCGAGGAGGTCATGCATCCTGCCCCGACGTTCGCCATGCTGACGCGAGGCGCCCTCCGGCTTCTGCTGAGCGCACCGGGCGGTGGGCCGGGCGGCGGAGCAGCGACCGCTGGCGGGCAGGATCCGACCCCTGGCGGCTGGAACCGGTTCAGTGTCGAGACGGACGACCTCGAGAAGGTGGTTGAAGTCCTGCGCGCCAACGGGGCACACTTCCGCAACGACATCGTGGACGGCGTGGGCGGTCGGCAGATCCTGCTCGAGGACCCGTCGGGCAACCCGGTCGAGCTGTTTGAGCCCAGCCGCGAGGAAGCCAAACTGGACCGTTCCTGAGTCGCCCGGAACACAGCTGGCAGCAAACTAGATGCTCGCAAGAATCGCGAGTATGTTCGAGTCAAGTGCTGACGAACGATCAGGGCTGACTCGATCGGTTAGCAAGGGCCACAATGGTAGGGAGCCGGTGTGACGGCGGTATTGACAGGTAACTCACCTAGTCGGAGGGATGCTGCGATGCGGGTCGTCTGGAGAGGGACTATTTCCTTTGGCTTGGTGACGATCCCGGTTCGGTTGTACGTAGCCACCGAGAGCAAGAACATTCCTTCCCACCAGATCCACGTCAGCGACGGCGGCCGGGTGCAGTACAAGCGGGTCTGCTCCATCGACGGCGCCGAAGTGCCGTACGAGGAGATCGGGCGGGGCTACGAGTCGGCAACCGGTGAAATCGTCATGCTCAGCGACGTCGATCTCGCCATGCTGCCGGCCAAGACGTCGCGTTCGATCGAGGTGATCTCGTTCCTGCCGATACAAGCCGTGGATCCCATTTACCTCGACCGCAGCTACTACGTGGAGCCCGAACCGCAGGGAGCGAAGGCGTACCGGCTCCTCCGCGACGCGCTGCACAAGCAAGGCCGGGTCGCCGTCGCGAAGGTCACGCTCCGCGATCGCGAGATCGTCGCAGCGTTGCGAGTGCACGGTGATGTGCTCATCCTTGCAACCATGCTCTGGCCGGACGAGGTCCGCGAGCCTCGATTCCCGTTCCTGGCGGACGACGACGAATGGTCGACGCCGAGCCAGGAGCTCGCTATGGCTGAGGCGCTGATCGCCTCGTTGTCGGATGAGGAGTTGGACCCGGGCAGGTATCGCGACGTACACCGAGAGACACTGAACGCCCTGATCGATGCCAAGGCGACCGGGCGCACGGTGACCCAGGATGCCCGGCCTGCATCCGCATCACCCGACCTGTTGAGCGCCTTGCGAGCCAGCATTGAGGCGGCTAAGCAACGCCGATCAACAGGGAACGGTGGTTTTCGGCGCGCCGCCGCGAGTACCGGTGCGGCCAAGAAGAAGCAAAGGAAGCCGGCGCAGACCGCACGCGGAGCCGACGCGCCGAAGAAGCGCGGTTGACTATTGGAATGTGCGGCTGGTCTTAATGGCGACGGTAACGAGGCACCGGCACAGCATCTCCCGCTATCACTGCCAACATCGCTGCTCGCCTAGCCATCTCTGGGGAGTTTCAGGGAGAGGCACTCGGTATCCGGCCATCCAGGGCGGGCGGTGTCCAAAGTGCGGTCTTGGCTGGAGGCCCACAGCCTCGCGTGGTGGCCTGTAGGCATGCTGAGGCCGAATCCCAAGAGGGTCTGCGACACGCCGAGGTAATGCCCCTTTTCTGGGGTGCCAGCTGGTACCAACAACAGTATGAGCAGTTGTTCTGACTGCGGCCTGGAAGTTGATCACTGCCACGGCACGCTGGTCGTACACGATGACCGCACAGCCGACTGCACAGATGCCGCTTGTGAACTTTTGGATCTGCTGCGGCACGCGATCATCGTCGACTGCGTCGCAGTGCTGGGTGGTTGCTGCGTGGCCGAGGAGGCAGCGGACTTCGCGGTCGCATCCTAACGCCCGGGCCTGCCTGAACGCCGATTTGCCCTAGCGCCAGGTTGCATTGTCGGCCAACGGCCACGTTAGATTGGCCCGGGGATGAGTGTGCAAATGATCGGACGCGAGCTGGACGAGATCGTCCGCGAGCTTTATGTGCTCCCACCAACCGATTTCGTCGCCGCGCGGAACGAGTTGGTGCGGCAGGCCAAGTCTGCCGGTAGCCGGGACGTCGCCGACCGGCTACAGCAGCTTCGCCGGCCTACGCGCAGCGCCTGGTTGGTCAACCTCCTAGCCCGCGATCCGACGGCGATGCAGCGTCTGTCGGCATTGGGCCGGGAGCTGCGTGACGCCCAGACCGGGCTGGCTCGTACGGAGTTGCGCAACCTCGCCGAGCAGCGCCGGCAGTTGATCGCCGACTTGTTGGATCGGACCAGGGCCCATGCCGCTGAGGTGGGCATGCAGTTGACTCCCACCGTGCTGTCGGAGGTCGAGGCGACGCTGCAGGCCGCTCTTGTCGATCTCGCGGGTGCGCTGACCATTCGCAACGGCCGCCTGGTGCGACCGCTCTCGCACAGCGGCTTCGGGCCGCGGCCACGTGTCAACGCCTCACAGATCAGGTCGACTGTCGAACTGAGGCCAATTGAGGTACCGGCCGAAGCAGCGGCTGACAACAAGAGTCCTCAGGTCGAAGATGAGCTGCAAGCCCGGCGGCAGCGACGTGCCGAGGGCGGCCACTGGACCGTCGAGCTCGTCGAGGTTGCTGACGATTGGTTGGTGGAGGACGACGATGCTAATCCAGCGCCCGAGAGTGGAGGGGAAGGACCTCGTGAGCTGCGCCTGGCAGAGGCCGCACTTGCTTACGCCGAGGCTGCGCACTGGCAGTCCGAGTTCGACCTCGCGGACGCCGAGGCAGCCGTGGAGGCCGCTGACGATGCGGTGAGCTCGCTCGACACCAAGCGGATCGAAGCGCGCCGGGACAGAGTCACCGCTCAGAGGCACCTCACGGAGGCGCAGTCGCGGCAACGGGATACGGTGAACGCGCTGGCCGAGGCCCGCCGGCGGCTCGACGCGGCACAGCAACTGGTGAGCAAGGACGAGTAGCGCGGCCTGACCGTGTCGCTCGTGTGGTGCATGTCGATAGCGTCCCCCCAGCGAGCGTGGGGTCATCCACTACTCAGCCGTCAACGCTCAGCGACTCGTCCTAGCGACGCCATCCTCGACGCGATCCTCAGCGCAGCGGTGTCAGGAGAAATGGTCGAGGAGTCCAGCACAAGGGGCTCCCGGACCCAAGGCTCGTACTCGCGATTGACGATCCCGGCCCACGCCGGCTTCACCATCCCTCCACATCGGACTTTCGGCTCTCGGCCCGGCGCCTGTGTTCATCGTCGTCCGAGCAGATCACCTCGACTTCGAGAAGCGTTGCGCCCGCCGCCTCTCCCACCGCACCAGCGGCGTAAAGCGCGGATGGTGGGACCTCTCGCTGGCGATGATCTTCAGGATCGTGACTAGTCATTCAGGGCGCTCAGGTAGGTGGCAACCCAAACCAGCGGCGCATTCCAGCGAATACAGACGTCGTTGGTGACCTCGGAGGTGGGCTCGTCGAGATAGCAGCACTGAGGTGGAAGGCCCAGAAGGCGAGAATCACAGGGAAAATCCGGAGCCGGCCGGGAGTTTGCTCCGCCGGCCAGCGCTCCCCGTGGCGGCGGAGGGAACGCATGATCGAGATCGTGGCCAAACTGACGAGTCCGCTGGTGACTACTGAAGTCGGTGCCGTACCCGGTGATGTAGCTCTGACCGAGAGCGTTCCGCCCAAGCAGATAATCCATCCCAGCGGCGACGGCGTCTGCAAACCGGGAAGTGCCTGACGCCAGGTGGGCTATCGCCAGCACCACGAGGTTGTTGAGAATCCGGCCGTTCGACCCCCAGTCCCACCCCTCAGTTGGCGCGTAAGGCTGGCCCCACGGCTGCTGGCTCTGCAGTTCCAAGAGCCGATCGGCGCCGACTACCACACTGTCGACCACCCGCGCGTGGTCGGGGAAATCGTTGCCGAGCAGCGCGAGATCGAGCCGGCCGGGCGCCGCCACCCAGTCGAAATCGAAGCCGCTCAGGTCGAAGGCATCTGCGGCGTGCTGAGCGGAGGACACCACCTGCTGGCGGTAGAGGTCCTCACCGGTCGTGAGCCAGAGTTCCGCGGCCGCCCAGTAGAAGTCGTCCTCGATCCGGTTGTCGGAGTACGGACCGCCGCCGAACTTGGCGTGGTCGTCTGGTGCGATCAAGCGAGGATGACGCAGCGCCGCCTGGTACGCCGTGCGGGACGCCTGCAACAGGGTTCGGGCGTACGCGGGATCACTAGCGCGGAACAGCCGAGCGGCCTGAGCCGCAACCGCGGCCAGGTGCAAGCTCGCCGCGGTCGATGGACGATGCAACACCCTTTCGGTCGGGTCTTCGTGCGCCCAGCCCGGCATTGGTGACCACTGCGTGCCGTGCACACGGTGGAATGCCAACCCGGCCAGCGGATCACCAGCAGTGACCTGCATTCGCAACAGCCAGTCGAGCTGCCAGCGACACTCAGCTCGGATCATCTCGGCTAGCTCACCGATCGGGCTGCGACCGGCCGTTCTCAGCAGGTCGAGCGTGCTGAGCAGCTGCCATACTGCGATGGCGCCGCTCGTCACGTACTTCCCGTAGTCGCCCGCGTCATACCAGCCGCCCGAGACATCAAACGTTCCATCACACTGCCACCCCGGGTACAGCTGCTGAGCTTCCGGCCCGGTCCATGCGGGCACCTCCAGATCGCCGCGATTCGGTGGCCGCCCGAGATGCCCTGCGGGTCGTCCATAGCCTGGCACGACGCTGTCCAAGATCGGTGTGCCGGACCGCATCACGTAGAAGAAGCGCAACGCGTCCGCTGCCAACATGTCGTAGAGGCGGCTCGTCACCTCGAAGGGGTGACTGGACTGATCGCCAGCCTCAAGCCGGAAGCCGGCTCCCCGCGTGGTGAGGCCGGTGAAGTCCAGGACATGGACGCTCAAGCCGGACGTGGGTTCCGGCCGAACCGACCAGGGTTGGGAAAGTCCGGTGTGGACGGCGACGCCGTCCCCGTTGCGAACCGTGAAGTGGATCGGTTCCTCGGCATCGGAGACCAGCGTCGCCTGCTTGGGTCGGCCGAGGAGGTAACCCAGCTGGTTCACCCGGACAGCTGGACGCCCGGAGATGATGTCCGTCATAGACCACTCCGGCCAACCCATTCGGGCAGCCTATGGCGGTCGGCTTCTGTGGTCGGGTTAGCCCGGCCGTCATGCCATGAGAGCGGCTGCCCGCTCGGCGACCATGACCGTGGGTAGGTGCGTGTTCGCCGACGGGATGTCGGGCATCACCGACGCATCAACAACCCACAGGCCGCTGACGCCGTGGACTCGGCAAGCGGGATCGACGACGGCTCCGGCCAGGGGGTCGACGCCCATCGCGCAGCTGCCGACCGGATGGTGATATGTCCACGTCTGCCTTCGCACCCAAGATCGCAGATCGGCCGCTGGACCTGGCCCGTAATCGACGCCCCCTGCGAGCTCCTCGACAGCGCTGACGTGAGCAAACTCGCGCACCCTTCGCAGTCCCTCGACCATCCGGTCAAGATCATCGGCCTCGCGGTAGTAGCCGAGATCGATACGCGGAGGTGCGGTGGGATCGATCGACCGGAGGGTGAGGCTGCCTCGCGACTTCGGCTTCAGCAGCGCGGTGCCCAGGAAGAAGGTGCTGGGGTCACCCTCGTAGGGCCCCGAGACGAGACACTGCAGGTCGGGTGCGCCGCCCGAATCGGTTCCAGAACTATGGAACGTAGCGACGACCTGGAACACGGGGACCGGGTTGACCGGTCGGTCATACCCCAGATCAACCGACACGGCTGGGTGGTCGATGAGATTCTGTCCGACACCGGGAAGGTCCGCGACGACGGGGATATCGAGTTCACGAAGAGTTACTGCCGGACCAATGCCCGAGCGCATGAGGAGTGCCGGGCTCGCGTACGTTCCCGCCGAAACCACGACCTCCTGGGCGTGAACCTCCTCACCCGACAGCAGCCGTACGCCGACCGCACGAGCACCGTTCACGATCAGCTCGGCAACCTGAGCATCGCACTGAACAGTCAGATTTGGCCGTCCCTCAGTGGGCCCTAGGTAGGCAAGAGCTGTACTGATCCGCTCACCGCGGCGGGTGGTATTAACCGGGAGGCAGGCCAGACCGACTGCACCAGGCTCATTGGCGTCGGCGATTCTTGGGAACCCGCAATCCTCAAGCGTCTTGAGGCCCGCCAACGCGACGTCAGTGAGTTCGCCGTCGCCGTACCGTCTGATGGGCAGCGGGCCGCTGGAACCATGCCACTCCGCCGAACCGAAGTCGGCGTCTGTCTCGAGCTTGCAGAAGTAGGGCAAGACATCGGCGAACGACCATCCGCTATTCCCGGCGGAGGCCCAGCTGTCGTAGTCCGCCGGATGTCCGCGGAGTGCGAATGTGGCGTTAGTGGACGAGCAGCCGCCGAGCAGCTTGCCCCGGAAGAGCGAGAGCACCGACCCATCGGCGCTTGGCTCGGAGAGGTATCCCCAATCATGGTCGAAGGTCGGTCTCCGGCCGTCGCGTACGTCCTCAGGCATGGGCGCCCGCAGATCCGGACCCGCCTCGAGAAGCAGCACTGACCTCTCAGCCATCTCGCTCAGTCGGCTTGCCAGGACACAACCAGCCGCACCGCCGCCCACGACGATGACATCCCATTCCTGCAACATTGGTCAGCTCTCGGGTGTCGGTGAGATGTTTGGTTGAACCTTAAGACGTTGTCCGGATCGTACGTGTGCTTGACCTCCGCAAGCCGCCGCTGGGTGGCGTATCCCCGCGACGTGTTCTTGGTGCGGGCGCACCCGGTCTTCGTAACGCTGCCGGAACAGCGCCACCGTCGATATGGACCTCGAAGCCGCCCAGCATCCTGCTGCGGACTTGCTGCGGCGCCATGCGTTCAGTGTCTCCCCCTTCAGGCCGATCGGGCTCGCCGGCTGGATGCCGAGCAAGCCCTGGTCGCTCAATCCGCGTCTCGATCTGCTGGCCGAGGGGTGACCGCCCGAACGTCGCCGGACGGCTCACGAGACGTCGGCGGGTTGCACCCAAGAGCGGCATCCGGCTGATCGCCTCGACGATCAGCGCCTCGCGCTTGAGCGGCTGCCGGGCGAAGAAGAGCAGGTCGAGCGGATACCACAGACCGACCCAGCCGATAACGAGGAAGACTCCGTTGCCGAGCAGGTTCTGCCAGAAGTCCGGGACGTCCGGCTGGAGAAACCCCGAGGAGAGCAGCAGCCCGACGACGAACAGGATCGATCCGCTGCTCAGTGAACGAAGCCCCTGCCGCCAGGCCATCTCTGTCTCGCGCTGCACCCGCGCCAGCCGCGCCTCGCAGTACCGTCGGAGCGCGGCGTGCAGGGTCTCGGCCATACCAGGGGTGATCTGCTCCGCCGGCAGCGTCAACACGATGCGGGCCTGCCGCTCCACATTCGACCGGCCGAGCAGCTCGTGCACGATCTCATCGGCCCCCGGCTCGATTCGCGCGGCGCGCTCCAGCATCGCCTCGGGCTCGACGCTGAACAGCTCGGCCGGGCGGTAAAGCGCGACGATGACGTCCTCGCCAACCCGCCGCGGACGGCGTTCGGCGCCGGCGCTCATGCCGCCCACCGCCGATCCGCGGTGAACGTCACGACGACCGAGCGGTCGTACCCCAGTGCGGCGAGCCGCTCGTGGAGGTCCTGGCGCACGGTGTCGCTCTCGGCGATAGTGCGGATTGCCGATTCCGCACCGACGACGAAGTCAATCTCAATGTCCATTCGGTTCCCCACCTTGGATGCCCGCAGAAAAGACTCGGAGAACGCGTACCGCTCCTCGACGGCAGCGATGCAGGCGCGCAGCTGGTCGAGCACGTCCGCCTCCGGGGCCATCGACAAGATCTCCCGCAGTCCGGAAGCGATTAGCTTGATCGGGACCCAGAGGAACGCCAGCGAGACGAGCGTGACCATGGCGGGATCGACGTAGGCCGCCAGGTCGGCGCGGTCCGCCGCCACGAGCGCATAGGCAACGATAAAGCCGACCAGCACCCCGACCGACAGCAGCGCGTCACCCAGCCACTCGGCGGCCTCGGCGCGGACCAGATCCGAACCATCCCGGGTGGCCCGCCGGAGCACCAGCCCTACCGTCAGGCCTCCAAGCGTGGCCACAGCCGCATAAACGACAGCGGAGCCGACTGCGATCTCCCGGCCGCCGTTGACGATGTCCAGGATCCCGCCCACCGCGGCGTACGCGCAGAGCGCACCGAGGGTGGCCGCCTTGACCACGACCACGAGGGGTTCGGCCGCGTCACGCCCCCACGGGAAGCGCTCGTCGGCTCCGCGCCGAGAGAACCGCAGCGCGAGCACCGCGAGCACCGACAGCCCGATGCTGACGAACGAGTAAAGCCCATCGAAGACGATCATGCTGGACCCGCTGAGGATGCCCCACACCGAGGACAGCACCGCGAAGCCGGCCGACGCCCAGATCGAGAACATCAGCAACCGCTGATCGCGTGCCAACTTCGCGCCGTCCATGGTCGAAGGTTCTCATCCGAAGTCGCCCGAAGCCACGAGCAGCGCTGGCGGGTCCCGCCTCAGCGGGTCACATCCACGGTGGTGTCTGGCGCCCCGGGGAGCGATGCTGACCCCAGGGGCAGCGGAAACGTGTAGCACACTGCAGTACCTTCCACTGCCACAACACCGTCCTGGCGTGTCACGCTGGTACGCAGCTTGGTGATCGGCTTGTCTGCCCGTACGTCGGTGATCTCGACCCGGCCGGTGATCGTGTCGCCGGGTCGTACGGGCGCTTTGAAGTCCCAATTCACGTTGAGAAACACCGTTCCCGGCCCCGGGAGCTTCTCTGCCGCGACGGCATTGAGGATGGCAGTCGTCACGCCGCCTTGGACGACGATCTCGCCGAAGCGGGTGGCCTTCGCGGCGTCGAGGTCGTAGTGGAGCGGATTGCGATCTCCGCTGAGTTCAGTAAATCGGGCAATGTCGGTGTCCGTGACGGTGCGCGACATCTCGGCCGTAGCGCCGACAACCGGCGCACCGTCAGGCCAGGCAGTATCGATCTGGCGCAGCCAAGCCAGTGCGGCCGACGCAGAGTCGAGCACCGAGATGTGACCCGCGCTCGGCTCCAGCCGTAGCTCAGCTGCCGGGCAGTGGGCTGCAATCCACTCAGCGTGAGCACTCGGCACCATCCGGTCATCTGTGCCGTGCATGATCAATGTCGGTGCGGTGATCTCTGTGAGATCAAAGCCCCACGGGGCCATCGCAGCGACATCATCCCCAACCATGCCGTCGGGTCCGTTGGCTGTTGCGGCCTGAACGATGCCGCTGAACCAGGACCACTTGCCCTCGAGCGCCGCATAGTCGGCCGGGATAAAGGACAGGGGATCGAACTCATTCCCAGCTAGCACCACTTCGAGTTCAGCTCGTCCTCGAGTAGCAGCCCGAAGTTCGCGTGCACTGCCGTCTGACATTCCCGCGAAGTAGTCGAGTCCTTCGGCTGGCCATGGCGCCGGACAGGAGATGCTGACGACCGCAAACACGCGATCCCGAAGCAGAGCTCCGCAGGCCAGGGCACGGGCCCCGCCGCCGGAGTGGCCGAAAACGGCGAAGCGTCCGATGCCCAGCTGATCGGCAACCTGGCGAGCGTCAGCGGCCGCAGACGCGACGCTCGCGCCGTGATAGGGAGTCGAGCCTCCATAGCCGGGTCGGTCATAGCCGATCCAACGGATACCAAGGGAACGCGCCGCCTCGAACAGCGGTCCGGGCGGCTCACCGGTATTGAGCGTGCCGTGATGCCACAGCACCACCAGCTCGTCCGGGCGTCCTGTGGGGCCCACGTCCTACGTGTGTAGGACACGCCCGCCGTCGGTGGGGACATCGACCTCGCGCATAGTGGACTCCTTCAATCAGCAGTTCAATCCGTTGGGAGGATCGCGTGTTCCGAGGATTCGCCACCATCAGTTTCTATGCCGATGACATCGGCGCAGCGAGCACCTGGTACGCGGAGTTGCTTGGCATGGAGCCGTATTACGCCTTCCCGCCGCCGCCCGCCCCGCCGGCCTATCTAGAATTCAGGATCGGCGATTCCGGCGACGAGCTGGGGATCATTGACCGCAAATACGGCCCAGAAGGAGCCTCCAACGCCCCCGGGGGAGCAGTGACGTACTGGCATGTCGACGACCTCGAGGCGACAGTTGAGAAGCTCCTGGCGATGGGTGCCACCGAATACGAGCCGGTGACCGCGCGCGGCGACTCTGGCTTCAGAACCGCATCGGTCATCGATCCGTTCGGGAATGTCCTAGGCATCATGCACAACCCGCACTATCTCGAGGTGCTTCAGGCCACGATGGGTGATGCGGGCTGAGCATGCCGAGAGTCTGCTTCAAAAACTTGACAACATACTGCCATATATGACAGTATGTTGTCTATGACCACGAGCACCGCACACCTGGGTATCTACAACACTCTTGCCGACTGGGAGGTCGGGCACCTCCTCGCCGAACTGCGCACGGGCCGCTTCACCGGCACCCCGTGGAACATCGTGACCGTGGCCGAATCTCGTGAACCGATTACCACCATGGGCGGCCTCCGTTTCCTGCCCGATCTGCTACTTGATGATCTTGATCCCGCGTCAAGCAATCTGCTGATCTTGCCCGGCGCTGACATGTGGGACGCCGGGGGCGGGGGAGCGTTCGCTGCAGCGGCGGCACAGTTCCTGGATGCCGGCGTTCCTGTGGCGGCGATCTGTGGCACAACCGCAGGTCTTGCCCGAGCCGGACTGCTCGACAGACGCCAGCACACCAGCGCGGCAGCCGAGTATTTGATGGCCACCGGGTACGCGGGCGGAGACCTCTACGTCAACGAGCGTGCAGTCGCGGACGGCGATCTCATCACCGCCGGCCCACAGTCGCCGGTGCAGTTTGCCTGCGCGACGCTGCGACGCCTCGGCTTGATGTCAGATCGCACGCTTCAGGCCTACGAGGGCGTCTTCCACAGGGGTGACGCGACCGAATTCCCCGTACTCATGCAGGCTCAGCACGCCGCATGAACACGGCGCAGGACACGCAGCGGACGATCGTTCCGCCCCGCGAAGACTGGCCCGACCTACCACCACCTACCGAGGCCGGTGAGGTGCTGACGGACCTCATCCTCACCACCTTCCGCCTCAACGGCCGCCTCATGGACGTTGCTCAGGACATGGCGGGAAAAGGTGGGATAACCGCGGCCTGGTGGCAAGTGCTCGGAGGCGTGTTGGACAAACCGCGCAGCGTAGCCGAGATTGGCCGGCTCATGGGAATGAGCCGGCAAGGAGTGCAGCGGGTCGCCGACCTGCTCGTCGCGCGGCAACTCGCTGAGTACCGCCCAAATCCTGCACACCAGCGAGCCAAGCTACTGGCCTGCACGGAGGCGGGCTATTGGGCGATACGGCGAATCGGTCTCGTCCAGCGGCCGTTCGCGGACCGGATCGGAGCTGAGGTGGGCGCCGACCAGTTGAGGGCTGCATTAACAACCATGCGACACCTCGTCGACGTCCTGGAGGCAGATTAACTAGCCCAGAACGACAAGCTCACCACTCCGGCTAGCCGAGGAGCCACTCCAGGCAGGCGCGCTGTACGCCGGCGTCTCGGCCAGCACCGAAGTGATCAAGGTTTGGATGGATATGGATCACCATCCGCTCGGCCGCATCAGGCGCGGTCATAGCAAG
>Ga0307296_10000612_pt1 | contig 17156 bp, 14 predicted proteins | sample ER_DNA_153_FD_194467 | JGI IMG/M metagenome (GOLD analysis project Ga0307296, IMG submission 194467) | Bulk soil microbial communities from the East River watershed near Crested Butte, Colorado, United States - ER_DNA_153 | ecosystem: Environmental > Terrestrial > Soil > Floodplain | place... | reverse complement strand
CATTGCCTAACGACAGCATAGGCACGAGATGCTGGTGCTTGGCGAGCTGCGATGCCGGCTCGGCGCCGACACGGAGCGTCGGCGAGTCCGCCGTCCGCAGCGTCGGATACTGTTCCTCGAGATCGCGCAGCTCGCGAAAGAGAAGGTCGTAGTCGCGATCGGAGCGTGTCGGCTGGTCGAGCACGTAGTACTCGTGGTTCGCCTGCTCGATCTCCTCGCGCAGCGTCGCGGCGCGAGCTGCCGCCTCGCGGGGGACGCTGGTCATGCGTGGCTCATTCGGAGCACGGTCATCGACAGTGGCCAACGCCTGGGCGTCGTCAGCCAGTCGATTCCTTGTCGATCACCTGCAGGGCGACCGTCACGAGCCGCTCGAGCTCTTCGTCGCTTGCCTTCGGCAGCAGCGTCTCGGCCCACATGTGATCCTCGGTGCGCGTGTAGCGGTCGAGCAGCCGCCGGACGAACGCTACCAGCGCGATCCGCTGCAGCTCACCGCCGCGCTGCGCCTTCGACACGTCGTGCGTGTCGCGGACCATGGCCTCAAAGCGGTGCGCGTTGCGCAGTGCCTTGGCCGTGAGCGACGCGACGACCTGACAGAAGCGGACGTCCGAGTCCGAGAACGGCGACGCTTCGCGCTCCGTGCGGAGGAAGATCGCGCCGATGATCGTGCCTTGCCACCGAATAGGCACGACGACGATCGAGCGGACGTTGCGCAAGTGCAGCGTGTCGCGCACGCCGCGAAGCATCGGGTCGGTGGCGGCATCGGGGATGAAGACTGTCTCACCACTCTCGAATGCACGCTGCAGCTCGGGGTATCGGTTGAGGTCGACGACCAGGTTGCGGATCGTCGGGTCCTCGTAGCTCGCGACGAGGCGAACCTCTTCCTTCTCGCCACTGAGAAAGATCGAGCAGCGGTCCAGCCCGAAACTCTCGCCGAGCTTGCGCGCGATAGCCTGCAGAATGTCGACGAAGTGCAGGGAAGAGGAGATCTCCTGCAGGATGTCGACGATCGCGACTAGATGGTCACGCTCGCGTTGCAGCTCCGATATCCGTGCCTCCAGACGGGCGATCTCCCCAGCGTGGTTGGGCGATTGCGCTGTGGGTGACGTCGGCGTCTGCGGGTGATCCATCGTCGGATTTTGTGTGCGCGGTGAACTCGTCGCTGGCGAAGCGGACGACCTTGTTCCGGCCCGTCTCCTTCGCCACGTAGAGCGCGTCATCCGCCATTTTCACCAACGTTTCGCAGTGCATGATGGCGGGATGCGGCCAGCCGGAGACACCGAAGCTCGCGGTGCGCTTCAGCGATCCGCCGTCGAAGGTAAAGGTATGCTCTTCAACCGCTTTCCGCACGCGCTCGGCGAACGTTACCGCCGCATCGAGCACCGTTCCCGAAAGGAGGAGCAGGAACTCCTCGCCACCGTATCGTCCGATCCGGTCGATCTCGCGCGCCTCGTTCTTGAGGATCTGCGCGAACTGGCGCAACACCGCGTCGCCGGCTTGATGGCCATACGTGTCATTCACGATCTTGAACTTGTCGATGTCGCACATCACGCACGACAGCGGCTCGCCGAGCCGCGCACTGTGGTCGAACATCTCGTTCAGGCGCTGCTCGATGTGCCGTCGGTTGGCGAGGCCGGTCAGCGCATCGGTCTGCGAGACGCGCAGCAGCTGCCGATTGGCGTCGGCGAGCTCGCTCGTTTTCAGCTCGAGCTCCTCCTGCAGGCGCTTGATGCGCAGCATCGATTTGACGCGGGCTCCGAGCTCGGCGAACTCGATCGGTTTCGTGATATAGTCGTCGGCTCCCGCGCCCAAACCTGCGACCTTATGTTCCGGCGCGTCGAGCGCCGTCTGCATGATGATCGGGATGAACGGGAGCGACTTGTTTTCCTTGATCCGGCGAGCGACCTCGGTGCCGTCGATCGTCGGCATCATGACGTCGAGCAGGATGAGATCGGGCGGATTTTTTTCGACCATCTTCAGGGCGATGTCGCCATCGGCCGCCGATTCGGTCGCGTAACCCCATGCCTCCAGGCGTGTGCGCAGGAGGTCGACGTTGTCTTCGTGGTCGTCGACGATCAGGATGCGGGTGACGCGCACCTGATCATCGGGCATTGTCCTTCCCGAGGAAGCGCTGCACTTCCGCGACGACCGCACGTGGCTCACACGGCTTCGCCAGATAGCCGTCGCAACCGACCTCCATCGCCTTCTCGCGGTCCGAGGCAAGCGCGTGTGCCGTCAGTGCGATGATGGGGATCGATCGCGTTTGGGGGTCGTGCTTGAGCACCTGCGTCGCTTCCCAGCCATCGATGATCGGAATGGAGATGTCCATCAGGATCAGGTCCGGCTTTTCGGCGCGCGCCTTCGCGATGCCCTCCTCTCCATTCAGCGCTTCGGTGACCTTGTAGCCGAAATGCCGCAGAATGGTGGAATAGACGATGCGATTGTCTTCGTTGTCCTCGACGAGGAGGACGGTCTTCCCATTAGGAGTCATGCCTGTCCTCGTGCCGCCAGCGAGCGGAGCGACAGCACTGTCTCCAGGCGCGTCGCCGAGCGCAGCATGTTCGTTGGATTGCACAGATTCCACTGACGTTTGCGGTCCGGAGCATGCGGATACGTCATCCGCGAGTAGCGCGGAAGACGTCAGACCTGGGTTCAGCCTGATTGAAGCAAGATTCTTACCACCTGGAGACCGGTCAGTAACTATGTCCTATGCCACCAATCCCAGTCGGATCCGGTCAGCGACCGTCCGAAATAGTACGTCTCAGAAGGGTAGTCGCGTAGAGCCCGGCCCCGCCAGTTCAACGCGGCGTACGCCCAAGGGAAAGCCCTATGAGGAGCGGCGGGACTGGGGCAAGGTTCTCCTCCTCGGCGCCACGGTTGCCGCCGGTGCGGCACTCGGCGCCGGCGTGGCGCTCCTGATGACCGAAGAGACCGGTCCTCAGCGCCGCGCGGGAATCGCTCGCGGCGCCCGGCGCTTCGGCCACCGCGCGGAGCGCGCATGGGATGACTTGGCCTTCGAGCTCCGCGAAGCGGCGCGGGCTGGCCGCGATCGGCTGCGGCGACGCCGTCATGTCGCGGACGAAGCCGAAGACGAGGACGCCGACGAGGACTGACCCTCTGGCTCCGGGCAATGACCAGCGGGGCGCGTGCATGCACGCGCCCCGCTCGTCCAGCTCCCGCGCTGTGGCGTCGAGCGGCCGATCTAGTTGAACTTCTTCAACTGTGCCTCCGCGTCCTGCTTATAGAAGCGGTCGTTGTAGTCGGCTGCCGGTTCGCGTAGTACGGTCTCGAACTCCTCGCGCGCCCTAGCCTTGTTATTGGTGTCGAGATAAATCTTCGCGAGATCGATCCGGTGCGAGATGCGGTTCGGCTCCACCGCGACCGCCTGTTCCATGTAGCGCACCGCATTATCCCAGTTTGCCGAGCCGAACACCTGACCTCCGAGCAAGTTCTTCGCGAACCATCGCGTCGGCCCACTGAGCCGCATCACTTCGGCGTTCCACATCCCCATCACGTGGAGCGCGCCAGGGTGCTTTGGGTCGATCTTCAGCGCGTCCATCGCCTGTGCGCGGACATCCTTCGCGTACTTCACGCGGTCACGCGGCCCCAGCGACTGTGCGGTGCGGCCGAGCGCGCGAGCGAGGAAGAAGTGGCCCTCCGCTCCCTGCGGATTGACCTCCACCGCGCGACGCGCGTAGAGCTCTCCGGTCCTGTACAGCTGCGTCTTGTCCTTTTTGTCGGCGAACTCTCCCAAGTCGACGGCCTCGCGCGACGCCCTCGTAAGGGCGTCGTAGTCCTTCGGGTCGACGACAAGCGCCGCTTCGTAATGCTTGAGCGCTTCCGCCGGATTCATCGCCGTATGAAGAGAGTCGCCTATCGCGACGTGCTCGCGGGCCGTCTGTGCCGTCACGGCTTGTGCGGCGAGCGCGGTCGCGGCGAACAGGAGCTTGTATCGCATGGCTGCCTCGTTGGTGCGCGAAGGGTCGATCATCGGATGGTCAGCCATGCGAGGGTGCATGGCTCGGTGGTCGGGAACCGCCGTCATCATAGGCCTACCCCAGAGTCTGGTCAATGTTGGCGCATCGGCTGATCGAGCGGAAACGCGACGGCGGGCGCATCGAAGCGGGCGAGTGGCGGGCGCTCATGAATGCCTACGCCGCTGGGCATATCCCCGATTATCAGATGGCCGCCCTGATGATGGCGACGTTCATTCGCGGTCTCGATCGGGACGAGACGAGCGCGCTGATGGAAGCGATGCTCGGCAGCGGCAAGAAGCTCGATCTCTCCTCGTTCACGAAGCCGCGGATAGACAAGCACTCGACCGGAGGCGTGGGCGACAAAGTCTCGATCGTCCTCGCGCCCCTCGTCGCCGTCTGCGGCGTGGCCGTGCCGATGATGTCCGGGCGCGGTCTCGGCCACACTGGTGGGACGCTCGACAAGCTCGAAGCGATCCCCGGTTTTCGAACGGATCTCTCGCTCGCCGACGCGGTGGCCCAGCTCGAGGAACTCGGCTGCGCGCTGATCGGTCAGACGTCGGAGATCGCGCCCGCTGACCGTAAGCTCTACGCGTTGCGCGACGCGACGGGCACGGTCGAATCGATTCCGCTGATCGCGGCGAGCATCATGAGCAAGAAGCTCGCGGAGGGCCTGACCGGCCTCGTGCTCGACGTCAAGCGCGGCTCAGGCGCATTTCTGCCTGAGCTGGATCGCGGGCTCGATCTCGCGCGCACGATGATCGAGCTCGGCGCCGATCACGGGTGTCCCGTCGTCACCCTCATCACGGCGATGGACAGGCCACTCGGCCGTGCCTGCGGGAATGCGCTCGAAGTCGAGGAGGCGATCCTCGCGCTGCGCGGCGAAGGACCACCCGATCTGATGGACGTCACGTATGCGTTAGGCGCCGAAATGCTCGTCCTCGGCCGCGTAGCCGCGGACACCGACGCCGCGCGGCGTGAGATGGAGAAGGCGATCGGCACCGGCCGCGCCGCCGAGCGGATGCAGCAGATCATCGAGGCGCAGGGCGGCAACCCGGGCGTCGTGGATGATCCAGCGGCCCTGCCGCAGGCGTCCCATGTCGAGTTCTTTCCGGCTCCCAGGCGTGGCTTCGTGGCGCGCGTCGAGCCGCGCGCGATCGGCCGCGGTGTCATCGCGCTGGGCGGTGGCCGGACGAAGATCGATGACATCGTCGATCCCGCGGTCGGCTTCGTGATCACGGCGAAACCGGGTGATTGGGTCGAGGCGGGCGAGCCTCTCGCGACTGTTTTCGCCAGCGATCGAGCCGGGATCGAAACAGGACGGGCGACGCTGCGCACAGCGATCGTGATCGCGGACGAGGCGGATCCGCCGCTGCCGCTCCTCTCGCATCGCGTAACCGCGAGCGGCGTCGAGCACTACGCGCGCGATTAGGCGGCGAGCTCCTCATTTCCGTTCAAAACTCACTATTGACATTTCCGCACTGATGCTAAATACTTAGCATAGTGCTGGTTTTTTAGCAGACAATGGGGGAGACCTAATGCATTCCCAAGCGCCACAAACCGAGCTCAGTCGTCGCGAGCGACAGATAATGAACATCGTCCATCGGCTGGGGCGCGTCACGGCCGCCGAGGTGCTCGAAGAGATCGCGGATCCGCCCAGTTATTCCGCCGTGCGAGCCATGCTGCGCATCCTTGAAGAGAAAGGACAGCTACAGCACGAACAGGACGGCCCGCGTTACGTCTACACGGCAGTCACCTCTGTCGAGCGGGCCGGTCGATCCGCGCTGAGTGACGTCGTTTCCACCTTTTTCGCCGGCTCGGCGGAAGAAGCGGTTGCCACACTGCTCGACATGAACGAGCGAAAGCTGTCCGCCGAAGAGCTCGACCGTCTCGCCCATCTCATCAACCGCGCCCGCGAGGAGGGCCGCTGACATGCCGACGTCGCTGACTTCCCTGACGACCGCGTCGATCGCTCCGGCCGCAGTGGCGCTCCTCGGCGCGACCGCCGTCAAGGCGACCCTGATCCTCGTCATGGCCGCCGCACTTGCGCTCGTCCTTCGGCGCTCGGCCGCGGCGACGCGCCACCTCGTGTGGACCACGGCGCTCGCCGGCGTTCTGCTCCTGCCGGCGCTGGACGTCGCGCTACCGGGTTGGTACGTGTCCTTGCCCGGTGCCGCGACGATGCGCGCGTTAGGCGACCGACTCACCCCGCGGGCGGCGACGCAGCAAGTTGCGTTCAAGGTGTCCACATCCCCCGCCTCGGCGTATGAGACGACCGAGCGACATGCGGATCGCGGCGCTGCCGGCGCGACAGAGAATCCACTGGGTTCGACCGCGGCGAACACGAGGGCCGAATCGGACGCCGCGACGTCAACGGGTGCGGTCGACGCGACGATTCACGACGTGACGCTGACGGATCCCTCGCCTGTGCCTTCCCCGGCGACGATTCTGCTCGAGCTCTGGCTTGCCGGTGTCGTGGTTGCACTGCTGCCGCTCTGCCTGGGAGCATGGCAGCTGGCCCGGATCGCGCGCCGTGCGCGAGACGTGGAGAGCGACGCGCTCGACGACTTCGCGGCGCGCCTTGCGAGAACCCTCGGCGTCAAGCGCGTCGTGCGTCTGGTCGAAGGCGGGGCGAGCGCGACACCGATGACATGGGGAACGCTGCGTCCGGTCGTCCTCGTTCCCGCCGGCTTCGACGCCTGGTCCGCGGAGCATCAGCGCGACGTTCTGCTCCACGAGCTCGCACACGTCGCCCGTTATGACTGTCTGACGCAGAATCTCGCTCGCGTCGCCTGTGCATTGTACTGGTTCAATCCGCTCGCCTGGGTCGCCGCTCGCCGTCTGCGGATCGAGCGCGAACGGTCGTGCGACGATCATGTGCTGCTCGCGGGCGCACGAGCCTCGTCGTACGCCGAGCATCTGCTGACGATTGCACGCACACTGCGGGCGCCCGGCGCCACTCCGGTTGCCGCATTGGCGATGGCGAGACCGTCGCAGCTCGAAGGCCGTCTGCTCGCGCTCCTCGACGCCGGTCGTACGCGTGGCGTCGTGAGGACGAGGACAGCGGGTATGATGGCCGCGGGCGCGATCATCGTCGCGGCTATTCTGGCCTCGGTGCAGCCGTGGAGCGCAAGAATCGCCGCCGCTGACGAGGCGGACCAGTCGACCTCGCTACCGGCATCCAACTATGAACGGCTCCCGTCTGATACCGACTCCATACGAGCCGGCAGTGGGCGCATCGACTCGGCGACACTGGCGAGCAAGTCGGTGCAAGCGAGCACCGCATCGCACGCCAGCACCGCATCGGCTGGCAGAACGGGAATTGGTGAGGGGCGGGGTGAGGGGACTGGAGGAGGCGCTCAGGGTTCCGGCTCGACACTGATCGCCAACGTCGGTCCGAATGCCGTGTCGCCGAAGAAGTTCTCGCTGCCCGGCTGTGACGTTCAATCGAACAACAGCTCGTCGGCGCAGGTGTCGACCGACGACGATGACTACATGCGCGCACGAGTGAAGCGCGGCTCTTGCCAGATTCTGTTGGAGGCGCAGGGCAAGATCACGTACAACGACCAGTTCACCGACATTGCCACCATCGCCAACAGTGGCTGGCTGGAGCTCAGCGATAAGGGGGGTGCCGTCGAGCACAAGCTTCGCATCGCCGCCGAGGACAACGGCTCGCTCTCGCGCACGTGGACTGTCGACGGCCAGCGACAGCCGTACGACGCCGCGGCGGCGAAGTGGCTCGCCGAAACGTTGGTGGAGCTCGACCGCTACACGCAGTTCTCGAACGGTGCGCGCATGGCTGCGATCTACAAGAAGAGCGGGGTCAAGGGCGTGCTCGACGAGACCGAGAACACGTCGGGCGACTACGCCAAGCGACAGAACCTCGCGCGACTGTTCAAGATCGCGAAGCTCGACGAGACGCAGCTCGGCCGCGTGCTCGATATGGTCAAGACGGATGTGCACTCGGACTACGAGCGTTCCGAGATTCTTCGCTCGCTCGTGCAGGAAGGAGTCATCACGCCAGCCCTCCAGGTGAAATACATCGCTGCTGCCGGCGACATCTCATCGGGCTACGAGAGCGGGCGCTCGCTCGAGGCGCTGACGAACACCGGAGTTCTCACACCTCAGTCGCAGATCGCTGTCTACAGGGCAGCCGCGAAGACGAGCTCTGACTACGAGCGCTCGCAGATCTTGCAGCGCGTCATGAAGAAGTACGGCCTCTCGGCTGAGACCGGACCGGCGTTTCTCGACGCCGCAAAGTCGATCAGCTCTGACTATGAACTCCGCGTGTTGTTGACGGCTGCCGTCAAGCAGCTACCGGATGACGCTCCGGCGTCGCTGATGGAGACCATGCTCACGACGGCGACGTCGAGCATCGGCTCCCAGTACGACCTCGCCGAATTCCTGATCACGGTCGCGAATTCTCGTCCGTTGACCGAAGCGCAGCGGGCCCGGCTCGAGCAGGCCGCCGAATCGGTGAAATCGGAGTACGACTACGGTCGCGTGATGTCGGCGCTGCGCAAGCGGAAGACGACCAACAGCCTTTAGACCGAGGCTCACGATGTTCTGCAGACACGGAGGAGCGCTGATCCTGGCGCTCCTCCTCCCCCGGCTCGTCTCCGCACAGGACACGGCGGCAGTTGCCAAGCGCGTGACGGCGGTGCGAGTGCCTAACGGCTCGATCGTGCTCGACGGAAAGCTCGACGACGCCGTCTGGAAGACGTCGCCGGCGATCACCGACTTCCTGCAGAAGCAGCCGAAGGAAGGCATGCCACCGACCGAGCGCACGGAAATTCGCCTCGCGTACGACGACGGCGCGCTCTATGTCGGGGCGCGGATGTACGCCAAGGACCCGTCGAAGATCCAGGCGCCGGTGGGCCGGCGCGACAACATCGGCCAGATGGAGCACCTCATCATCTCGCTCGATGCATACCGCGACCGCCACACCGCGTACAGCTTCGCCGTGACGGCGAGCGGGGTGCGCGGCGACTACTACTACCCGCGCGACGACGAGAATGCCACCGACGCCTCGTTCGATCCCGTGTGGGACGCGCGCGCGGTTCGCGATTCATTGGGCTGGACGGCGGAGATGCGCATTCCATTTAACCAGCTGCGATTCAACGCAGCGGACGTTCAGACATGGGGCGTGAATTTCGATCGGTGGATTCCGTCGACGAACGAAGACATCTTCTGGATCCCCGTGCCGAGCAATGTGACGGCGTGGTCGTCGCGCATGGGTGTGCTCGAGGGTATCTCCGGCATTCAACCGTCGCGCCGTATCGAGCTGTTGCCTTACGTCGCGGGAGAGGGTCGCCGCGTCTCGGATCGCGATCCACGAAATCCGTACGATGATGGAAGAAATCTCCAGAGCCGCGTCGGTGGCGACGTAAAGCTCGGTCTCGGACCGAGCCTGACGCTGCAGGCGACCATCAATCCTGATTTCGGACAGGTCGAAGCCGATCCGTCGGTCGTCAATCTCTCGGCATTCGAGCTGTTCTACAGCGACAAGCGGCCCTTCTTCACTGAGGGATCGCAGTATCTGAGCGGCGGCGGCGCGACGTACTTCTACTCGAAGCGCATCGGCGGTCCGCCTCGCGGCGTCCTGCTGCCTGACGGCGACTTCGTCGACGCTCCGGGCGCGACGACGATCCTCGGCGCGGCGAAGCTCACCGGGCGTCTCGCGACCGGTCTGCGCATCGGCGCGTTGGCGGCGGCGACCGATCGTGAGGAAGCGTCGTCGTACTTCCTGCCCGACCCCTCATCGGGTGCGGCTGCGTTCAGCTCGCGCACGACTGTCCAGCCGCGCGCCGATTTCGGCGTCGTCCGGTTGCAGCAGGAGTTGGGCAAGTCGGCATCGACGATCGGTTTCATCGCGACGGGCGTGCATCGGGCCCTCGGCGAGGGCGACCGGATGGCCGGCTGGCTCCCTCGTGACGCCGCGACGGCGGCAGCGGACTGGAACCTTCGTTTCAAGGGCGGCGAATACCAACTGTCCGGTGACTTTGGCGTCAGTCACGTTGCCGGCGACACGGCGGCGATCCGTCGTATGCAGATGAGCTCCGCCCGCTACTATCAGCGGCCGGATGCGGACTACGTCGACGTGAACCCGACGAGAACGTCGCTCGACGGCGTCAACACCAGCCTCAACCTCGAGCGCGCGAACGGGCGCCACTGGCTGTGGTACGTCTTCGCCTTTGCCCGCACACCCGGCTTCGACGTCAACGACGCCGGGGCGATGAACCGCGCCGACACCAAGGAGCTGGACGCCGCGATCACCTACCGGGAGAAAAAGCCTAACGCGTATCTGCAGAACTACTCGACGACGCTCGAAGCCTACAGCCAGATCGACTTCGGCAATGTCCGCAACGCCGCCTTTGTCCGCTCAGACGCGGTGCTGACATGGAAGAACTTCTGGTACACGAACCTGACGGCGTGGCAGGATCTGCCGTCGCAGAGTGCCGATCTCACTCGCGGCGGCCCATACATGGGCACCGCGTATTACCGCGTCGGCATCGTCCAGGTTGGGAACAGCTTCGCTTCGCCGACGCAATGGAGCGGCCGCGTCTACTATGGTCGCACGACGCTCGGCGAGAAGACGCAGCGGTTCAGCGGCAGCCTGGGTGTTCGTCCCGGTCCGCAGTGGCAACTGACGGTCACACCGAACTATTTGACGTCGCGCGACCCGCGACAATACGTGGGGACGATCCCGGACGGTCGCCGCACGGAGACATTCGGGTCGCGATACCTCTTCGCCACGATCGATTTCCACGAGTTCACGCTCAGCACGCGGCTCAACTATGCGTTCAGCCCCGATCTCACGCTCGAGATCTTCGCCGAGCCGTACGCGGCGAGCGGCAGGTACAGCGGATTCGGCGAGCTCTCGCGGCCGCGCAGCCGTGAGCTGCTCGGATATGGACGCGGCGAGATCGCCGGCGGCCGGCACGTCTTCCCGATCGCTCCCGGCGACACTGCCCGACTGAAGGCCGACACGATCGTCGTCAGCGCCGCCGACTTCAACGAGCGTTCGCTGCGCACGAACGCTGTACTGCGCTGGGAGTGGCGGCCCGGAAGCCTTTTCTACGCCGTGTGGCAACGCCAGGGCAACCGTTCGCTCGACCGCTATCGTCCGGTCGACCCGATGGATGCCTTCGGAGCATTCCAGGGTCGGTACACAAACTTCTTCGCGCTCAAGATGAGCCTCTGGATCCCGGTCGGCACGTGACAACGTGGGCCCCCGGATAGCCGGGACCGGAGCAAACGAACGAGGCCGGGGCATGCGCTCCGGCCTCGTTCGGCACTGCCCCCCTACGTCATCTGACGTATTACTTGCCGCGTCCGGATCTCCGATCATTGGCCCGCGACGTCACCCGGCCGACCATCCCTCTCATCATCTGCTCATGCGAACTCCTGCCTCGCCTTTCTGGCCGATCGCCAGCGGTCTGACGCTCCTCGCGGCCGCGGGATGCATCATCTCGCGAGGAGTGGTCGTTGAACGCGTCTCACACACGGCCCGCGACTCAGTGCGGGTCACCTCTCCCGTGAAGGCACATCTCGGCGACGGATCGATTGTCGTCTATGCGAAGGGGATGTCCATCGCGCGCAACCAGGTCTTCGGGAACGGGCGTCGCTACACGCCTCTGCTGTCCGAGCTCCAGCCAGTCGACTCGATCCCGCTCGACAGCGTGATCGGGATGGAGACCTTCCGCACCGAGATCAACAGCGGGTCTACCATCGTCTACTCGACACTGGCCACTGCCGCGACGCTCGTCGGGGGAATCGGCCTCGCCTGCCTCGCGGACCCGAAGTGCTTCGGCTCGTGCCCGACATTCTACGCCGACAGCGCCGGCGTGCCCGTGCTCGAAGCGGAGGGATTTTCGTACAGCATCGCTCCCCTGCTCGAGGCGCGCGACGTTGATCGCCTGCGAACGCAGCCGGACACCGCCGGGATCGTCAGGCTCCAGGTGTGGAACGAAGCGCTCGAGACCCATTACATCAATCACCTCGCCCTGCTGGAGACGACGCACTTGGCGGGCGAGTTCGTGCTCCCCGACGAGCGCGGGCGACCGGTCGCTGTCGCGCGCTACGTCGATGGCGTTCGCGCAACCGACCGCGCAGGACGCAACGTAACATCGCTGCTCGATCGCGCCGACGGTATGCTGTTCACTAGCGCCGACACGACGCTCGGCGCCGTGACCGCTCAGGACATGGATGACCACATCGACCTCGTGTTTCAGCGCCCCGCCGGGAGCGACAGCGTCGCGATCGTGCTCCGCATGCGCAACAGCCTGTTGAACACGATTCTGTTCTACGATTTCATGCTCGCCCGCCCCGGCGCTCGTTCGCTCGACTGGATGGAACAGGACCTCGGCCGCATCGGTCCGACGGTGGCGTTGGGGAAGTGGTATTCCGGTCGCCTCGGTCTCCGTATCTATGTCGATGGCGGCTCCGGGTTCGAGCAGGTCGTGAAGCTGTCCGACTATGGGCCCATCGCATGGCGCGACGTCGCCGCCGTGATCCCTGTGCGCGGAGCCGGCGATTCAGTTCGCGTCCGGCTCGCGTTTCTCGCCGACCAGTGGCGCATCGACCGGTTGTCGGTAGCGGCGAGCGTCAGGCACCTCCCGGCACGAGAGATCAAACCGCTCTCGGTGGAAGGCGCAAGCAACACGCTCGAGCCCATCGCGCTTCGCGCCGTGAGCTCGGCAGACGAGAACTATCTGAAGACGTCGCCGCGCCAGCGCTTTACCGTCGCGTTCGACGTGGGACGCAGCGACGCGTCCACCCGGCGCACCTTCCTGCTCGTTTCGCAGGGCTACTACACGGAGTGGGTGCGCGGAAGCTGGATGACGGGCGTGCGTGATACGACGGCGTTCAAGCCTGAGGACGCCACCTTGCTGCGCGCGCTGAGAAGTTGGCGCGCTGAGAAGGATTCGATGGAGAAGCAGTTCTACCGCAGCCGAATCCCGGTACAGTGACCATGACAGCTATCCGACACGTTCTCATCGGCGTCGCGACGGTCGTCGTCGCGGCATGTTACACCGGGCCGAGCGCCGCCAGCTACGCGCCCGCTCACGACCCCGCAGGGGCCCAAGTGAAGCTCAAACTGACCAAGGGATCCATGCGCGGCGAGTTGCTCGAAGTGCGCGACAGCGCGCTCGTCGTCTGGAACGGTTGCCACATGAGCCTCGTGCTCTTCAGCGCCATCGAAGAGGCGAGCTTTGGCGGACCGGACACGTACTACGAGGGGGGACGGCCCGCGCGGGAAAGTTTATTACTCATGCGAATGCTCAGCCGATTCCCGGGCGGAATGCCAAAAGGCGTCGAGGCCGACCTGCTCAAGTGCTCCGGCGAGGCGGCGCCAGCAGTCGTGTCCCGATGACATCGGCGGCGTGCGTGGTCGCGGCGCTCGGCGTCATAACGTTGATGACGCCAGCCATGATGAGCGTCAGCGCACAGGAACACGCGCATCACTCCATGCCGCAGGCCGCAGCGGCACCCGATGCAGCCACTGCGTTCGTCGTGTCTGCGCGCGAGGGTACGGCGCGATACCAATCGCTGGACAGCGCGATCATCGACGGCTATCGCCGGGTCGGCGGAGACATCCCGAGCATGGGCGAGCACTGGATACATCCCGCACGTGTGATGTCCGGCATACTGGTCGCGCGTCGCCCGAGCGTGTTGATCTACACGCGAGTCGCAGGACAGCCCAAGCTCGCCGGCGTCGCCTACACGGCGGTGCTTCGCCCAGGCGATCCATACCCCGACTCGCCGGCCGGCGCCGACGCATGGCACGAACATAACGGCGGCGTGGACGAGGGGACGCTTCCTCTCGCTCACGCCGCACACGCGCCGAGTCAGGAGCCGACGCGAGTTGCCGTCATGCACGCGTGGATCTGGGTCGCCAATCCCCGCGGCGTATGGGTCGCCGACAACTGGGCGATGCCATTCGTGCGTGCTGGCCTGCGCCCCGATTCCGCGGCGTGGGCCGCCGCACACGCCCTCGCCCTCACGGCAGACGGAGGTCCGGCCTACTACGAGCGAGCCATCGCTCTCACCGTCGGCACCGATGAACCGCTCCGCACCCGCGCGCACATCGCTCTCACCGAATCCGCTGCCGCCGCGACCGCGATTCGGGACGCTGCATCAGGCAGGCTGACCGTGTCCGACCTCGCGCGCCTCGACTCGATATGGAACGGTTTGTGGGCGGGCCTCGCTGCGAGCTCGACTGCCGCACAGGCGGAGCGTCTGAACCGTCTCACGGATTCGCATCGTTAGTCAGTCACCGAGGGGATGCAGAGAGGGCCGGGATTCCCCGGCCCTCTCTGTCGAACTGATCTCACATCACACTCGCTCACATCGCGGCGCGACAGCGAAGCGTCAGACGTCGAGGTTGCTCACGAAGCGCGCGTTCTGTTCGATGAAGATGCGCCGCGGCTCGACCTCGTCGCCCATCAGCGTCTGGAAGATCTGATCAGCGAGCACCGCGTCTTCCATGTTGACCTTGAGCAGCGTGCGGCGCTCCGGATCCATCGTCGTGTGCCAGAGCTGGAGCGGATTCATCTCGCCAAGTCCCTTGTAGCGCTGCACGTTGATGTTCCCACGCCCTTCGCCGTTCGAGCCACCGCCGAGCCGCTTCGCGATCTCGTCGCGCTCAGCTGCATCGTAGGCGTAGTACTCTTCCTTCCCCTTGGCGACGCGGAAGAGCGGCGGCTGCGCGATGTAGATGAAGCCGGCGTCGATCAGCTCGGGCATCTGACGGAAGAAGAACGTCAGCAGCAGCGTGCGGATATGCGCGCCGTCGACGTCCGCATCCGTCATGATGATGATCTTGTGATAGCGCGCCGAGTCGAGCTTGAACTCGTCCTTGATCCCCGATCCGATCGCCGTGATGATCGTCCGGATCTCCTCGTTCGAGAGGACCTTGTCGATGCGGGCCTTCTCGACGTTGATGATCTTGCCGCGCAGTGGCAGAATCGCCTGGAACGCACGGTCGCGCCCCTGCTTCGCCGAACCACCGGCTGAGTCGCCCTCGACGAGGTAGATCTCGCACAGCGACGGATCGGTCAGCGAGCAGTCGGCGAGCTTGCCGGGCAGGTTGCCGATGTCGAGCGCCGACTTCTTGCGCGTGAGGTCGCGCGCCTTGCGAGCGGCCTCACGGGCGCGCGCGGCGCTCATCGCCTTGTCGATGACGGCGTTCGCGACGCGCGGATGCTCCTCGAGATAGGACCCGAGCAAATCGTTGACGACCGACTTCACGGCGCTCTCCGCTTCGGAGTTGCCGAGCTTCGTCTTCGTCTGTCCCTCGAACTGGGGCTCGTGGACCTTGATGCTGAGGACGGCCGTTAGGCCTTCGCGGACGTCATCGCCAGTGAGCACGGTCTCCTTGTCCTTCTTGGCGAGACTCGACTTCTGGATGTACTGGTTGATGACGCGTGTCAACGCGCTCTTGAAGCCGGTCAGATGCGTCCCGCCTTCGTGCGTGTTGATGTTGTTGACGAAGGAAAAGACGTTCTCCGTATAGCCGTCGTTGTACTGCATCGCGATCTCGATCGCGATGTCGTCCTTCTCGGTCTCGAGGTAGATGACCTCGTTGTGCAACGACTTGCGGCTCGCATTGAGGTACTGCACCATCTCGCGCAGCCCGCCCTTGGCGTGAAAGATCTCCTCCTGCTCCTCACCGGGACGCTCGTCCTTGAGGCTGATCGTCACGCCCTTGTTGAGGAAGGAGAGCTCTCGGAGGCGCGCCTGAAGCGTGCCGTAGTGGTACACGAGCACAGTGAATATCTGCGTATCCGGCTTGAACCAGACCTTCGTGCCGGTCTCGCGGCTCACTTTTCCAAGCACCTTCAGCTTCGTCTGCGTGTCGCCACGCACGAAGTCCATGTAGTGCTCCTTCCCGTCTCGCTTGACCCAAACCTTGAGCTCTTCCGACAGCGCGTTGACGACGGACACGCCGACGCCGTGCAGCCCGCCCGAGACCTTGTACGAGCTCTTGTCGAACTTGCCGCCCGCGTGCAGCATCGTCATCGCGACTTCGACACCCGGGATCTTCTCCATCGGGTGGACGTCGACCGGAATGCCGCGGCCGTTGTCATCGACCGTGATCGAGTTGTCCGGATGAATGAAGACGGCGATGCGATCCGCGTGGCCGGCGAGCGCCTCGTCGATCGAGTTGTCGACGACTTCATATACGAGGTGGTGCAGTCCGCGCTCCGACGTGGAGCCGATGTACATGCCGGGGCGTTTCCGAACGGCCGCGAGCCCCTTCAGTACTTGAATCTGGCCTGCGTCGTACGAGGTGGGTGACGTCTCGGCGTTCTTCGTGGGTGGCTTCTCGCCGTCGTACGAGTTTGGTAGCTTCTCGCCGTTCTTCGACATGGAATTGGGCTGCGAATAAAAACCGAAAAACTTCTCCTCTAGCTCTAGAAATGTAACCGCGGCGACCCGAAATATCAACTGTCGGGCCGCCGCGTATTTCGTTGCCGCGAAAGGAGTTAGTAAGGCTTTGGAAGTTCGCTCGCCCGGCAGCGCATTAGTTCGCCTTCAGGGCCTGTGCGTCGCTTCGATTCCGGTCGAATTGTCCAGCTCGGCAGCGGCCCGGCCGAGTGTTCTGAGCAGGCGCGTAGCTTCGAGTCGGTCTGTCTTCGAAAGACCGGACAGCGCGCGCCCAATGCGCTTGGCGTGCTTCGGAAAGATTCGCTTGATCAGCGCCTCACCCTGTTTCGTGAGCACGGCGTATCGTGCGCGTCGATCCTCCTTGCAGGTCTGTCGCTCGACGAGACCCTTCGCCTGTAACCGATCCACCAGGAAAGTGATTCCGCCACTGGAAACGAGGATGCGCCGCTGTATCTCGCCCAGCAGCTGCGGCCCCTTGTGGAAGAGCACTTCGAGTATCGCGAACTCGGCGATCGTCAAACCGTGAGCTGCGGCATCCGCCTCGGCGTGGCGCGACACCGCGGCATACGCCTTCGACAAGACGACGAAAAGTTTAAGGTCGTCTTCGTGTCCAGTGGCACCGACGACCCGAGGGCCTCGGGACACAGTGCGGGATGGCGTGTGCACGGTGGTATTCATCTCACTACTAAGGTAATCGAGGTGCGCCGCCGGTGCAAGCGACTCACTGACGGCGTAGAAGCCAGCGGATTCGCTCGACCCTGTGCCGACCTGGCTTCGCATTCAACTTCTTCA
>Ga0307296_10000611_pt1 | contig 17156 bp, 17 predicted proteins | sample ER_DNA_153_FD_194467 | JGI IMG/M metagenome (GOLD analysis project Ga0307296, IMG submission 194467) | Bulk soil microbial communities from the East River watershed near Crested Butte, Colorado, United States - ER_DNA_153 | ecosystem: Environmental > Terrestrial > Soil > Floodplain | place... | reverse complement strand
ATCGCCACTTCAGGCGGCTTGGCGAGCTTCAAATTGGCGACACTATCACGACATATACAGAACAGGATACAACGTTCTGGCGCGTTGCCGGCCGAAAGGTCGTTACCAGCGGCGCGCCTGCTTTACGCCGAGAGTCCGAGCCAGTCCTAACTCTTACCACTTGCTGGCCAATCGGGTATCTCGGTGGAGCACCGGAGCGTCTCATCCTCAAGGCGGTGCCAATCACACACGAGACTCCACCCGGTGCACGAGCCTTCACTATTACGGATTCTCCCTGACGTTGTGGCCGCCCTGTCCAGCAGGGTGCCGATCGTCGCGCTAGAGAGCTCCGTGTTCGCGCAGGGCCTCCCAATTCCCCACAATCGAACCGCGGCGACCGCCATGACGAGAGCTATCTCGTCGCGCGGGGTGCTTCCGGCGATCGCCGCCGTCGTTCGCGGCGTGCCGACGATGGGCATCGAACCGCACGAGCTCGAGCGCTTTCTCGCGCGCGAGGGCGTTCGGAAAGTCTCCGCACGTGACCTCGGTGTCGCCGTCGCGGCGGGTCAGGATGGCGCGACCACAGTCGCTGCCACGCTCGCCCTTTGCACGCTCGCCGGCGTGCGCGTCTTCGCGACCGGCGGCATCGGCGGTGTCCACCGCGAGCCGAGCATCGACGAGAGCGCCGATCTCAATGAGTTGGCGCGGTCGCCGATCGTTGTCGTCTGTGCCGGCGCGAAGTCGATTCTCGACCTGCCAGCGACAGTTGAGCGCCTCGAAACATTGGGCATTCCCGTGATCGGCTACGGAACGTCCGAGCTGCCCGGCTTCTTTACCGCCGAGACGGGGCTTCCCGTCTCCGGACGCGCCGACTCACCCGGCGAGGTGGCGCGAATCGTCGGCGCTCACTTCGGCCTCGGGCGACGCAGCGCGATCCTGATCGTCATACCACCGCCGGCCCGGTTCGCACTGACGCGCGCGCGAGTGGAACGCGCGGTCGAGCGGGCGTTGAAGGAAGCGAGGTCGCGCGGCGTGCGCGGTGCGGACGTCACGCCGCTGCTGCTGGCTGAAGTAGAGCGTGAGACGGACGGCGAATCGCTCGCCGCCAATCTCGCGTTGCTTGAACGCAATGCCGGGGTCGCAGCGGACATCGCCATCGCGGCGCGGGACGTGCTTGAAGAGAGGATTGAACTCGGCGGCGTCCGGATGGTACAATAGGCTGAACTCACATCCGCGGAGGACTTCGCGCCAATGGCCACCCCGTTCCTGAGCTCGGAAGAGTACGACGAGCGGGCCCACCAGTTGTACAGCGAGGGGCAGTACGACGAAGCTCTCGACGTACTGCGCGAGGGGTTGTCGTTGTATCCGAACGCGGTCGAGTTGCACATCGGGGTCGGGTACGCGCGGCTCGCGCGTGAGGAGTATGCGTGGGCGCGACGCGCGTTCGAGGAAGCGCTGGTCCTCGAGCCGGAACACGAGGACGCGCTGGCAGGGCTCGGCGAGACGCTGCTCAAGCTCGGGCAGCGAGACGGAGCGCTCCGCTGCATGCGCCGGACGCTGGAGCTCGGATACAGCGACGATCTCGATCTGATGCTGCAGATCGGCCGCGCGCTCTTCCGCGAGGGCGAGGTGCCTGAGGCGCGCGACTTCTTCGAGGCTGCCTCGCGCCACGCGCCGGAGAGCGCGGAGGTCGTGAGCTGCCTCGGCTACGTCCAGCACCGGCTCGGTGACGACGACGGCGCGATCGCAACGCTGCGCCGCGCGCTGCAGCTCGACGCCGATCACCACGAGGCGCGCATCTATCTGGCGAACATCCTGTATGATCGCGGCGACCACGAGGCCGCGCTCTACCACCTCGAGCGGACGACACCCCCCGACCACTGGGACGAGCTCGCGATCTGGCGTCTGCTCGAAATGAAGCGCACGCTCTTCAACCTGCCGGAGAACGATCCCGAGCTCAAGCCGTGGGAGGAGCGGCTCGTCGAGCTGTCCAACGACATGGACGACATCGACGAGATGCTCGCCGAAGTCGAGGCCAAGGTCGCCGAAGAGGTGGAGACGGCGCGCGCGCAGGCTCTGGGGCAGCTCGAGCTGTTCGGTGCGCTGCTCGCCGACCTCGCGACGCAGAAGGAAGTCGCGGACGGGCCTAACGCGCGCCACTCGGTGACGACGCGGGAAGGGCGCGAGTTCGCCGGCACGTGGGACGAGATCGTGCAGCGCATGAGGGATGAGAGCGGCAGCGGCGGCCGGACGCTCGACGAGTACATGCAGCACGAAGCGAAGCGCGGATATACGTTGACAGGCATGAAGATCTCCACGACGGACGCCGAGACGTTCATCCGGGCGAGCGCCGACGCAGGGCTGTTGAGGATCGTCAGCTGATGGCCGGCCAGGACGTGCGATCGGCCCTCGCCGCGCTCGACGCGGCGCGGCCGGTCATCGCGCGGCTGGATGGCTCGCGACATCCCGAAGACCTGGCGGCGGACATCATCGAAAGCTGGAGCGCGGTCGAGACCGCGCTCCGCTCGTTGGTAGGTGGGTCGTCGCTGAGTGGACAGGCACTCGTTCGCGAAGCGCGCAGCCGCCAGCTGTTGACGCTCGAGCAGGCAAATTCGCTCGTCCAGTTCCAGGCGGCGCGCGACCGGGCGTCGCGCACCGATTACAGGCCTAACGCGAGTGACGCCGCGGCGGCGCGCGCCGGCTATCTCTCGCTCGAGTCGGGACTGATGTCGGCCCTCAACCCGGCGCCGGTCGCGTCGGTGCAGACACCGCGCTCCGCGCCGACGACACCGTTGCCGAGCGGGGAGTCGTTCGCACCCGCCGGCGGGAGATTTCGGAGCACTCCGTGGCGGATCGGCGCGATCGCTCTGGTCGTCGCGGTTGTCGCGGGCATCGTGTGGCTGGTGGTCCCGAGCTCGTCCCGCAGCGACGGCACACGCGAAGGATTACGCCTGCTCGCCCAGGGGAAACGCGAGGTGGCGCGCGATGTCTTCAAGAAGGCGGCGCGCGACAATCCGCGTTCGGCGCTGCCGCTCGTCTACATCGGCCGCATGTACCGCGACGAGCAGCGGTACGATTCGGCGCGTGTGTACCTCGAGGCCGCGATTCGTCGCGACCCGAAGAGCGGACCGGCGTTCCGCGAGCTCGCGAAGCTGCTCTTCCTGCAAGGCAACTACGACGGTGCGCGCGTCTTCTTTGTCCGCGCGGCGCAGGCCGACGCTGGCGACAAGGAGGCGCTGGGCTATCTTGGCTGCACGCTCATCAGAATGGGCCGGGTGCCGGAGGGCCAGAGCTTCATTCGACGCGCCGGTCCGGGGCAGTGGGAGGCGTGCGCGATGCAGCTCGCGCCGGGAAGTGTGCCGCCGGGGGTGCCTCCCGCCTAACGACCGCGCGGGAGGCTGGTGATCCGCTTCGACGACGTCGGCAAGACCTACGCGCCTCTCCGCGGTCCGCGCGTGCGCGCCGTCGACGGGATGACCTTGGACGTCGATGCCGGCGAGGTCTTCGGCATCGCCGGCCCGAACGGCGCTGGCAAGACGACGATGATCGCGATGATGCTCGGCTTCCTGCCTCCAAGCGCCGGGCGCATCACGGTCGATGGCCTCGCGCCACGCGCGTTCGTCGAGCGCCATGGCATGGGCTATCTCTCGGAGCTGATCGCGATCAATCCGCGCTGGCGGGCGCGCGAATCGCTCGTCCGGTTGGCGACCCTCGCCGGACTGGCAGCGGGCGTACTCGGCGCTCGTGTCGACGAACTGCTGGCGCTCTTCGGCCTCGAGAAGCACGCGCACAAACGCACGAAGCAGCTCTCCAAAGGGACGCTGCAGCGCCTCGGGCTCGCACAGTCGCTGCTGCGCGACGAACGCGTCCTGATCCTCGACGAGCCGACGCACGGCCTCGATCCGATATGGACGCAGCGATTCCGCGAGCTCGTGCCGCGACTGCGCCGTGCGGATCGGGTGATCGTCGTCGCTTCGCACAACCTCGACGAGCTCGAGCGACTTGCCGATCGCGTGGCGATCGTCGATCGCGGGCGGCTTCAGCGGATCGTGCGCACGCGCGGGACGGCGAGCGGCCCGACGCCGACACGCTATCGCATCGCGGCGCAAAACGCGGACTCCCTCATGGCGGCGATCTTTCCGGGCGCGGTTTCGGCAGGCACCGGAGAGTTTGATGTCCCGGTCGCGGATCTCGCGGTGCTCAACGCTGGCCTCCGCGCATTGCTCGCGGGCGGCGCGCTGCTCGTCAGTGTGTCGCCCGCATACTCGAGTCTCGAGGAGCAATTTCGTCAGGCGGTCGGGGAGGGAGCATGAGCGGACGCGCACGGCTCGCCCGATATGCGCTGTGGCAGGGGTTCGACTTCGTGGTCGAGCGGGCCGCCGCGATCGTCATCGTCCTTGGAGTCTACCTCTATCTGGCGCACCTCGCCTTCGGCAGCGCGCCGACGACGCCCGGCGGCGCGGTGTCCCCGGCGATGCTTCGCGCAGTCGCGCCACTGATGATGAAGAACATGCTGAGCACGACCTGGATCATGGTCGGCCTGCTTGCCGCGAACGGGATCAGCGCAAACGACCGGACGACGGGACGCTTCCGATTCCTCTTCTCGAAACCGCTCCGCGTCGAGGCGTACTACGCGCAGGCGTTCACGATCAACGTCGTGCTCGCGTCCGCGTGCCTGTTGTCGTCCGTGATCCTGATCGGCAGGTGGACGTCGGCGCCGGCGGCATTCGTGCAGGACTCACTGATCGTCGCGGCGTCCGGCGTCGTCGGGATCAGCGGCATGTGCTTCCTCTTCTCGGCGATCTGGCGATTCGACTGGGTCGCCACCGTCGCTGTCTGGGGCGCGGTGAACCTGCTGTACGTCAAATATCCTGGCGCCGCGTGGCTCAGGTTCCTGCCGCCGACTAACGTTGTTGGTGACCAGATCGACCTCCTCGGCGCCTCGCTGCCGATCGAGGTCAAGCCCCTGCTCTGGTTCGTCGCCTTTGGCCTGCTCTGCTTCACGGCCGGTCTCGTCACCCTTCGCCGCCGCCCGCTCTCCACATGACCGCGCTCGACCGACCGTCCGCATTGCCCACGCTCGACCCGGCCACGATCAAGCGCGTCGTGCTCCGAAACGGCCTAACGGTGCTGGTCCGGCGCGATGTGTCGGCTCCGGTGGCGGCCGCCGTCACGTATGTGAAGGCCGGCTACTTCGACGAGACGGACGACGTCGTCGGAATCGCCCACGTGCTCGAGCACATGTTCTTCAAGGGTACCGACAAGCGCGGTGTCGGCGAGATCTCGAAGCAGACGAAGGCAGCCGGCGGCTACCTCAACGCGCACACGATCTACGATCACACGAGCTATTACGTCGTACTGCCGTCGAGCGGCTTCAGCGCCGGTCTCGAGGTGCAGGCCGACGCGTACGCCAACTCAAGGATCGACGCCAGGGAGCTGGACAAGGAGCTCGAGGTAATCATTCAGGAGGCGAAGCGGAAATCCGACAATCCGCCGGCCGTCGCCGGCGAGACCCTCTACGAGGTGCTTCACGACCGGCATCGCATCCGCCGGTGGCGCATCGGGCGCGAGGAGGGACTGCGCCGGCTGAGCCGCGATGCGCTCGTCGCCTTCTATCGCAACTACTACCGGCCGAGCAACACGATCCTCTCGATCGTCGGCGACATCGACGTCGACAGGACGCTGCAAGACGTCGAGCGGCTGTACGGATCGCTGACCGACGCTGGGGTCACGCGCTCGATCGGACCCGAGGAGACGAAGGACCCGGAATTCCGCTATCGTGAGATGTCCGGCGACATCGCGCAGACGCAGCTCGTCATGGGCTGGCGCACCGCGCCCACCGATTCGCCTGACACGCCGTTGCTCGATCTCGCTTCGACCGTGCTCGGAGCGGGGCGCGCCTCCCGGCTCTATCGTGCGGTCCGCGAGCGTCAGCTCGCCGCGTCGGTCAGCGCGTACAACTACACGCCTACAGAGCTGGGTGTGTTCGTCATCCACGCCGAGACGGAGCCGACGACGACGATCGGCGCGGCACGGGCGATCTGGACGCAGCTCGCCGACCTGCAGGATCGCGGTGTCACCGATCAGGAGCTCGAGCGCGCCCGCAGACTCTACGAAGCGCGGTGGGTCCGGCGCTTCGAGACGATGGAGGGCCAGGCCAACTACCTCGCCGAGTGGGAGGCGATGGGCGACTGGCGCCTTGGCGCGCGATATCTGCAGAACATCATGTCGGCGACACCGGAACAGGTAACGGACGTCGTGTCTCGCTACCTTGTTCCCGACGCGGCGTCGGTCGTCGTCTATCGTCCGAGCAGCGCGATGCCAGTCGCACGCGATGCGAGGGCGTTTCGCCAGGAGCTCGCTGGGTCGAGGGATGCGCTGCTTCCGCCAACGCCGCCGCGAGCGGTGCGAAGCTCCGTCGTGCCGCTCGCGGCACCGGACTTCGAGCGCGCGGAATCGGGTGTCAGCGTCTACCGAACGGAACACGGCGTGCCGATCCTCGTGCGCCGGAAGCCTGGCGCGCCGCTGGTCAGCATCGGCGTCAGCGCGTTAGGCGGCCCAGCCGAGGAGTCTCCTGAGACGGCCGGCCTGACGACGCTCATGGTCCGCACCGCCGTCAAGGGAACGACGACGCGCACCGCCGAGCAGATCGCCGAGGACGCGGAGCTGCTCGGCGGGAGCGTCGGCGGAAGCGCGGGCTCGGAGAGCTTCGGCTGGTCGATCACGGTGCCGAGCAAGCACTTCGCCGCGGCGACCGAGCTGCTCGCCGACGTCGTACAGCGGCCGATCTTCCCCGTCGACGCGCTGGAGACGGAACGCTCGGTCGCGGTCGCCGACGTGAAGACGCTTCGTGATGACATGTATCGCTTTCCGCTGCGACTCGCCGTCGAGGTGGCGTTCGCCGGACACGAGTACGGCATTCCGGTTGGTGGCACCGAAGAGTCGCTGCAGAGCATCTCGTCGCAGGCCGTCGTCGAATGGCACGCCGAGCGTGCGCTCCACGCACCGCTCGCGATCGCCGTCGTCGGCGACCTCGAGCCGGACGACGCGGCCGCCATCGTCGCGCGTGAATTCGCCAGTCTTCGCATCAGGCAGCCGGCGATGCCGTCTGCGCCGGCGTGGCCCACCCAGGTCATCGCGAATGCGACGTCCCGCGACAAGGCGCAGACAGCACTTGCGATCGCCTTTCAGGGTCCGGCGCGAGACGACGACGACCGTTATGTGACGGGACTCATCGCGACCATCGCCAGCGGGCTCGGTGGACGGTTCTTCGACGAACTCCGCGACCGACAGTCGCTCGCATACACGGTGCACGCCTTCGGCGCCGAACGCCGCCGGGCGGGCCTGTTCGTCGCCTACATCGCCACCTCGCCAGCGAAGGAAGGGCTCGCCCGCGACGGGTTGCTGCGCGAGTTCACGCGCCTGCGCGAGCAGCCGGTGAGCGAGGACGAGATCCGGCGCGCGAAGAGCTACGCGATCGGCACGCACGCGATCCGCCAGGAGAGCGGTGGGGCGGTCATGGGCGACGTGCTCGACGCGTGGCAGTTCGGCGGAGACCTCGGCGAGCTGACGCGCTTCGAGGAGCGCGTCGACGCCGTGACGGCCGAGCGGATCCTGGATGTCGCGCGGCGATACTTCGATCCAGCGCAGCGCGTCGAGGGGATCGTGCGAGGAATAGAGCCGGTCGTCGGTAGCCGGTAGCAACGACAACTGCAACAGCAACGGCAACTGCAACTGCAACTGCAAGCGAAACTAATCGACGCGGATGAGACAGATGAGCCAAATCATGTCGGAAAGGCGTAAAGAAGCAGCTTTGGAAACAGCGTGATGCATCCCGAGGCAGTATCAAAAACAAGCTGTTGCAGTTGCAATCAAGAAGCTGTTTGTCTGGAGGGCGATTGGCCGCCCGGTATCACGTTGGCTTCGACTGATCTGAATCATCCTCTCATCCGCGTCGATTAGTTTCGCTTGCCGTTGCCGTTGCTACCGTCTATCGGTTCTCCCGCAGCGCACTGACCGCGCGCGCGATGGCGGCGGTGGCAGGACGGAGACGCCGGCTGGAGGCGCGAAGGCCGATCGTCGTATCGTAGTCGCCGGCCTCGGCGACGATGAAGCCGCGGATCACCGCCCGGCTCGTCGCCCACGACAGCATTCCGCTGAGGGCGCGCTCCTGGCTCGCCTCGCCGTGCACCGACGGCAGACTTCCCGCCGCCCAGATCCAGTGCTCCTTCGACGAGCGCGTGGCGCGCATGAAGCGATCAGCGGCGGACATGGCGGCGTCGAGCTCGCGTGTGCCGCTCACGCCGGGGAAGATCGTGAACCCAACGACATCCATCGGCGAGCCGGGGGCCGCCGCCCAGGCGAAGAGCGTGCTGTCACGCGCGGTATAGGAGGACGCCGAGACGCCGACTCTCGTCCGCGGGCTCACGCTGTGCGCGGCGGCCGACGCGCGTGCGAGATACGACGTCCACGTCTGCGCGGAGAGGATGCCATATGCCGACGCGCCGCGTCCGTAGGGCTCGACGACGGGGACGAGATAATCGGGGCGGAGCCGTCGGGCGATCCGGCGAACCGCACTGATGCGGCGGTCGGCGTCGAGCGGCGCCGGCACGCCTAACGCTGCAAGGGGCATCGCATTGTCGAGGGAGACGACGAGCAGCGTACTGTCGCGGCGCAGCGCGTCGAGGGTCCGGGCGATGGAGTCGAGCGTCGCGTTCGTCGTCGCCTCCGGCGCGAGGGTGATCGAGACGATGTCCGCGTCGAGTGTGTCGGCGAGGGCGAGATCTTCGCGGATCGCGAGCGGCGGCGGACCCTGGTGCAGGTCGGGGAAGATCTTCACGCCGATCGCGAAGTCGCCTTCCGGACGCTCGCTCAGGCGCGTGTCAGCGTACCGGTCGTAGCTGCGTATGGCCGCGGCGCCCGGCCAGAGCTTGGCGATGATGAGACCCGCCCAGAGCCCGGCCATCGCGCCGAGGATGAGGCGCACGGTCACGCTCAGGCGATAACGCGCCGGGAATGCGGGTGCGAGCAGCGGAACGTGAAAGATCAGTGACGATGTGAGCGCGAGCGGCGAGGTCGTGATGACGAGGGCGCCGTACTGCGCGGCGACGAGTGCGAGCGCCGGTTCCGGCGGCTTGAGGCCAAGGAAGACCGCGTACTTCACGCACGCAGCGAGTGCGATCAGCGTGTCGTAGACGGCGATCGGCAGCCCGATCGCCGGCGTCACGAGACCGCGCACGGTCGCGTAGGTGGCCTGCACCGCGAAGGCGAGCATCGTGATCGGCCAGAGCCAGGCGACCGTCGACAATGCACGGCCATAAAGAAGAGACGACGTGGCGAGGGCCACGAGCATCCCGGGGAGGAGCAGCAGACCGCCGACGCCCGTCACGGCCGCGAACACGCGCGGCGCCGCGCGGGCGCGAGCGATCTGTCCGGTCATCCAGACATCCCAGACGATGATGAAGACGATCGCGACCGCGTGGAGCGGAAGTAGTGCGGCAGTCATCCCCGCGTACGCGTCTCGCTCCGCACTTCGCGCGCGCCCAGGCGGCGCGTGAAGACGTCGAGCGCCTTCTGCACGTCGTGCTTCTCAGTCGCAAGGATGTCGAGCAGCAGCAGGCCTCGCGCGGGAAACCCGTGCGCGAAAATGTGGCACCCGTCGATCATCAACAGGCCGGCCACGACACCCTCCGGCAGTGTGCGCACGACGGGAGCGCCGACCGGATTCAGTCCGACCGCGCCGGCGGCAGCGATGACGAGTCCGGACACGAGCCCTTGATCGCCGAGCTTGGCCGGCGCGACGTCGATGAAGTCCGCGCTCAGATGCGTGTACGGTCCTCCCGCGGTCGCGCTCACCGCGTCACGAACGCGGCGGCCGGCACGACGGCGGCGAGCGAGCGGAAGCCGCTCGGCCCCACTGCACGCACGCCAGCGTAGGCATCGTCGAGCTGCACGGAGAGCAGATACGTCGTGTCCGCGCCCACGGCGACGACGCGCTCCCACTGCGGTGCCGTCGTGCGACGGACGAGCACCTCGTACGACGCGGCGCCGGGGACGCGCCGCCAGGTCAGACGCCACTTCTGACCGCCCGAGGCCGCGTCGCGCCTAACGACGGCGGAGTCGGGCATCGGCGGGGCGGCGGCGAGGGCGCCGATCGTAGCGCCGTTGAGGCGCGCCACGCGCGACACGTAGCCGAAGTCGACGTCGGCCAGAGTGTCGGTCGGCAGATGTTGGCGCTTGTAGTTCTCGAGGCGCTCGGTGAAGCGCACCGCCGGATCGCCTTTGTTGTGGAAGGGAATGTGATCCCCGCCGCGGTTGATCCGGTCGAGGCGAAAGACGGGCAGTACCGCGAACGACGGCTGGTACGTCTCGCCCGCGCTCCACACGTAGCGGAGCAGCTCTCGACTCACGCCGGCGTCCGGATCGGCGCCGAATACGCGAATCGACGTCGAGTCTCTGGTGCCGTCGTCGGCGACGACGTTGCCGACGATGTCGTCCGTCATCGCCGCAAGGATCCGGTAGCCTTGCGCGTGCAGGCGCTCTGCGAGATGGGTCGAACCGAGAAGGCCCAACTCTTCGCCAGAATAGACGGCGAAGACGATCGTCGCGTTCAACCCGTGCGGGAAATGGCGGGAAAAGACGCGGGCGAGCTCGATCACGGCGGCACTGCCCGAGCCGTCGTCATCGGCACCGGGAGCGTTCGACGTCGCGTCGAAGCGGTCCTTGTTGCAGACGCAGGAATCGTAATGTCCGCCGATGACGATCACACGCGACGTGTCGCGGCCGGGCAGCCAGGCGAGGACGTTGACGACGTTCACGGACGGCTTGTCCGGGTGGCGCGCGATAGTCAGCATCGCCGGGTCGAGCTCGACGCGCAGGCAACCGCCGCACTCCGCCGCATAGCGCGACAGCTCGCCGAAGATCCATCGCCGCGCCGCACCGATGCCGCGCGTCGCGCTCACCGTATCACTCATCGTGTGGCGAGTTCCGAACGCGACGAGCGTCGAGTCGGTCACCCGCAACCGCGCCGGGCTGATGTCGGTCAGCGCCGCCGCGAGCGCCGGGTCTACCGTTAGGCCGCCGCGCGCATCGAGCACCACACCCTCACCCGCCGCGACGACGTGCGCCGTCGCTTCAGCGCGACGCGCGCCACCCGGCATGCACGCCGACATCGCGCCGAGCAGCACCAGGAAAGCCTGGCGAAACGCGCGAGCCGGCCGCCGATTCAGAACGTGCATTGTGTAACTGTTGCGGGAGGTAGAGGAACCGCGGCGGCCCTCGCCGTTATCGCGCCGTCGCGCACCGAATCAGCGGGTTGGAGCACCGTCAACGTACTCTTGAATGTACCCGTCACGCGGCGCATGCCGAGATCGGCACCCGTCGACAGTTCCGTACCCGTGACGTTGAAGTCAAAGTCACCGCGCACCCAGCCGCACAATGCTGCCGGTCCGACGAACACGAGCTCGCGGATGTTGACCGTTCCGCCGGTCGAGCGGAAGATCCGCTGGACAACGGGTGGCGAGCCCGGGCTGTTGTATCGCACCATGCCGAACGCCACTGTCGCGCGGCCCGCCTTCGCTTCGTCGAGCGTCGGTGCCCCTATGAGCGCGTCCACCTGTCCCGCGTGCGGGACGCCTGGGAGGACGAGCCACAGCTCGATCGTGTCGGCCGCGGTTCCCGCGACGAGCGCCGACGCACCGACGACGAGCCTGGTCTCGCCCGACTTGAGCATCTGAAAGACGGCCAGCCTGTTCGTGGCAAGCGAGTCGATTGCCGCGCCCGCGCGCACAGGCAGGGTGTCCATCGTCGCGAAGAGCGTATCGCGCTGGGCGCCCAAGCCGTAGAGCGAGACGAATGGCGCGTTCATAAGCGCTTTCAGAGTACCCGAGCCCGACGCTCCGCCTTCCCAAGTGCCGCTCAACTCCACCTGCGCGACAGCCGCACGCTGCTCTCCTACCGTCGAGATGACGTCAAGGATCCGCAGACAGCCTCTCGTGTTCGTGAGCCAGCGCGTGTAGTCGCGAGCGGCGGCATCGTACGCGTCACCGTAGACGGCGAACGGCCCTGTCGGCGTGAAATCCGGATCGTTGAACTGCGCGGCCGACACAGGCGTCAAATCATAACTCTTGCCCGCCACCGGTTCGTTCGGGAACAGAATGAACAGTTCAGACGTCGGCCGCCCCTCGGCGTCAGTTGCGAACGCATCGAGGACGGCCAGCGTGGCAAGGCTGGCATTGGCTGTGTAGCCGCCTGCGCCTCCGGTGAAGACGCGCGCCTGCGAGCCAGTAATGCTCACCTGTGACGTACCGCGCGTGAGGCTGGACGGAATTGTGACATCGCCGCAGTCTGCATCGGGCGCCGGCGGCTCCTTGCCGCAGCCGAGCACGACGAGGATGGCGAGCGCCGCGAGACACCCGGCGACGGGCGCGTGAGAACGAAGATGAGTGAGGGACATCGTGTAGGTCCGTCGTTGTTCCGATCGGCGAGACCGCCGCGCGCTCAGAACATCGACATCGCGAGGAACGACTTCAGCGAGTCGTTCGTGGAGCGGAGGCGGCCCGACTGCAGTCGCACGACGGACCAGAGCACCTTGTACGCGACGTCGCGGTTGAAATCCAACAGAAGCTCGAAGTCAGAGCGGACGATCGTGATGACCTTCGTTCCACCGTGGGAGATTGCGTCGGTGGAGCGCTCGCTGCGATCGAAGACTGCCATCTCGCCGAAGAGCGATCCAGGCTTGAGCACAGCGAGCGCTTCCTCGCCGCTCCCCGGCACCTCGCGGCTGATCCGCACTTCGCCCTCGACAATGAGGTATAGCCGATTGCCGGACTCGCCCTCACGGAAGATGTATTCGCCGGAGACGAACTCTTGTTCACGGCACACCTCGGCGACACGCGCGAGCTCACCGGAATCAAGATCCCGGAAGATCGACACGTTTCGCAGCAGCTCGGTGATGCCAGCCATCGTCGTCCTCGGTCCTATCGGTGAGGCAAGCTAGGTCGCGCGAACTGTGCTGGCAAGGCGAGCACGCCAGCGATAGACTTTCAGCATGCGCGGCCGATCGTTGCTCTCCGTTCCAAACATGTTGTCGCTGTCGCGCGTCGTCCTCGCCGCGGCATTTCCCTTCGTGCGCACCAGCGCGTGGCAGGCTACCCTCGTCGTCCTCGCCGGCGCGACTGACTTCCTCGACGGCTTCATTGCGCGTGCACGCCATGCCGACAACAAGTGGGGTGCGCTGCTCGATCCGATCACAGACCGCATCTTCGTCTTCACGGCGCTCGCTACATATCTGCTCGTCGGCCAGCTGACCACGGGTCAGTACTTCATTCTGCTCGCGCGCGATCTCGCGACGGCGATCGGTTTCCTCGTCGCGCGCGCGGTGCCGTGGCTGCGCGGCGTCACGTTCAAGGCGCGGCTGACGGGCAAGCTCGTAACGACGTTCCAGCTGATCGTTCTCCTCGCCGTGCCTCTTGTTCCATCAGCAGTGCGGCCGCTCGTCCTCGTCGTCGGTGTGCTCTCCGTGTGGTCGATCATCGACTACACGCTCGCGCTCTGGCGCGCCCGCGTGCCGGCATGAGGGCAAGTGGTGCCGCGCTGGCGGCGATGACGATGCTCGTGGTCCCATGCGTCGCGCCTGCGCAGGAGCACGCACCGATCCGTCCAGAAGTGCGCCTCGATGCCACGTCGGCGACCGTGCAGCGTCTGGAGCTCGGCGCGGGCGCGGCGGTACCGATGGGCAACTACGTACGCATCGCGCTGCTCGCCGGCGGTGGGCTTGCACGCGACGACCGCGTCGGATCGCGAGCAGGTGGTGATCGTCTGGCGGCCGCGAGAGCCGACATCGTGGCGCGATTCCAGATCGATCCCTTTCACCAGAGCCGCCGCGCCCTGTATGGCGGTGGCGGCGCGTCCTATCTGGTGAGCGAAGGAGAGCGCGGTCGCGTTTACATCACGCTGGTCGGCGGGCTCGAGCTGCGCGATCGTGGACACATTGTGCCGGCGATCGAGTTCGCGCTCGGCGGTGGCCTGCGGCTCGGTGTGGTGCTGCGGCGGGCGACGCCACGATGGCGATAACGGCGGGCGGTAGGCGGTGGGCGGTAGACAACTGCGACAACGACGACGACAACAACAAGGACAACGACCGCAACGACACTACCAGCGTTCGGAACCGTGCCGAACGAGCGCACCAAAAACGAGAGAGCGCCTCAGGTATTTCCCTGAGGCGCTCTCATATGACCGCAGCGGTGTCACGCTGCCGAGGTCTGCTGCTTGGGCTTGGGCGGCTGCGCGAAGCGCTCGCCCAAGGTGCGAAGCTGCTTGATCTCGGTTTCGCTCAACTCGGGGTAACGCTCCTCGAGGTAGTGCGTGGTCTCGCTGAACCACGACTCCTGATGCTGGGGATCCGCACCCACGACACCGCACTGCATGATGTGCTGAAACATTTCGTCGCGTGCTTCCTCGAACGGAGTCGGGGTCGCCGCTGGTCTCGTCTGTCGATTTTTACTTGTCGGTTTGGCCATGAAGTGTCCGTGTAGGAATACTGCAATCTAACAGGAAAGGGTGCGCGGCGTGAGCGCACGACAATCTCAATACGTCCTTGATGCAGACGATCTAATTACGTCCTTATACACCAGAGTGTTGGACTCGGTCACTGCTCGTGCGACGGCGCCTTCGCTTCGGTCACACCGAGCCAACGAAGCTCAGCAGCAGTTCCGCCAAACGGTCGGGCTCTTCCTCGGGGATCAGGCGGCCAGCGCCCTCGATTCGCTCCAGACGCGACTCCGGGAGCATCCCCGCCAGCCGCTCCGCCGAGCGTATGGAGAGCCAGCGATCCTTCTCCCCAACCACGATCATCGCGGGCGCGCGAATCGCTCGCAGCTCATCCTCGTGCAAGTCCTGAGCGCGAACCGACCGCGCCAGCGTCAGCAGTTGGCTGACGCCATCCTTTCCGACGAACGGAGCGAGATAGCGGGCGACGAGACGATCGGGCATTGCCTCCGGATCAGCGACACTCGCCTCGAGAACGGGGCGGAGCAACGGCGCGGCGCCCATCACGCCCCGATGCTGAAGCAGCGGTGACATTCGGACCGAGCGCTGCAACAGCTTCACATCCTCGCCAGGAAGCTCGTCGATGTCGGGCGGGCTGACGAGGACGATGCTGTCGACGCGATCCGGGTGTGCCGCGGCCAAACGCATCGCCACCGCCGCGCCGAGATCGCAGCCGACGACCACTGCTCGCGTGACACGAAGCGCCGTGAACGCGCGATCGACGTAGTCGGCTTGCGCGGCTATCCCGTAATCGCCGTCGTACGGTCGATCCGACTCTCCGTGGCCGAACAGATCGACGGCGAGTGCCGTGTGATTGGCGAGGGCGAGCGATGGCGCGACCTCACGCCACAGAAAGCTCGACGTCCCGAGTCCGTGGATGAGCAGAATGGGACCCCCACCATGGCCGTAGCGTGCCACGTGCATGGCACCCGGACCAACGGGAACGCGGAGTAGATCGGCGTCGATAGGAGCAGCCGGTAGACGGTGAACTGCAGACGGTAGACGGTAGTCGGTAGACGGTAGAAACGGCGACTCCATCCGCGTGGCGAATGGTCACTCGCTGCGGGCCTGCGGTCAAGCCACGCACACCGCATCCCGCGAAACGCGCGGCATGCGTTGCCCGTCTACCGTGCATTGGTCTAGCTTTCGGGCCAGGACGGGGCACGCGAGGCCCCGCTTCACTCCAGCCGCACGCAGCATGTCGGAGCAAACGTACGATGATGGACGGGCGCGCAACCTCGAGGCCCTCCTCCTCGCGCTCGCCGAGCGTATCCGCGAGCTCCACCAGTCCGGGACTCTGCTCTCGAACGCTGGTGAGCTCACGCGGCTGATCGGCGAAGTGCGCAGCGAGTTGTTTCACTACGAGGTCCGCGCGACATATGACACTCCCGACGTCGCCGAAAGCCGGCGAATCGTCTCGGAGGCTCAGAAGAACGAAGAGGCGCAATGGGAGCAAAGCGAGTGGAGACCGGACGAGGACGACGAACCGGATTGGTAAAGCAGAAACGTCCGATGACGGGCTTCCTGATCGGCATGGCCACCGTGGTCGTCATCGGCGCCGTCGCGATCGCGACGCTTGTCACGAAGAAGAGCCGTCCGCCGATCACCGACGTCGACATGCAAGGCAGCCCGTCCCAGGCTCGCGGCTATGTCTACGGCGACACGACGGCGCCTGTGCAGATCATCGAGTTCGCCGACTTCGAGTGTCCGGCATGCGGCCTGTTCGCGACGCTGACCGAACCGGACGTTCGCTCACGACTCGTGCAAACGAAGCAGGCGTATGTGCGCTTCTTCGACTATCCGCTCCCGATGCACCGCAACACATGGGATGCGTCGCACGCCGCAGCGTGCGCCGATGAGCAGGGAAAGTTCTGGCAGATGCACGACACGCTGTTCGCGAACCAGGACCGATGGAACGGCGAGGCGACGAGCCGTCCGAAGAGCGTCTTCATGGGCTACGCCCGCGAACTGGGGCTCAATGAAGGCCAATTCGAGAAGTGTTGGGACGACCGGAAGTACCAGAAGCGCATCGCATCCAATCGCGCCGAGGCGGAACGCCTCCATGTATCGCAGACGCCATCGTTCATCATCGGCGGCAAGCTCATTCCGGGCGCACTCGGCTACGACGAGATCAAGAAGCTGGTGGCGGCTGCTGCTGGATCGCAGCCGGTGGCTGGCCCGACGACTCCCGCGGGGCCGCGCCCGCTGATGGCACCCGCACCGCGCCAATGACGAAGCGGATGCTCGCGGCGCTGATCGCGCTCGTCGGGCTCTTCGTCGCGCTCTATCTGACGCTCTACAAGGTCGGGGTCATCGGCGAGCTGGCGTGCAGCATCGGCTCGTGCGAAGCCGTGCAGACGAGCCGCTGGTCGACATTCCTCGGCCTCCCCGTCGCGGCATGGGGACTCGCCTTCTACGCGTCCGTGCTCGCCGTCGCGCTGACCGGCCTCATGGAGCGCTACGAGGACTCGCGGCCGCTCGCGTTAGGCATGCTCGCCCTCACGGCGTGGGGCGCACTGTTCTCGCTCTGGCTGACGTATCTCGAGCTATTCGTGATTCGCGCGATCTGTCAGTGGTGCGTGATCAGCGCGGTGCTCGCGGTTGGACTGACGGTGGTGAGTTACCTCGAC
>Ga0307296_10000610_pt1 | contig 17188 bp, 20 predicted proteins | sample ER_DNA_153_FD_194467 | JGI IMG/M metagenome (GOLD analysis project Ga0307296, IMG submission 194467) | Bulk soil microbial communities from the East River watershed near Crested Butte, Colorado, United States - ER_DNA_153 | ecosystem: Environmental > Terrestrial > Soil > Floodplain | place... | reverse complement strand
TTGCATGAACGTGATCGAGCGCGATCTCGGCGCCGCGTACTACGCCGCCTTCTCGACGCGGCAGGGCGGTGTGAGCGAGGGAGACTTCGACTCCCTCAACCTCGGCATCCTCACGGAGGACGAGCCCGAGCGCGTCGTCGAGAACAGGCGGCGTCTGAGCGCCGCCGCGGGCGCGGATCCCGAGACCGCGACGATGGCCTGGCAGGTGCACGGGGCGCGAGTCTTCGAGGCCGACAGACGCGGAATCGTCACCCCCGGCAGGGACTTCGAGCAGGGGGATGGGATCTGGACGGAGCGGCCCGGCCGGGCCCTCGGGCTGCTCGCCGCCGACTGCTTTCCGGTCGTCCTCGCGCGACGGAACGGGAAGCCGCGCCTCGTCGTCCTCCATGTCGGCTGGCGCGGCCTCGTAGACGGAATCCTCGAAGCCGGCGTAGAGGCGGTCGCCGGCCCGGTCGTCGCGGCGGTCGGGCCGGGAATCGGGCCGTGTTGCTACGAGGTGGGACAGGAGGTCGCCGAGCCCTTCCGCGCCCGCTTCGGCGACGACGTGCTCCACGGGCGGAACCTCGACCTCGCCGAGGCGATCGAGCGCGGCCTCCGCGTCGCCGGAGTCGACGCCGTCGAGCGCACCGGCCACTGCACGAGCTGCGAGCCCGAGCTCTTCTTCTCCCACCGGCGCGACCACGGCCGCACCGGCCGGCAGGGTGTCATTGCCTATATCCGCTGAGACCGTCCGCGCCAACTACGAGCGGATCAGGGCGGAGGTCGGACCGGACGTGGAGGTCGTCGTCGCGACGAAGTACGTCTCGGCGAGCGGGATGGAGGCGCTCGCGGAAGCCGGGGTCGAAGTTGTGGGGGAGAACCGCCTTCAGGATCTCGTCGAGAAGCACGAGCGCTTCGGCGACCGCTTTCGCTGGCACTTCATCGGCCACCTCCAGTCGCGGAAGGCCCGTGACGTCTCCTCGCTCTGCGAGCTGGTGCACTCGCTCGACTCGCTCTCCGCTGCGAAGCGGCTGACGGCGGCGGCGCTCATCGAGGTCAACCTCTCCGGCGAGGAGACGAAGTCGGGCGTCCCGCCTGCCGAGCTGGCCGCGTTCCTCGAGCGGTCCCGCGAGCTCGGCGTGGACATCCGCGGGCTCATGACGATGCCGCCGCTCGCGGAGGATCCCGAGAGCTCCCGGCCCTACTTCCGCGAGCTGCACGAGCTCGCCCAGGCGCACGCGCTTTCGGAGCTCTCGATGGGTACCTCCCAGGACTACCGAGTGGCGGCCGAGGAGGGTGCGACGCTCGTTCGGGTGGGTTCCGTGCTGTTCGGGCGCTAACATTGGCCCCCGTCATGGGTGTTGGACAGGTCTGGAGCCGCGCCCTCGTCTACTTCGGCATCGTCGAGGAGGACGAGTATTGGGACGAGGAGGCGTACGCCGCCGAGGAGGAGCTCGAGCGGACGTACGACCGTGACAGCGCCAACGTGCGCCGCCTCTCGACGCGCCGGCAGCGCCGTGAGGAGTTCGAGGACTGGTCCGAGCCGGACGCGTCCGTTGGGAGCACCGCGGTGATCCGCCCCGGGCCGGGTCGTCGCCCGCTCGAGGCCGTCGCGTCGGCCTCGGTACGCGTCCACCTCGTCGTCCCGAGGAGCTTCAACGACGCGCAATCGATTGCGGACAAGTTCAAGGAATCGGTGCCCGTCATCGTCAACCTGCAGGGAACCGACACGGAGCTCTCCAAGCGCCTGATCGACTTCTCGAGCGGGCTCACCTACGCGCTGAACGGGAGCATGCAGCGGGTAGCCGACAAGGTCTTTCTGCTCACGCCGCGGAACGTCGAGGTCTCGGCCGAGGAGCGCGCGCGCCTCATCGACCGAGGCTTCTACAACCAGAGTTAACCGGTCGAAACTTTCGGCTACGCCGCAGTTTCGACCGGCAAGGGCGGTAGGTTTCCGTCCATGTTGTTGAGCGACGCCGTCTCGACCGCGCAGAACTTCGTCACGGTTCTGTTCTACGTCTACCTCCTCTGCATCATCGCCTACATCCTCACCTCCTGGGTTCCGCTCCCGTACAACGTCTGGCTCAACCGGGTGCAGCGGTTCCTGTACGACGTGGTCGACCCGTATCTCCGGCTCTTCCGGCGCCTCTTGCCCCAGCTCTCGGTCGCCGGGCTCGGGCTCGATCTCTCGCCGATCGTGGCGATCCTCGTCCTCTCCGTTCTCTACCAGGTCGTCCAGCGCCTGATCGGACTAGCGGGATAGGGGAGGAAGGCGCGCGTCTCCGGCGAAGACCGGAGACGGTATGTCTCTGACGCCTGTCGAAATCCGTCATGTCATCCTCGCCCGGCGGCCCGTCGGCTACGACCGCAAGGCCACGGACGAGCTCCTCGCCGACGTCGCCACGAGCTTCGAGCACGTCTGGCGCGAGCGGGCCGACCTCCGCGACGAGATGGAGGAGCTCGAGAGCGAGCTCAGCCGCCAGAAAGAGCTCGAGCAGGTTCTCCGCAATACCCTCGTCTCCGCCGAGCGAATGGCGGACGACGTGCGCTCGCAGGCCCGGCGCGAAGCCGATGTGATCATTGCCGAAGCCCGCGCCACCGCACGTGACATCGTCAGCGGCGCGGAGTCGGAGCGCGAGCGGGTCCGCACCGAGATTCGCCGCCTGCAGGAGGTCGAGACCGGAGTGCGCGCGGACTACCGCGCCTTCCTCCTCGCCGCGCTCGACCGCCTCGAAAGCGACCCCGAAAAGCGCCAAGCAGCGCATCAGGCTGCCTGAGATCCCGCCTGGGCACACGGCTATACTCAGCCTGTGGCGCGGGGAGTAGCTCACGCATGAACACAGACCGCTACCGGGACCTACTCCTCGGCGAGAGAGAGCGCGTTTCCGCCTCGATTCAGCACCTGCACGACGACAACGCGGGCACGATCGAGGATCTGACGGAAGAAGAGACCTACGACAACCATCTGGCCGACTCGGCGACGGCAACGCTCAATCGTGAGATCGACTACACACTCGAGGAGAACTCGGGCCATGTCCTCACAGCCATCGACGACGCGCTGGTGCGGATCGACAGCGGAACGTTCGGGACCTGCGGACGCTGCGGCAAACCGATCACCGAGGAACGACTCGAGGCGATCCCGTATGCGAATAGGTGTATCGACTGCAAGCGCCTCGAAGAGAGGGGTTGACGAACCCGTCACCGCGGCTGATCGACGTTCGCGTCGGGTCGGCCACGGACGGGCGAGTGCCGATCTCCATGGTCGAGCGCTCGCTGACGGCTGGTCCATTCCACTGGCTCGGCCTCCTCGCGGTCGCGCTCTCGGCGCTCGCCGCTGACCAGCTGACGAAGCAGATCGTCGCCACGCAGCTCGGGCTCGGGGAATCAGTCCACGTCATCGGGCCCTTCTGGATCCGGCACGTCAACAATCCGGGGATCGCGTTCGGCCTCTTCTCGACGTGGGCCTCGGCGGTCACGTTCCTGACGGCGGCGGCGGTCCTGTGGATGCTCTTCTACTTCGCCAAGTCGGGCGCGCGGCATCCGATCCTTCCTGTCGCGCTCGGGCTCCTGATCGGAGGAAGTCTCGGGAACCTCGTCGACCGCCTCCGCATCGGGCACGTCACGGACTTCCTCGACCTTCGCTTCTGGCCGGCGTTCAACCTCGCAGACACCTTCATCGTCGTCGGCGTGGCCGCATTGCTCCTCGCCCTCGTGGCCGCGGAGCGGCAGCCGCGGATCAGGCGCACTCCTTCGGGGCGTCCCGCCTCGAAGACGCTTGGCTGACCTCGAGCTCGAGGTTCCGCCTGCGGCCGTAGGCGAGCGGTTGGACCGCTTTCTCTCCGGCCTGGACGAAGTCGGGTCGCGGGCGGCCGCCGAGCGTCTGCTGGCGGAGAAGCGGGTGCTCGTGAACGGCTCGGCCCGTCCGAAGAGCCACCGGCTCGTGGCGGGCGACCGGCTCGAGGTTTCGCTCCCGGACTCTCGCCCGTCGAGCCTCGAGCCGGAGGAGCTCGACATTCGCGTCGCGTACGAGGACGAGCACCTGCTCGTCGTCGACAAGCCTGCCGGCATCGTCGTCCATCCCTCCGCCGGCCACACGCGCGGGACGCTCGTCCACGGCCTCCTGGGCCGCGCCGTGGCGGGTGGAGAGGAGGCGGAGCGGCCGGGAATCGTCCACCGCCTCGACCGGGACACGTCGGGGCTCCTCGTCGTCGCCCGCTCCGACGAGGCGCACCGCCGCCTCCAGCGCCTGCTCAGGCGGCGCGAGCTGGTACGCGAGTATCTGGCGCTCGTCCGCGGCCGCCCGCGGTCGAAGCGCGGCCGGATCGAGGCGCCGATCGGTCGCGACCGCAACGACCCGACCCGGATCTCGCTGGACACGAACACCCCGCGGGACGCCGTCACGAGCTTCACCGTCGTCGAGTTGCTGCCTCGACACGCGCTGCTAGAGGTCGCCCTCGAGACGGGGAGGACGCATCAGATCCGCGTGCACCTCGCGGCCATCGACCTTCCGGTCGCCGGCGACCCCGTCTACGGCATCGAGCGAGATCTCGGGCTGGAGCGCCAGTTCCTCCACGCCGCCCGCCTGGCGTTTCCCCATCCGTTCACAGGAGAGCCTGTGGAGTGCGATTCGCCCTTACCCGCGGACCTTCAGGCTGCGTTGGCCCGGGCGCGCTTGTCGGCGTAGAGCCGCCGGTCGGCCGCCTGGATCAAGCCGGCAGGCTCGGCCGCATCGGCCGGGAGGAACGCCGCCCCTGCGCTCGCCGAGACGCTCTCGGGAAGACGCTCGTGCAGGCGGGAGAGGAAGGAGCCGGCGGTCTCGGGGCCCGCCTCGATGAGGAGCGCTCCGAACTCGTCCCCGCCCAGCCGCCCGACGGCATCCGTCTCGCGCGCCGTTCCGGTGAGCGCAGCGGCGAAGGCGCGGAGGAGGCGGTCGCCTTCCTGGTGGCCTTCGCGGTCGTTCGTCTCCTTGAAGCGGTCGAGGTCGAAGAGGAGGAGCGCGACGCGGCTCCGGTACCTCCGCGCGCGGGCGGCCTCGGCAAGGAGCCGCGCGTGGAAGGCGCGGTGATTGAGGACGCCTGTGAGCGGGTCGCGGCGGGCGCGGTCGGCCAGCTCACCGGTCACGCGCTCGACGTAGGCGGCCACGCAGCGGTCGAGAGCCCGCCTCGCCTCGATCTCGCCGTGCCGGTCGAGCACGCGGCCGAGGACGAGGAGCTCCGAAGCGACCTCGGCCGGCACGAGCCCAAGGCTCTCGCGCTCGCGGGCATGATCGTCCGCGAGCTCGCCAGGATCCTCGTCGCCATCGAGCGCCGCGACGAACGAGGGCAAGGTTCCGAGCTGGCCGAGCCGCCCGAGGCGCTCGAGGGAAGGGACGACGCCGTCCGCGAGCGCCTCCTCGACGCTCTCGACCGCGAGGTCCCAGGCAGATGTCCTCACGACCCCGGTCACGTGCCCAGCCTAGAGGCGCCATCGGCTAGAATGCAGCGGTTTTGTCACCCGACCCGGCGGATGCGCTCGGGTGGCGGTGCCGGGAAAAAGCGAAGTAACAGTCTGTTACTTGGCCGCTCGTCCCGGTTCCACTCGATTCCGCCGGCAGTAGCGAAAATCAACCGAGGAGGATCAGTTTGTCCGCCGTCAGCATGCGCGAGCTCCTGGAAGCCGGAGTCCATTTCGGCCACCAGACTCGGCGCTGGAACCCCAAGATGCGCCGCTACATCTTCACGGAGCGGGGCGGCATCTACATCATCGACCTCCAGAAGACCCTCGATCTGGTCGAGGAGGCACATAGCTTCGTGCGGAACGTCGCCGAGCGCGGAGGGTCCGTCCTCTTCGTCGGCACGAAGAAGCAGTCGCAGGACTCCATCGCCGAAGAGGCCGACCGGGTCGGTATGCCCTATGTGAACCACCGCTGGCTCGGCGGGCTCCTGACGAACTGGCGCACGATCTCCGAGCGCATCGAGCGCCTGCACGAGCTTCGTCGCCTGCGTGACGAGGGCCAGCTCGACCTCCTACCCGCCAAGGAGCGCATGACGATGACGGCCGAGCTCGAGAAGCTGGAGACCAACCTCGGCGGTGTGGACGACATGAAGCGCCTCCCGGACGCGATCTTCGTCGTCGACCTGAAGAAGGAGCAGCTCGCGATTCGCGAGGCCCGCCGCCTCGGGCTGCCCGTGGTCGCCCTCGTCGACACGAACTGCGACCCGGACGACGCCGACTACGTCATTCCCGGAAACGACGACGCGATCCGCTCCTGCAGCTTGATCGTGCGCGTGATCGCGAACGGCATCGAGGCGGGGAAGCAGGGCGTCACAGCAGCGGAGATGACGGCGCCGAAGAACGGCCAGCCGGAGGAGCCCGCTGTGGAGCCGGCCGCGGACGCGGCGCCTGCCGAGGAGCCCGCCGCCACGGAGGGGGAAGCCGTGGAAAGTTCGACGCGTAGCGTTGAAGACGTGCCCGCCGAGGAAGTGCCGGCCGAATGACCGAGATTCCCGCAACCCAGGTCAAGGAGCTCCGCGACATGACGGGCGCTCCGATGATGGACGCAAAGCGCGCCCTTGTGGAGACGGACGGCGACCTCGACAAAGCTGCCCAGCTCCTGCGCGAACAGGGGCTGGCCGCCGCGGCCAAGCGGGCCGGCCGCCAGACGACCGAGGGCCGCGTGCTCGCCCGGATCGACGATGCCCACGGGGCGATCGTCGCCGTGGGCAGCGAGACCGAGCCCGTGTCGAAGAACGACGAGTTCCTTGGCTTCGCAGAGCGCGTGATGGAAGCCGTGGAGGAGGAGGGCCCCGATGCGGTCGACAGGCTCGAGCAGGAGCGTGTCGACCTCGTCGCGCGCATCGGTGAGAACATCGAGGTCGTCGGTGCCGCCCGCTTCGAGGCCGAGAACGGCGAGGTGCTCGCCTCCTACATCCATCCGCCCGCGCAGAAGATCGGCGTGCTCGTCCGCGCCCAAGGATCTCCCGATCTCGCGCGACTCGTCGCAATGCACATCGCCTTCGCCAACCCGCGGTTCGCGAAGCGGGACGAGGTGCCCGCCGACGAGGTCGACGCCGAGCGCGAGATCCTCGAGAAGCTGCCGGACCTCGAGGGGAAGCCCGACGACGTCAAGGCGAAGATGATCGAGGGGCGGCTCGCGAAGGGATTCTTCGCGGATAGCGTCCTCGAGGACCAGCCCTGGATTCACAACCCCGACCAGACGGTCGGTCAGGCCCTTGCCGAGCACGGGGCGGAGGTGCGCGACTTCGTGCGCTACGCCCTCGCCGGGTGAGCGCCGAGGTGGAAAGCGAGGTCGCGTCCCCGGAAACGGGCGCCGCAGCCTTCCAGCGTGTGCTCCTCAAGCTCTCGGGCGAGGCGCTCTTGGGCAGCCAGGAGTACGGAATCGACCTCGCCCGTGTGGAATCGATCTCGCGTGAGGTCCAGGGCGTCCATGAGCTCGGCGTCGAGACGGCCATCGTCCTCGGCGCGGGGAACATCTACCGCGGCATGGAGGTCGCCGCGGAGGGCATGGACCGGGCGACCGCCGATTACGCCGGCATGCTGGCCACGCTCCTCAACTGCCTCGCGCTCCAGGACGGGCTCGAACAGCGCGGCGTGCACACGCGCGTCCTTTCGGCGATCACGGCGAGCCAGGTCGCGGAGCCGTACATCCGCCGGCGTGCGATCCGCCACCTCGAGAAGAGCCGCGTGGTCATCTTCGCCGGCGGCACGGGAAACCCGTTCTTCACGACGGACACCGCTGCGGCCCTGCGCGCGCTCGAGATCGGCGCGGAGGCCATCCTCATGGGCAAGAACGGCGTCGACGGCGTCTACGACGGTGACCCCGACGAGAACCCCGACGCGGCCTTCCTGCCCGAGCTGACCCACCGCGAGGCTCTCGAGCGCGGGCTCAAGGTGATGGACTCGACCGCGCTCTCGCTCTGCATGGACAACGGCCTGCCGATCTACGTTTTCGGCCTCGACGACGAGCGGAACATCGGGCGCGTCGTGCGCGGCGAGCGCATCGGCACGATTATCTCGACGCCAAGGAGGGAGGAATGATCGACGACTTTCTCAGCGACGCGACCCGAAGGATGGACAAGTCGGTCGAGTCGGCTGCACACGAGTTCAACACGGTGAGGACGGGCCGCGCGTCCGCGGCGCTCCTCGACCGGATCCAGGTCGACTACTACGGCACGCCGACCCCGCTGCAGCAGCTGGCGACGATCAACGTGCCGGAGCCGCGCATGATCACGATCCAGCCCTACGACCCAGGCTCGATCAAGGGGATCGAGCGCGCCATTCTCGAGTCCGACCTCGGCCTGACGCCGTCAAACGACGGAAAGCTCGTCCGCCTGCCGATTCCCCAGCTGACCGAGGAGCGGCGCAAGGAGCTCGTGAAGGTCGTCAGGCACCTGGCCGAGGAAGGGCGAGTGGCGGTCAGGAACGTCCGCCGCGACGTCATGCACGACCTCAAGGAGCTCGTCAAGAACGGCGACGTCGGCGACGACGAGGAGCGGCGCGCCGAAGATCGCGTCCAGAAGCTCACCGACGAGCACGTGGCGAAGATCGAAGACCTCTTGAAGCGCAAAGAGGCCGAGATCATGGAGGTATGAGCCTCCTCACCCGCTTGAAGACGCTGAGCGGTCTGGGCCCCGTGAGCGAGCCCGGCCTGCCGGACGTCGCGCGCTCGATCGCGATCATCATGGACGGGAACGGCCGTTGGGCCCGCCGCCGCAAGCTGCCCGTCGCCGCCGGGCACCGGGCGGGCACGAAGTCGCTTCGCCGGACGGTCGAGGCGGCCATCGACCTGGGTGTCGAGTCCATCTGCGTCTTCGCCTTCTCGACCGAGAACTGGTCGCGGCCGCCGGACGAGGTGGACGCCCTCATGGAGATCTTCGTCGAGACGATCGAGCGCGAGCTGCCTGACCTGGCGCGCCAGGGCGTCGCCACCCGCTTCATCGGGCGCCGGGACCGCGCGACCCCGGAGCTCGAGGCCCGCATGAGCCGGCTCGAGGACGAAACCGCCGCCAACGAGCGCCTGCAGCTCTGGATCGCTTTCGACTACGGCGGTCGCGCGGAGATCGTCGAGGCCACCAGGCGGCTCGTCGAGGAGGGGATCGACCCGCGCGACATCGACGAGAACGCGATCGCCTCCCGGCTCTACGCCCCCGATATGCCCGAGCCCGACCTTCTCATCCGCACCTCGGGAGAGCTTCGCGTCTCGAACTTCCTCCTCTGGCAGCTCGCATATACGGAGCTCGTCTTCGTCGACACGCTCTGGCCCGACTTCGGCGAGCGTCATCTTCGCCAGGCGCTTGCCGAGTACGCAGGGCGACGCCGGCGCTACGGCGGCAGATGAGCCCCCTGACCTCCCGGCTTGCCGTCGTGACGGCCGGCCTCCCGATCGTTCTGGGCAGCGCGTATCTCGGCGGCTGGTTCCTCTTCGCCCTCCTCGCGCTTGCCTCGCTGATCGCCCTGCACGAGCTCTACCGGCTCGCGCGTCCTCTGCGCCCGCTCGTCCTCGCCGGCTACGGCGGCGCCGTGGCCGCGCTCCTCGGAGCCGAGATCTCGGGCCCCGCGTGGATGCTCGCCGGCTTCCTGCTCACGTTCGTCCTCAGCTTCATCTTCGCCGCCGTCTCGGAGACGAGGCAGTCGACGACTGTCGCGATCGCGGCCACGATCTTCGGCGCGGCCTGGATCGGGCTCGGCCTCGGGCACCTGTTGCTCGTCCGCGAGCTGGATATCTACGGAAGGCTCGCGCTGATCACGCTCCTGCTGACTGTCTTCGTCACCGACACCTTCGCATACGTTGGAGGCCGCATCGCGGGCCGGCACAAGATGTCGCCGGTCGTCTCGCCGGGGAAGACCTGGGAGGGCTTCGTCGCCGGGGCGATCGCGGGCGTCCTGACGACGTTCATCGCGCTCTACAAGGAGGCGATCTTCGCGGAGACCTGGCGCTCGCTCGCGCTCGGGGCGGTCATCGTCGCCTCGGCGACCCTGGGCGACCTCTTCGAGTCGCTCGTGAAGCGCGATCTCGGCACGAAGGACACGGGCCGCCTCCTGCTCGGGCACGGCGGCGTCCTCGACCGCGTCGATTCGCTCCTGTTCGCGGCCCCGGCCGCGTATTTCACGATTCTCGCCCTGGGCCAGTCCTAGACTCTGAGGCATGAGGCGCGTCGCGCTCCTGGGAGCGACCGGATCGATCGGCAGGCAGGCACTCGAGATCATCGGCGCCCACCCGGGGCTCGAGCTCGTCGCGGCCGCGTCGGGCTCCCAGGAGATCGAGGGGCTCGCGCCTCTGACCCAGGTTGGGGGAGACATGACCGAGCTCCTCGAACGCGCGGAGCCCGACATCGTCCTGAACGCCGTCGTCGGCTTCGCGGGCCTTCCCGCCACCTTCTGGACGCTCGAGCGTGGGATCGATCTCGCCCTCGCGAACAAGGAGAGCCTCGTCGCGGGGGGCGACCTCGCCCAAGCTGCCTGGAAGGCGGGGGGCGGGCGCCTCCTACCCGTCGACTCCGAGCACTCGGCGGCCTTCCAGCTGCTCGAGGGCCGCGCTCCCGAGATGGTCCATTCCCTCGTCCTCACCGCCTCGGGCGGGCCGTTCCGGGGCCGCAGCCGTCTTGACCTCGCGGGGGTCACGGCGTCCGAGGCGCTCGCGCACCCGACCTGGAACATGGGCCCGAAGATCACCATTGACTCGGCCACGCTCATGAACAAGGGCCTCGAGCTCATCGAGGCGCATTTCCTCTTCGACCTCCCGTACGAGCAGATCGAGGTCGTCGTCCATCCGACCTCCGTCGTCCACGCCCTCGTGCGCTTCCGCGACGGCGCGGCGCTCGCGCACGTCGGCTACCCGGACATGAGGGTGCCGATCTCCTACGCGCTCACCTACCCGGAGCGTGCGGAGACGCCGATCGAGCCGCTCGACCTCGCGGGCGGGCTCATTCTCGAGTTCTCGGCACCGGACGAGGAGGCGTTCCCGTGCCTCGCGCTCGCGCGCGCTGCGGGCGACGCGGGCCGCAGCGCGCCGTGCGTGCTCAACGCCGCCAACGAGGTGGCGGTCGCCGCCTTCCTGGACGGGGGCCTGCCCTTCCTCGGCATCGCCGAGGTCGTCGAGGGCACGCTGAACGCGACAGACACCGTGGCCGCCCGCGACCTCGACGAGCTCGTGGCCATCGACGCCGAGGCGCGGAAGACTGCGGCGGCCCTCACCCGCCAGTTGGTTCACTAGAGGCAGACATGAACGTCGCGGTTGCCATCGGAGGCCTCGCTTTCCTGATCCTCATCCACGAGGCCGGGCACTTTTTCACCGCGGTCGCGGTCAACATGCGCCCTCGGCGCTTCTACATCTTCTTCCCGCCGGCCATCGTGAAATGGCGCCGTAAGGGAATCGAGTACGGGATCGGAGCGATCCCGCTCGGCGGCTACGTGAAGATCCCCGGGATGCACAAGCCCGCCGGCGCCGACCTCGAGGCGCAGTTCGGCCGGGCGATCGACGAGGCCCCCTGGCTCGCGGCGCACATCGAGCCCGTCAAGCGGGCCCTCGACGAAGAGAGGCTCGACGATGCCCGCGCGGGGCTCGCCGACCTGCGCGCCGCTGTGGAGCGGTCCGATCTTTCCGAGGCGGCGCGAAAGGCGGCCGACCGCGGCCTCACGGATACCGAGGACGGCGTCTCCGCCGACGCGTACTGGCGGGCCCCGGTCTGGAAGCGCGTGACCGTCATCGCGGCGGGCCCGCTGACGAACCTGGTCTTCGCAGTCGTCCTCCTCGCCGTCGTCTTCATGCTCGGCGTTCCCTCGCAAGTCGACCGCACCATCGCCACGGTCGATGCGGGGACGCCCGCTGCGACGATCGTGCGGCCCGGCGACACGATCGTCGCGGTCAACGGACAACCGGTCGCTCCGGACGAGATCTCCCAGAAGATCCGCGCCAGCAAAGGCGAGCCGGTCACCCTCACGGTCCGCCGGGACGGTCGCGAGCTGACCGTGGAGGCCCGCCCGCGCCTCACGGATGGCACGTACCGCCTCGGTTTCGCGCTCGGCGTCATCTATCAGAGCTACGGGCCCTGGGCGGCAACGAAGCTCGCGGGAGAGCGGACGTGGGAGGCGACCAGCGCGATCGGATCCTCGCTCGGCAGAATCGTCACGGGTGAGGGCCGCAAGGACGTTGCCAGCCCGGTCGGGATCGTCCAGGCCTCGAGCCAGACGCTCGAGGTCGGCTTCCGTGAGTACCTGGGGATCCTTGCGCTCATCTCGCTCTCGCTTGCGCTCCTCAACCTCCTGCCGCTCCTTCCGCTCGACGGCGGGCACATCGCCTTCTCGATCGCGGAGGGAATCCGCGGCCGGGCGATCCCTCGCGAGGCCTACGAGCGCGCGTCGGCGATCGGAATTCTCGTCGTCCTGTTCCTGTTCTTCATCGGCCTGACGAACGACGTCAACCGCATCAGGGGCGGCTAAATGGCCTGCAGGGGCCGTTAGACTTTCGGCGATGGCGAGCGAACGCCAGATTCGGGTCGGGGGCGTCGCAATCGGGGGCGGCGCGCCTGTCGTGGTGCAGTCGATGACCCTGACGAAGACCTACGACGTCGACGCGACGATGGCCCAGATCGCCGATCTCGCCTCGGCCGGCTGCGAGATCGTGCGCGTCGCGGTCCCGAAGAGCGAGGACGCTGACGCGCTCAAGAAGCTCGTCTACCTGAGCCCGGTCCCCCTGATTGCCGACATCCATTTCAACGCTTCGCTCGCTCTCAAGGCGATCGACGCCGGCGTGGCCGCGGTCCGCATCAACCCCGGCAACATCGGCGGGCCCGACAAGGTCGCCACGGTGGTCGAGGCGGCGAAGGCGAAGGGGATCCCGATGCGCATCGGCGCCAACTCCGGCTCGCTGCCCAAGCACCTCGTCGAGCTGGCGCAGAGGGACACGGCCGAGGCTCTGGTCGAGGAGGCGCTCGAGCAGGTGCGACTCCTCGAGTCCATGGAGTACTACGACTTCAAGATCTCCGTGAAGTCGAGCTCGGTGCCGACGATGATCCGCGCCTACCGGATGCTGTCGGAGCGCGTCCCGTACCCGCTCCACCTGGGCGTGACGGAGGCGGGCCCGGTCGCGACTGGCTCGATCAAGAGCGCGATCGGCGTCGGCTCGCTGCTCATGGACGGGATCGGCGACACCATCCGCGTCTCCCTCACCGCCGACCCGGTCGAGGAGGTCAAGGTCGCCTGGGAGATCCTGAAGGCGCTCGGCCTCCGCGAGCGCGGCCCCGTCATGATCGCCTGCCCGTCCTGCGGGCGGGACAACGTCGGCGTCTGGAACCTCGCCGAGGCGGTCGAGGAGCGGCTGAAGAGCTATCCGCAGGCCTTCGAGGTCGCCGTCATGGGCTGCGCGGTCAACGGCCCCGGGGAGGCGGGCGACGCCGACTTCGGCATCGCCGGCGGGCGCGACACCGGCTTCATCTACGCCCACGGCCGCGTCCTCAAGAAGGTCTCCTCCGACGTCCTCGTCGAGCAGCTCTTCGACGAGATCGATACATGGATCGCAGGCGGAATGGAACGACCGAAGCGGCTCAAGCTGGCGAAGCCCGCGGCGCTCCTCATGGCCGAAGCCGCCCAGCGGCCGTCGTAGCGGTGCGAGCGTCTCAGCTCTTCATCCCGACTCTCCGGGAGGACCCCGGCGATGCCGAGGCCGTGAGCCATCGCCTGCTCGTGCGCGGCGGCTTCATCCGGCAGACGGCCGTCGGCCTGTGGTCGTTCCTTCCACTGGGATGGCGCGTGCATCAGAAGGTCGTCCAGATCGTCCGGGAGGAGATCAACGCGATCGGCGGCCAGGAGATGTTCATGCCGGTTGTGACGCCTGCCGAGCTCTGGCAGGCAACGGGCCGCTACGCGATTCCCGAGCTCTGGAAGATCGAGGACCGCATGGGCCGGCCGTTCGTCCTCGCGCTGACCCACGAGGAGACGGTCACCTTCCATGCGCGCGAGATCCGGTCGTATCGCGAGCTGCCGCAGATCCTCTACCACTTCCAGACGAAGGTGCGCGACGAGCCGCGGCCGCGCGGCGGCCTCCTCCGCGTGCGCGAGTTCATCATGAAGGACTCCTACAGCTTCGACCGTGACGCCGAGGGACTCGACAAGAGCTTCCACCTGCACGCGCACGCTTACGACCGGATCTTCGAGCGCTGCGGGCTCGAGGTTCATGCGGTGGAGGCGGAGTCGGGGATGATGGGCGGCAGCGAGTCGATCGACTACCTCGCCCCCTCGGGTGCGGGGGAGAACACCCTCGTCACGTGCGAGAACGGCGACTACGCGTCGGACCTCGAGATCGCGCGCGGCGTGCCGCGCCCAGCCGAGTTCCCGGCCGAGATCGGTAAACCGGAGGAGGTCGAGACACCCAACGTGACGACCATCGGCGGCCTCGCCGAGTTCCTCGGTGTCGATCCCGGCGCGACCTCGAAGGCGATGCCGGTCGTCACCGACGGACGCGTCGTGCTCGCGCTCGTCCGCGGCGACGACCGCCTGAACGAGGAGAAGATCACAGCTGCCGTCGGTGCTGCGGTGCGCCCGGCCACGGAGGAGGAGATCCGTGAGGCCTTCGGCGCCGATCCCGGCTCGATCGGGCCCGTCGGCGCCTCCGTCGAGGTGATCGCGGACCCCTCGCTCGAGCACGGACAGTTCGTGGTCGGGGCGAACCGCACCGGGTTCCACCTGCGCGGGGCGGCGGCAGGGCGCGACTACGAGGCGCGCTTCGCCGACCTGCGCGAAGTGAAGGAGGGGGACGCGTGCCCGAAGTGCGGCGGCGCCCTTCGACTCCAGACCGCGATCGAGGTCGGTCACATCTTCAAGCTCGGGACGTTCTACTCCGAGCCGCTCGGTGCGACCTTCACGGACGAGGACGGCTCGGAGCGCCCGGTCGTGATGGGCAGCTACGGCATCGGGCCCGGCCGGATCATGGCCGCCGCCGTGGAGCAGCGCCACGACGAGCACGGGATTTCGTGGCCGGCCGCGATCGCGCCATACGACGTGCACATTGTCGCGATCGGCGCGGCGGGCCCGGAGGTCGTCGAGACGGCGGAGACGATCGCCGCAGAGCTCGAGGCCGCAGGCCGTTCCGTCCTTCTCGACGACCGCGACGAGCGGCCCGGGGAGAAGTTCGCCGACGCCGACCTCATCGGCTGCCCGGTCCGCCTGACCGTGGGCAAGAAGACGCTCGCGGACGGCCAGGTCGACGTTCTCGTGCGCGCGGGCCGGACGGAGGAGCGCACACCGGTCGGAGAAATTCCCGTTCGTGTGGAAGGATTGCTCGATGGCGCGTAAACGCCGGTTCAGCGAAGAGCCCTTCGGCGAGACGATCCAGGTCCTCATGGCCGAGCGCGGCACGACCTACCGCAGCCTCGCCGAGCGAACAGGCCTTTCCGCCGGCTACCTCAACCACCTGGTGCACGGGAACAGGCCGGTGCCCTCCAACGACGTCATCGCGACGCTTGCCAAGGCACTCCGCGTCGAGCCCGAGCACTTCCGCGAGTACCGCATCCGCGTGATCACCGACCGGCTCGAGCGCATGCCCGAGCTCGTCGACCGCCTCTACAAGCGCCTAAACGCTTAGTACTAGGCCGCCCGGGCGAGGAAGCCGAGCTCGAGCAAGCGCCGCACCGCAGGCAGGCCGGCGCGCCCAACGGCGTCCTCCTCGATCTGCGAATCGCGGGCTATCTGGGCGAAGAGATCCCGTAGGCGGGTCCGCCCGTCGAAGCGGGCGAGGAGCTCGATCGTGTACGTGTCGACACCGACCGCGAAGCCCAGGCCCCATTCGAGGCGAACGCGGGCGCTCTCGAGCTCGAGACCCTCGTCCTTGTGCCTCCAGATCTGCTCGATCCGCTGGGGCTCGACGACGGCGAGCACCTCGTCGAGGAGCTGATCGGGGCCGGGAAGCGAGGCGAGGAGGTCGTGGTTCACGAACGCGCGGACGACCTGGTCGCCGGCGGGCCCGATCTGGGCGGTCGGAACGCTTTCCTCGCGCACCCAGTTCTTCCCCCGAGTCCGTCGTCGCAGGATGACTGCCCCGTAAGCCAGTTTTTCGGCACCGAGCTCGCGGTAGTAGTCCATCCAGCGGGCGAGCGCGGTGGCGAAGCCGGCCGGGTCGGTCGCCTTCAGCGGCGCGTTCCACGAGGCGGCGTAATCGACAGGATTCTCGGTCTTGTAGTGCAGAAGCCAGGCGTCGCACCCCGTCTCGGCCACCCATTCGCGGAGCGGCGCCTGCCATTCCTCTCCGGGCCGGAGAACCCAGCTGACGAGAATGTGGGCGAAGCCGCCCTCGCTCAGATGGGCCGGGATCTGACGGACGAGGTCACGGCAGAAGGAATCCCCCGGGAGGCCGCTGTCGCGGTAGAGGTAGGCGAAGTCGGGCGAGATGACGTAGGGCGGATTGGCCGTGATCAGGCCGAAGGAATGGCCGGCGACGGGCTCGAGCAGGTCGCCCTCGAGACACTCGACGTTGTCGAGGCCGTTGAGCTTAGCGCCGAAACGTGTGAACGCGAGCGCCCTCGGGTTCGCGTCCGTCGCGACGACGCGATCGGTGTGCCGCCCCGCGAGGAGAGCCTGGACGCCGGAGCCTGTCCCGACGTCGAGCGCAGAGACGAAGTGCATGCGCACGGTGAGATTGGCGAGGAAGACCGAAGGCGCCGAGACTCCCGGGACCTCGTCGGCGAGGTCGGCGCCGGGGTCGGCGTAGCGGTCGCACGCGACGAGGACGTCCTTGTGCGGGACGAGCCGCAGCAGTGCGCGCACGTCATCTCCCTTGGGCTCCAGGACCTGGATCGCCTCGAGCCGCTCGAGGTCGAGCTCCTGAAGCGCGGTAGAGGTATCTGCGCGCGAGACCGGTGCGCCGAGGAAGAAGAGTCTGATGAGCGTCGAGCGCAGGCTCGAATCCGTGAGCCGCTGGAGGTGCACCGGAACGTCCGCGGTCGCGGTCCTGAGCTCGCCTTCGGCCCCGAGGCTCTCCTTCAGGCCGTCCGTGGTGTACTCGGCCGCCGCGAGGAGGGCGCCGAGCGTGGTGACCGCCTCGAGATCGTCGAGGCTGGGGGTGGGGTGGGGTGGTGCGTTCGTGCCCCGAGGATACGCGGGGCATCCGCTATCGTTGCCTCGCACGGGGCGTGGCGCAGCCTGGTTAGCGCGCTAGTCTGGGGGACTAGAGGTCCCGAGTTCAAATCTCGGCGCCCCGATTGGGAATAACGGAGTTCGG
>Ga0307296_10000606_pt1 | contig 17232 bp, 17 predicted proteins | sample ER_DNA_153_FD_194467 | JGI IMG/M metagenome (GOLD analysis project Ga0307296, IMG submission 194467) | Bulk soil microbial communities from the East River watershed near Crested Butte, Colorado, United States - ER_DNA_153 | ecosystem: Environmental > Terrestrial > Soil > Floodplain | place... | reverse complement strand
TCTCGTTCGTCACCCAGACCGCTCCGGCCCCGTAGGCGAGCGCGTAAGGGCCGCTGCCGACCCGGATCCGGGCCTGGCGCTTGTTCGTCCTGGCGCTGAAGCGCGTCACCTGATCGGCGAAGCGGCTCCCGACCCACACGCTGCCGGAGCCGAACGTGAGGCCGAGCGGGTTGCCGGGCGCTCCGAGCTTCGCCTTCACGCGAACGGCTGCGGGATCGATGCGGACGACGCGATTCAGTACCGGGTCCGTCGCCCACACCGACCCGCCGCCGGGGACGACGAAGGCCGCGTGGACGCCGATGTGCAGCTTGGCCGGCGCATCCGCGCTCATGGCGCTGCCGCAGGCGACCGCGACTGCGAGCCCGAGGACGGCGAGTGACCGACGGAGTAGACTTACCACAACGTTGCGGCACATTACCACAACATTGCGCTAATGCCTGAGTCCGGTCCCGACACGATCCTGCTCGACTTGTTCCGGACGAACCAGGTCCGCGAGCGCCTGATCACCTCCGCCCTCGAGGGTCTCGAGCTTCCGCCTGAGGACTACCCGATGTACGTGATGATCGGCGCCGAGGGGCCTTGGACGCCGACCGCGTTCGCCGCCAGGGTTGAGATGCCGCTCTCGACCGTGCTCTTCCGCATCGGCCGCCTCGAGAGCCGTGGCCACGCCGAGCGGATCCCGAACCCGGACGACCGCCGCTCGTACCTCGTCCACCTCACCGACGAGGGTCAACGCCTCCTCGGCCAGGCCCGCCCGCGCTTCCGCGCCTACGCCGAGGCAGTCGAGGCGCGGTTGGGCAACGAACGAATCGGGCAGCTGCGCGACGGCCTCACCGACCTGCGCGAGGCAATCGAGCAGGAGCTCAGCCGCGAGTGAGCAGCGCGACCGCCTCGACGTGCGGGGTGTGCGGGAACATGTCCACCGGCCGCACCCGCTCGAGCGCGTAGCCCCACTCGGCGCCAAGCTCCTTCACGTTGCCGGCCAGCGTGGTCGGATTGCACGAGACGTAGACGATCTTCGAGGCCTCGAGGCGCCCGAGCCGCCGTAGCGCCTTGTTCGAGAGCCCCGCCCGCGGCGGGTCGACCACCACCACGTCGGGCGGCCCCGCTCGGTCGCGCAGCTCCTCCAGCGACGCCCCGACCTCGCCGGCGAAGAAGGCCGCGTTCGAGATCCCGTTCAAATCGGCGTTCTCGAGCGCGCAGGCCACCGACTCCTCGGAGACCTCCACGCCCCACACCGTGAGCGCCTTCGACGCGAGCGTCAGCCCGATCGTCCCGATCCCGCAGTAGAGGTCGTAGACGGTCTCGTTGCCGGTCAGCGCCGCATATTCGCCGGCGAGCGCGTAGAGGCGCTCGGCCATCCCCGTGTTCGTCTGCAGGAACGCGTTCGGGCGGACGCGGAAGCGCAGGCCGCAGAGCCCCTCCTCGATCGCGTCCTCGCCCCAGAGCAGCGTCGTCGGGAGGTTCGTCACCTCGGCCGGCGTGTCGTTCACCGCCCAGTGGATCGAGCGAACCTCGGGGAACCGGCGCAGGACCTCGACGAACTCGTCGCGATCGAACTTCTCTCCCGCCGCGGTCACGAGCTGTACGAGCGCCTGCCCGGTGTTGCGCCCCTCCCGGATCACGAGATGCCGCAGGTAGCCGGTGTGCTCGGCCTGGTCGTAGGCCTCGAGCCCCTCGGCGCGGGCCCAGTCACGCACGGCATCCCGTAGGGCGTTGCCGAGGTCGGTGGTCAGCCAGCAGCGGCGGATGTCGAGCACCTCGTCCCAGCGGCCCGCCCTGTGGAAGCCGAGCGCCGGCCCCTCCGGCGTCGCAGTGAACGAGTACTCGAGCTTGTTGCGGTAGTGGAAGACCTCGACCGCGGGCATGATCGGCTCCAGCGGCGGCTCCGGGATCCCGCCGATCCGCCGCAGCGCGTCGGCCACCTGCTCCTCCTTGGCCGCGACCTGCGATTCGTAGGCGAGGTCCTGGAAGCGGCAGCCGCCGCAGGCCGGGTAGTGCTGGCACGGCGCCTCGACCCGCAGCGGGCTCGGCGTCACCACGTCGACCGCGAGCGCCTCGGCGTGGTTGCGCTTCACCTTGGTCACGCGCGCGCGGACGACATCGCCCGGCAACCCGCGCCGGACGAAGACGACGAATCCGTTCAAGCGCGCGACGCCGTTCCCGCCGTAGGCGAGCGAGTCGATCTGGAGCTCGAGCTCCTGGTCCTTCGTCACGGGCGCGGCCATGCGCCCCAGCCTAGGAGAAGCGCGGGTGCAGCGGCAGCAGCAGCGGCGGTCTGGGCTTCTGCCGGAAGTCGAAGTCGCGCACCAGGTTGCCGAGCTGCGGCAGGCTCTCGCGAACGGACGGCCGCGGGTCGGGCCGCCCGTCCGTCCTGGGGTCGAGTCGCGCAGAGCCGAGGAAGTCGTCCTCGATGAACTTGGCGTAAGCGTCGAAGCTCAACAGCTGGTGGTCGACAAAACCGGGCCTGGCGTAGGGCGAGATCATCAGGGCAGGGACGCGTAGCCCGAAGCCGTTCACGTCTACCTGCGGCGGCTCGACATGGTCGTAGAAGCCGCCCCAGTCGTCCCAGGCGAGGAAGATCGCCGTCGAGCTCCAGTCGCGGCTGCGCATGACGGCGTTCACCAGGTTCGTGACGAACCTCTGCCCTGCGCTGACCAGGTTCGGCGGGTGCTCGCTCACGCGGTTGTTCGGCGTCACCCACGAGACCTCGGGAAGCGTGCCGCGTCGAGCCGCCTCGAAGAAGCTCTTGATCGAGGTGACGTTCCGGAGTTGCTGATCGCCCCGGACGGTGTCGAACCAGGGCAACGGGTTCCAGATCCCGGGCGTCTTCGCGTTCTGCGGGACCGGCCGGCAGGTCATCGCACCGCCCTCGCAGTCCGGCTCGGCGCCCGGAAACACGTAGTAGCGCCAGGAGACGCGGCGCCTGTGCAGGAGGTAGGTCAAGTCGGTCCAGGCGTACTCGGGCTTTCGGCCGGTCGGGTTCTGCGGCTCGTGCGGCGGCGCGAGCGGGTTCTCGACCGCGTTCACGCAGCTCATCGGGTCGCCGTGCCGCCGGCAGCGCGCCGACCACCCCGAGACCATGAAGAGGTGGGCCGGCAGGCTCCAGGACGTGTCCGGCTGGAACATGTGGTCCTGGAGCACGAACCGGTGCGCGTAGGCCCAGTAATTCGGGATCTCGCGCGCGTCGTGGTAGCCCATCACGTCGGGGTGCAGCGCCCCGAACGAGCAGAGCGGCGCGTCCGGCTGCGTCACGCAGGCAGGCGTGAGCCCGCGCCGTGCCTGCCGAAGGAAGCCGTCCATCTTGCCGGCGCCGATGTCGCGGATCGCGTCGAAGTGCTCGTGTGGCCCGCCGGTGTTCCGGTCGAAGCTGTCGTGGTACGGGCGCTGGCAGATGCCTCTTTTCGGGTCCGGCACGCAGACCGTGAACGCGCCGTCGCGCCGCGGCAGCCCGTCCGCTCCCGGATACGTGCCGAAGTACGAGTCGAACGACCGGTTCTCCTGCATCACGACCACGATGTGGCGGATCTTGTGGATCCCTGCGAGCGAAGCCGCGTGCGCGTGCGAGTGCCCCACGTGGAAGGAAGGCCCGCCAACGAACGCCGCGACACCGGTGGTGAGCGCCATCAGCAGCAGCCGCACTCTCACAGGCCAACGCTACGACGCGATTCTTGAGTTCAGATGAAGAAGAAGTTGAGCTTCGGTTCAGCGCAACGCGGTGACGTAGACCTTGCGTTCGCGGGGCCCGTCGAACTCGCAGAAGAAGATGCCCTGATAGCGGCCCAGGGCGAGCTTGCCGTCCTGCAGGGGCACGAGCACCTCGGGGCTCATCAGCGAGGCCCGCATGTGCGAAGGCGCGTTCGGACCGTCGGCGTCGTCGTGCTTCCAGGCCCAGCCGTCCTCGACGATCTTCTCCATCGCGGCCTCGAGGTCGTTGGAAAGGACGGGATCGATGTCCTCGTTGATGGTCACGCCGGCAGTCGTGTGAGGCACGTAGACGAGTGCTGCGGCGGCCCCGTCGACCCCGTTGAGCGCTTCCTCTACCTGCGTCGTGATGTCGAGCAGCTGCGTGCGCCGCTCGGTCGAAATGCTGATCTCTCGCACCGGGGTATCCTATGGGCTGTGCCGAGCGAGACGCCGACATCGCCCGTCGAGCTCGACGCGTACCGAGCCGACGCCGACCGCTTCATCGCCGAGCTCGACGAGGAGTACTACCTCCACTACGCGGGCCTGAAGGACCGGCTCGACCTCGAGGCGATCTACGAGCGCCACGCGATGCTGACCGAGCTCGAGACGGTGCAGGCCATCGGCGCGTCGGTGAACGGCGACCGGCGGACCCGCGAGCTCTGGCACTTCGGCTGCGACGGCTACATCGGGAAGCTGACGCGCGAGCATGCGGAGAAGGAAGCCGCGCTCGAGGCGGAGCTCGAGGTGACCGTCGACGGCGAGACGATCCCCTTCCGGATGCTGCGTCCCACGATGGCGAACGAGCCCGACCGCGGGCGCCGCGAAAAGCTCGACCGCGCGATGTGGGAGGCGACCGAGGAGCACCTGAACCCGGTCTACTTCGAGAGCATCGAGGTCGTGCGCGGCGCCTTGCCGCAGCTCGGCGCCTCCACCTACGTCGAGCTCTACGAGCGCTTCGGCCTCGAGCTGCGCAACCTCGCCCGCCAGTGCGAGTCCTTCCTCGACTCGACCGAGCAGCTCTACGAGGACACAGTCGACCGCGCGACGCGCGAGCTGCTCGGCCTCTCGCTGGACGAGCTGCAGCGCTGGGACCTCCAGCGCATGATCCGCTCGCCGCAGTGGGACGAGGGCTTCCCGGGCGACAGGATGGTGCCGGCGCTGAAGGCGACCCTCGCCGACCTCGGGATCGACCTCGACAGCCAAGCGAACGTCCACCTCGACATCGAGCAGCGTCCGCAGAAGTCGCCGCGCGCCTTCTGCGCGCCGATCGAGGTGCCCGACAAGGTGATGCTCGTGATCCAGCCGATCGGCGGCGCCGACGACTGGCGCGCGTTCTTCCACGAGGCCGGGCACACAGAGCACTACGCGAACACCTCACGCGACCTGACGATGGAGGAGAAGCGCCTGGGCGACGTCGCGGTCACCGAGGGCTGGGCGATGCTGCTGCAGCACCTGACCGACGAGCCCGGCTGGCTCTCGCGCAAGCTCGACTTCCCCCGGCCCGACGAGTACGCCTCCGAGGGAATGATGTGGCTGCTCTTCTTCGTGCGCCGCTACTGCGCCAAGCTTCTCTACGAGCTCGAGTTCCACTCGAGCGGCGACCTCTCCGAGATGCCCAAGCGCTACGTCGAGCTGCTTGGCAACGCGACGAAGATCGAGCCGAGCCCGGCGAATTACCTCGCCGACATCGACGCCGGCTTCTACGTCTACTCGTACCTGCGCTCCTGGGCGCTCGAGACGCAGCTACGCGATTACCTGCGCGAGCGCTTCGGCAGCGAGTGGTTCACCCAGCGCGAGGCCGGCTCGCTGCTGCGCGAGCTGTGGGCCTTGGGCAACAAGCCCACCGCGGACGAGCTGCTGAAGGATGTCTCCGGCGCGGAACTGGAGATGGCCTCGGTCGACGACCGGATCCGCGAGATTCTCAACTAGGTCGCGCGGACTGCAGCAACCGCCAGGCGGATCGCCGCCGAGAGCTTCTCCGGGCGGACGCGGCCCGTCCGGTCGCAGGCGGTGTGCCAGCACGGGTCCCAGCGCCACTCGACCCACGCAGCCGGGATCCCGCCGCGGGTGAACTCCTCGTGGTCGGACTGGCCACGATCCTGGAGGTACGACGCAGGCAGACCGAGCCTGCGTGCTGCTGCGAGCGCGATCAGGGCCGAGTGGTTCGGACCGCTCTCGAGCCCGCGGATATTCAGCGTCGGGCCGTAGCCGACCATGTCGAGCGAGAGCACGAGCCGGACGCTGCGGCGGTCGGCCGGGCCGAGGCTGCGCAGCAGGCGCGCCGAGCCAAGGTGGAGCTTGGAGCCCGTCATGACGCGCTCCTCGGCGCCCAGGGCGGCGAAGAGCACGCCCGGCCGGTCGCCGAGCAGGCGCGCCACCTCGAGCAGCGCGCCGATGCCCGAGCCGTTGTCGTTCGCGGCGGGGCCGGCCGAGACGCCGTCGAGGTGCGCGACCACGATCGCTCGCAACGGCCCACCGCCAGTCCGGAAAACGAGGTTGCGCGAGGCACCCCCGCGCGGCAGCGGCACGGCCTGGACGACGGGGGTCAAGCCGAGCTTGGCGAAACGCGCCGTCACGACCGCGGCCGCCCTGCGCTCGGTGGCCGAGCCGGCCACTCGTGGTCCGAGAACCGCCAGAGCCCTGACGGTGGACTGCGCGTTCAGGCCCGCCGAGTCGACCTGGGCCGCCGGAGCGGCGGTCAGCAGCGCGGCGATGCAGATGCAGCCTGCCAGGCGCGCGATCACGCTCACAGCCTAATCCGCGCTCCGTCCTGGGTACGTGCATAAGCTTTATTCATGACCAGAACCCGAGTGCTGATCGCGGGCGCGGCCGGCCGCGACTTTCACAACTTCAACCTCGTCTACCGGGGCCGCGAGGAGTACGAGGTGGTCGCCTTCACGGCGACGCAGATCCCGGACATCGCGGGGCGCGTCTACCCCGCCGAGCTGGCCGGCTCGCTCTATCCGGAAGGCATTCCGATCTGTCCCGAGGACGAGCTCGAGGAGCTGATCGCCCGTCACGACGTGGACGAGGTCGTCTTCGCCTACTCCGACGTGACGCACGAGCACGTGATGCACATCGGCTCGCGGGTACTGGCGGCGGGCGCCTCGTTCCGGCTGATCTCGCCGGCCGACACGATGCTCACCTCCACCAAGCCGTCCGTGGCCGTGTGCGCCGTGCGCACCGGCTCGGGCAAGAGCCAGACCACCCGCCACATCGCGGCGTTGCTGCGCGAGTCCGGCAAGCGCGTCGCCGTCCTGCGACACCCGATGCCCTACGGCGATCTGACGAAGCAGGCCGTGCAGCGCTTCGAGCGCTACGAGGACCTCGACGCGGCCGACGCAACGATCGAGGAGCGCGAGGAGTACGAGCCGCACATCGCCGAGGGCAACCTCGTCTTCGCCGGGATCGACTACGCGGCAATCCTCGACCGCGCAGAGCAGGAGGCCGACGTCATCCTCTGGGACGGCGGCAACAACGACACGCCGTTCGTGAAGCCGAACGTGCACGTCGTCGTGGTCGACCCGCACCGGGCCGGGCACGAGCTTCGTTACCACCCGGGCGAGACGAACCTCCGCATGGCCGACGTCTGCGTGGTGAACAAGATCGACAGCGCGCCGCAGGAGGGGATCGACGCGGTGCTCGACTCGATTCGCACGCACAACCCCGGCGCACGGATCGTGCTCGCGGCGTCGCCGTTCCACGTCGAAGGCGATCCCGCCGAGATCGCCGGCAAGCGCGTGCTCGCGATTGAGGACGGGCCGACGCTGACTCACGGCGAGATGGCTTATGGCGCCGCCGTGCTCGCAGCGAAGGCCAATGGTGCCGCCGAGTTGATCGACCCACGCGAGTGGGCTGTCGGCTCGATCGCCGAGACCTTCGTGGACTACCCGAACGTCGGCGCGCTGCTGCCGGCGATGGGCTACGGGCGCAAGCAGATGGACGACCTGAAGGCGACGATCGAGGCCTGCAACGCGGATCTCGTGCTGATCGGGACGCCGATCGACCTGCGCAAGCTGATCGACTTCGACGTGCCCGCGCTGCGGATCACGTACCGGCTCCAGGAGGTCGGCGAGCCCACGCTGGCCGACGTTCTTCGGGAGCACGGCTTGATCGGCGACACCGCACTCGTGTGACGGCAGTCGTCGCCCTCGGCGGGAACGCGCTCATGCGGCCCGGCGAGCGCGGCACCGCTGCCGAGCAGCGCGCGAACCTGCGCGAGGTCTGCGCCGCCCTACGGCCGCTCCTCGACGAGCCGGAGATCGTGATCACGCACGGGAACGGGCCGCAGGTCGGCAACGAGCTCCTGCGTCACGAGCGCGCCGCCGACGAGGCGCCGCCGCTGCCGCTCTACCTCGCAGTTGCCCAGACGCAGGCCGAGATCGGCGCGCTGATCGAGAGCGAGCTCGAGCCGGTCGCTGGACGGCCCGTCGTCTGCCTGCTGACGCATGTGCTCGTGGCCGAGGACGACCCCGCCTTCGAAAAGCCGACCAAGCCGATCGGGCCGTTCTACGCCGAGGACGAGGCGCGCAAGCTCGAGCAGGACCGCGGCTGGAAGGTCGTCCATGACGCTGGCAGGGGCTGGCGCCGCGTCGTCCCCTCGCCGCAGCCGCTCGAGGTCGTCGAGGTCGACGCGATCCGCGCGCTGCTGCGCTCGGGCGCGATCGTGATCGCCTGCGGAGGCGGCGGGATCCCGGCGGCCAGGCGCGGCGCTCACCTCGCCGGTGTGGACGCAGTGATCGACAAGGACCGCGCCTCGGCATTGCTCGCCCGCGAGCTGGACGCAGACCGACTCGTGATACTCACGGAGGTTCCTGCGGTCTACGGCGCGTTCGGCGCCGAGCAGCAGAAGGAGCTGCGCGAGCTGAGCGCGGACGAGGCCGAGGCCCTCCTGCCGGAGCTGGCGGCGGGCTCGATGCGCCCGAAGCTCGAGGCAAGCGTCGACTTCGTGCGCGCCACCGGGCGCGAAACGCTGATCACCTCGCCCGCCGCCCTGGCCGAGGCCCTCCAGGGCCGCTCGGGCACCCGCATTCGGCCCTAGCCAAGCCGGGCGCCGAACCGGATCGAGCGCGCCTGCGAATCAGGCGCACTACGACTCCGAGGGGAGAAGGGAATGCCATGACCATTGCGTTCTTGGGCAAACGAAACGTCGCCGTGCTTGGGCTCGTGCTCGCCGGCGCCGCACTCGCGCTCTTTCTGGCGCTGCGCCTCGGGCCAGGCCCGGACGCCGCGAAGGCGTCGAGTCACGCCGAGGCACCGCTGATCGGCCAGGACCCGCGCGCGGACAACACCGACCTGTATGCGTTCGTCAGTCCCGACAGGCCGGGCACGACGACGCTCGTCGCCAACTACATTCCACTCGAAGCTCCGGCCAGCGGGCCGAACTTCTACAGCTTCGACGACAGCGTCCTCTACGAGATCAACATCGACAACACCGGCGACGGTCGCGAGGATCTCACCTACCAGTTCCGCTTCAAGACGACCACGCGGAACCCGAACACGTTCCTCTACAACGTCGGTCCGATCACGTCGCTCGACGACCAGAACTGGAACCGGCCGCAGACCTACAGCGTCACCCTGGTCCGGCGCGGCAAGGGGAAGCCAAGGACCGACGTGCTCGGGACGAACATTCCCACGCCGCCCGACAACGTCGGGCCGCGCTCGACCCCCGGCTACGCGGCGCTGGCTGCGTCGGCGGTCAGCGACCTTCCCGGTGGGGCAAAGGTCTTCGCCGGACAGCGTGACGACCCGTTCTATGTCGACCTCGGCTCGGTGTTCGACCTTGCCGGGCTGCGGCCGTTCAACCCGTTCCACCTGATCCCGCTCGGCGCAGAGCCCGGCGTGGACGCGCTCGCGAATTACAGCACGCACACAATCGCGCTCCAGGTGCCGAGCAACCAACTCCTGCAGGCGCCGAACTCGACCATCGGCGTCTACGCGAGTGCGCTCCGGCAGAAGGTGCGGGTGCTCCGCAAGGACGGCACGACCAGTGGCCACGGCGACTTCGTGCAGGTTTCGCGGCTCGGTGAGCCGCTGATCAACGAGGTCGTCATCCCCCTCGGGCAGAAAGACTTCTGGAACCGGTCCGAGCCCGAGGACGACGTGCAGTTCGAGAGCCTGTACCTCAACCCCGAGGTCTCGCGGCTCGAGAACGCGCTCTACGGAACGCCGCCGCAGGGACATCCGGGCGGAGCGCTGATGCCGATCAACACCACCGGCCGAGGCGACCTCTCGCTGATCCTGTTGCAGGGCGTGCCGACCCTCAACTTCACGGGCCCGAAGAAGGCCGACCTGTTGAGACTGAACACGGCGGTGACTCCGACCCCTACCGGGGCCTGCTTCCACCCATCGCTGGGCAAGCCGGCCGGCGCTCTTCCAAGCCGGCTGGGCGCTCTCGACGGAGATCTCTGCGGCTTCCCCAACGGGCGGCGGCTCGCGGACGACATCGTCGACATCGACCTGCGGGCGTTCGCAGAGGGCTACGGCCCGTTCCTGAACGCCGCGTTCGGGCTCCCGAACAAGAGCCCGAACAACCAACTCGGGGACGGTGTGGACACTAACGACAAGGCGTTCCTCGACCACTTCCCATACGTGGCCGCGCCGAGCGCGGGCTACGACGTTCCGTAATCGCAACGATCCCCGGGCCTGCGCTCTCGCAGGCCCGGGGATCTCACAGGAGGAGACGTGACCAGACGGAGGCTCGAAGTGGCGGTGGCAGCGGCGGTTCTCGCCGCCGCTGCCCTGCTCCTCGGCGGCGTCCTCCGCAAGCCCGCGGCGGCAAGCTCTGCGTCGGCTCTCCCGCCGACGCGCGCGGCCGGTGAGTCGCTCCAGACCGGTTTTTCGGGCGGCAGCGACACGGCCGGCCTGATCGAGCGGCTCCAGTCTGTACTCCGGGCGGCTCCGCAAGATGCGAGCTCGCTCGATCTGCTCGGCCTCGCGTACCAGCAGCGTGCGCGCGAGACGGGCGACGCTGCCTACTACACCAAGTCCGAAGGGGTGCTCGAGCACGCGCTGGCACTACGGCCGAACGACCTCCTCGCCGCGAGTGGCCTCGGTTCGCTCGCGCTCTCACGTCACCGATTTCGCGACGCGCTCGTGCTCGGCAGCCGCGCCCGCTCGATCTCGCCGACCACCGCCCGCAACTACGGCGTGATCGGCGACGCCCTGGTCGAGCTCGGCCGCTATCCCGAGGCCTTCCGCGCGTTCGACAGGTTCGCGGAACTTCGCCCGGGCCTCGCTGCATACGCTCGTGTCTCGCACGCACGTGAATTGCTCGGCGACGTCCCGGGAGCGATCGAGGCGATGAAGCTCGCCGTCGACGCCGGCAGCGGTCAGGGCGAAGCGGAGGCCTGGACCCGCGTGCAGCTCGGCAAGATCTACTGGTCGGTCGGAAGACTGAGCGCCGCTGCATCCGAGTACCGAGGTGCGCTTCGTGTCTTCCCCGGCTATCCATACGCCCTGGACGCGCTCGCTCGGGTCGAGGCCGCCCGGGGACGACTCGCGCACGCGATTGCGCTGGAGCAGCGAGCCAGCGCCGTGATCCCGCTCCCGCAATACGTCGGCCAGCTGAGCGACCTCTACCGCGCCGCGGGGAAACCGCGGCTCGCCCGCCGCCAGTACGCGCTGATCGGCGTCATCCAGCGTCTGCTCGTCGCCAACGGCGTCAAGACCGACCTCGAGACGGCGCTCTTCGACGTTGATCACGGGGTCCGGCTCTCGCACGCGCTGGCCCTGGCCCGCCGTGCCCGCGCCGACCGCCCGAGCATCGACGGCGACGACGTGCTCGCCTGGGCACTCGCCCGCAACGGCCGCTGTGGCGAGGCGCTTCCCTACTCGAAGAGCGCGCTCCGGCTCGGCACCCGCGATGCGCTCAAGCTCTTCCACCGCGGGATGATCGAGCGCTGTCTCGGCAACCGCGCCGCGGGAGATAGCTTCCTGCGCCGTGCTCTGGCGCTCAACCCGCACTTCTCGGTTTTGTGGTCGCCCGTCGCGAGGAAGGCGCTCCGTTGAGGCGGCTCGTGCTCCTTGCGTTCGCGGCGGCGGCGCTCGCGCTCCCGGCGCTCGCGGCGGCGCATCCGCTCGGCAACTTCACGGTCAACCGCTTCAGCCGGATCGAGGCCTCGGGCCCGCGGCTCTACGTCCGCTACGTGCTGGATCTGGCCGAGATCCCGACCTTCCAGGCAGGTCGCATCGACGCGCACGCCTACGCGAGGCGGATCGCGCACAACGCTCACCTCGCCGTCGACGGACGGGAGGCCGAGCTCGTCCCCGTGCGGAGCGCGCTAGCGCACCCGCTCGGGGCCGGCGGCCTCCACACGACGCGGCTGGAGGTCGTCCTCGCCGGGCCGGTCCTGCACGGGTGGGTCTCTGTTGCCTATCACGACAACAACTATAGAGACCGGATCGGATGGAAGGAAATCGTCGTCGGCGCCAACACGCGCAGCACCAGCGACGAGCTCCGCGCTTACCCGAAGGATTTGCTCCAGAGCCCCCTCGACACGAGCTCCGTCACGACCCGACTCCAGCCGGCCAACGGTCCCGACATCGCGCCCTCCCTCTCGCGCGGCAAGAGCCTCGCGGCCCCGGACCGGGTCGCGGACGCCGGCTTCGCCTCGCTCGTCGGCCGCTCGCACCTGAGCGCGCTCGTGATCCTCGCGTCACTCGCCGCGGCGCTCTTCTGGGGCGCAGCGCACGCACTCTCGCCGGGCCACGGCAAGACGATCGTCACGGCCTATCTCGTCGGCCAGCGCGGCACTCCGCGGCATGCCGCACTCCTCGGCTTGATCGTCACGATCACGCACACGATCGGCGTCTTCGCGCTCGGGCTCGTGACGCTCGCGCTCTCACAGTTCGTCGTCCCCGATCGCCTCTACCCCTGGCTCAACCTCGCCTCGGGACTGCTCGTGGTCGGGATCGGCGCCTCAGTCTTCTTGGCCCGTTGGCGCCACCGTCGCGCGCACGCCCACGGCCAACGCCACCACCACGATCACCACCACGGGCAAACCGAAGGATCCGAAGGCCCGAGCTTCCGCTCGTTGCTCGCAGTCGGCGTCTCGGGTGGCCTGCTGCCGTGCCCTTCGGCCCTCGTCGTCCTGTTGGCCGCGATCTCGCTACACCGAGTCGCGTTCGGACTGGTCCTGATCCTGGCCTTCAGCGCTGGGCTCGCGCTCAGCATCACCGGCATCGGCCTCGTCGCCGTGCTCGCCCGCCGCACCTTCAAGCGCCTCAGCTTCGACGGCCCGCTGATCCGCCTCGTGCCCGCGGCCAGCGCGCTCGTGATCCTCGCGGCTGGGCTCGCCATGACCCTGCACGCCGTCCCGAAAGTGAGCTGACGATGTTCGGGCTCGACGACTGGATCGCCGCTTTCTCCGACAGCGGCAAGCTGGCCCTCGTGGCCGTCGTCGCCGTCGTCCTCGGCTTCCGCCACGCCACCGACCCCGACCACCTCGCAGCAGTCTCCACGCTCGTCGCGGGCACGCGCGAGCATGCAACCAGAGCCGCCGCGCGACTCGGCCTCTTCTGGGGTCTCGGCCACGCGACGACGCTCTTCGTCTTCGGACTGCCGATCGTTCTCTTCAAGACCTATCTGCCGGCGCCGGTGCAACAGGGCGCCGAGACCGCCGTCGGCCTGGTGATCGTGGCGCTGGCCGTGTGGCTGCTCGTCCGCTGGCGCCGCGGCCTCTTTCACGTGCACCTGCACGCCCACGAAGGCCCGCTTCACGCGCACGGCCACGCGCACGAGGGCGACGCCCATCCTCACCGAACAGCCAAGGCCCGGACCCGGCCCCAGGCCTTCGGAATCGGGCTCCTGCACGGCATGGGCGGGAGCGCAGGCGTGGGCGTGCTGTTGCTCGCCTCGATTCACGACCGTCTGATCGCAGTTGCAGCGCTCGGGCTGTTCGCGCTCTGCACCGCGCTTTCGATGGCCGCGCTCTCGACCGGTTTCGGCTTCACGCTCAGCCGCGGGCCTGCGCGCACCGTCTTCCCGCGGCTGGCGCCGGTGCTCGGCCTACTGAGCCTGTCGTTCGGAATTTGGTACGCGCTCGGAGCCCTGAACGTCGCGCCTTACTATTTCTAGATGGCGGCTGACGCCCATTCGCTCGCGGCGCCGTACGCGCTTCACGCGCTCGACGACGAGGAGGCGCGCGGCTTCGAGGAACACCTCGCTGTCTGCGAGCGCTGCCGCGAGGAGCTGGCCGGGTTGAGAGAGGCCGCCGCTGGCCTCGCGTACGGCGCCGCCGGGCCCCCGCCTCCGCCCGAGCTCAAAGAACGGATCCTCGCCCAGGCACGGAAAGAGCGTGGCAACGTCGCCTCGCTCCCTGCCCGCCGTCGCAACTGGACGGCGCCGCTCGCGGCAGCCGGCGCCATCGCTGCATCGGTTGCGATCGGGCTCGGCGTCTGGACGGCGACCCGGCCGAGCGAGGAGAACGCGTTCGCCCGCGTCCTCGCGCAACCCGGGGCCAAGCTGATGGGGATGGGCGACCGCGGCGCGGTCACCGTCACGCCGAACGGCGAGGCCGCGCTCATCCTGCGCGTCCCTCCGGCACCGTCAGGAAAGACCTACGAGGCCTGGGTCATCAGGCCTGGCGCCATCAAGCCTGCGGGGCTCTTCCGAGGAGGGAAGGGCGCGACGGTTCTCGAGATCCAAGGAGCGGTCACTCGTGGCTCGGTGATCGGCGTCACCGTGGAGCGGGCCGGCGGAGTCGACCAGCCTACGCAGAAGCCCTTCGCGGCGACCAAGGCGATCACATGACCGCGCTGATGACGACGCGCCCTCCTGCGACCGGCAACCTGGCGCAGGTCTCGGACGAGGCGCTCGTCTCCCTCGTCGCGAGCTCCGACGAGCAGGCGCTTGCAGAGCTCTACGACCGTTTCGGCCGCGTCGCCTATGGCCTAGCCCTGCGGATCCTCCGCGACGAGGCCCTGGCGCAGGACGCCGTCCAGGAAGCGTTCCTCGGCGTCTGGCGCTCGGCCGACCAGTACCTCCCGGAGCGCGCAAAGGCGAGCACCTGGATCCTGACGCTCGTCCACCGCCGAGCCGTCGACCTCGTCCGTCGCGAGGACCGTCGCCGCGGAGAGCCGCTCGATGATGCGCCGGAGCCGGTCGCCCTCTCGACCGTCGAGGGCGAGGCAACGCTCGGCTTCCAGCGCCGAGTCGTACAGGAAGCTCTCAAGGGCCTCCCGTCCGACCAGCGCGAGGCGCTCGAGCTTGCGTACTACGGAGGCCTGACCCAGAGCGAGCTCGCCGAGCGGCTCGGCCAGCCGCTCGGCACAATCAAGAGCCGGATGTTCATGGGCCTTGCCCGCCTGCGCGACCTGCTAGCCCAGGCCGGGCTCGAAGAATCACTCCGTTAGCATCAGCACCGGCATGGCCGCGGTCACGGAGAGCCTGAAGGGGCGCCACTTCACCCGCGTCGCCGACTGGACCGGCGAGGAGTTGCTGCAGGCACTGGACCTGGCCGACGACCTCAAGGAACGGCAGGCCCGGCGCGAGGAGCACCACCTCCTCCCCGGCCGTACGCTGGGGATGATCTTTCAAAAGCCGTCCACCCGCACACGCGTCTCGTTCGAGGTCGGCATCTTCCAGCTTGGCGGAATGGGCCTGTACCTGGCCGCGTCCGACCTTCAGCTCGGCCGCGGCGAGACGCTCAAGGACACCGCCACCGTCCTCTCGCGCTACCTCGACGGGCTGATGATCCGCACGTTCGCCCAGGAAGACGTCGAGGAGCTCGCCCGCCACGCGACGATCCCGGTGATCAACGGCCTCACCGACAGCTCGCACCCATGCCAGGCACTGGCCGACGTGATGACGATTCGCGAGCGGCTCGGCCGGCTCGAGGGCGTGCGCGTGGCCTACTTCGGTGACGGCAACAACGTCTGCGCCTCGCTGATGGTCGCCTGCGCGAAGCTGGGGATGGACTTCGTCGCGGCCACGCCGACGGGCTACGAGCCGGACGAGCGCGTGGTCGAGATCGCGCGCGAGGCCGGCGGAACCATTGAGCTCACGCACGACCCGCGCGAGGCCGCAAAGGGTGCCGACGTCCTCTACACCGACGTCTGGACGAGCATGGGCCAGGAGGAAGAGAAGGAGCGCCGGCTCAGAGACCTCGCGGGGTTCGGCATCGACGAGAGCCTGGTCCAGCTCGCCGGCGACGGCGTGATCGTCCTCCACTGCCTGCCCGCGCACTACGGCGAGGAGATCGCCGAGGCAGTGCTCTACGGGCCTCAGTCCTCGGTCTGGGACCAGGCCGAGAACCGCCTACACGCGCAAAAGGCGCTGATGGCGCTCGTAATCTCCTAGTGATCCCGATCAAGGACAACGTCCCGACGAGGGCGTTCCCGATCGTCACCGTCAGCCTGATCGCGGCCAACATCATCGTCTGGATCTGGGAGTTCACCGGCACGCCGGTCGACCGGGACGTCCTCCGGTACGGGTACTACCCGTGCACTCTCGCCCACAACTGCGCCGAGCCGGCCTCGCTCATTCCCCACCTGCCGTGGTACGAGGGCGTCTTCAGCTCGATGTTCATGCATGGGAGCTGGCTGCACATCGGCGGCAACATGCTGTTCCTCTGGATCTTCGGCAACAACGTCGAGGATGCGTTCGGGCACGTCCGCTTTCTCGTCTGGTACATCGCAGCCGGGATCGCGGCGGCCGGGCTGCAGACCTTCGTCACGCTGGCTTTTACGGACGCGGCCGGGGCCAGCATTCCGAACGTCGGCGCCTCGGGAGCGATCGCCGGCGTGCTCGGCGCCTACTTCGTGCTGCTGCCTACGGCGAGCGTCCTGACGGCCTTCATCATCGTCTTCTTCGTCTTCCTGCGGGAGATCCCCGCGATGTGGTTCCTCGGCATCTGGATCGTGTTCCAGCTCTGGGAGGGCGGCTTTTCGATCCTGCAGCCTCAGGCAGGTGGTGGCGTCGCCTTCTTCGCCCACATCGGCGGCTTCGCCTTCGGCGTGGCCACTGCGCTCCTGATGAGGAAGCAGCGACCGTTAGCACCGAAGTGGTGACGTTCGAAGAGCACGTCCAGCGGGCGCTCGACGCGGTCCCGGCCGAGCTCGCCGAGCAGCTGCGCAACGTCGCGATCGTGGTCGAGGACGAGAACTCAGAGGAGCCGGACCTCTACGGCCTCTTCGACGAGCCCGAGTACCTCCCGGCAAAGGTGACGATCTACCGGGTGCCGTTGGAAGCCGACTTTCCCGAGCCCGAGCGGCTCGAGCACGAGATCCGCGTGACGGTCCTGCACGAGCTCGCGCACTACTTCGGGATCGACGAGGACCGGCTGGCCGAGCTCGGCTACGCGTGAGCTCGGCGGTGCTCACCGGGATCGCGGTTGCGGCGGCCGTTGTCGGCGCAATCGTTGTGGTGCTCTACCTTTGCGGCCCGCGGCGCTAGGAATGTTGGCGAGGGGTCGTTCGTTTTTACGGACATGAAAACACTCTCTGAGATCCACGCCGAGATCGATCGCGCCACCGAGCGGCGCGCTGAGGTCTGGCATTCACTCTCGCAAGGTCACGACGCCGCGCTCTCGGCCGAGCTGCATG
>Ga0307296_10000603_pt1 | contig 17322 bp, 12 predicted proteins | sample ER_DNA_153_FD_194467 | JGI IMG/M metagenome (GOLD analysis project Ga0307296, IMG submission 194467) | Bulk soil microbial communities from the East River watershed near Crested Butte, Colorado, United States - ER_DNA_153 | ecosystem: Environmental > Terrestrial > Soil > Floodplain | place... | reverse complement strand
TGGACACGTCCGTTAAGCGTTTCCTGGGCCTTGGGATCGATGTTTCCCTGCCGGACAAGGCAGCGGAACGTGGCCTGGATATGGGCGCTCGGGCAGCCAAACCGGTCGTAAAGATCGAGGTGGCGGAAGGCCGTATCGAGGTCGTCGCGCCAAAGCAGGTTAACCACACGGCGGCCAAGCCAGACGCATTCCGGATTGCCGGCCGGGCCATTGAGAACCCGTGTCGCCTCGGCAATCTCATCGATCTTTTTCTGGGTTTCTTTGGCCGCATCAGCGGGCGGTTTTTGCGGTTCGGGTGGTTTGCCATTCCCGCTCTGGGCGTAGGCGACCGACATGGTGAGGCCTATGCCGGCCACACAACACAGCACGGCAAAAAACTGACGCAACTTGAGAGAAAACCGCATTGTCCCCGTCGGATGTTTGCTCTTGTGCTCTTGGAGCGCGCGCTCGTCCTAAGGTGTGCGACCGGATTGGGACGCTAATACGGCAGTGATTGACCGTACGTATTCGCCGTTGGGCTCCTGTCGCGTACTTAACTGTATTTCATAAACGTAAGACTTGGCCCCAACCTGCGAATTTTGTCCAGCGTAACCGCGTTCCTTGCTTAAGACGGCCAACTTGGCAGGGGCGGCGGCGCACGATAAGCCGGTTGTGAGCCTATCGACGTTCCTGACCGGGTTTCCGATGCGCCATGCCATAGCCTGTCTCGTCCTTACGGCAGCGGCGATTGCCGCTGTCTGGACCTGGCTCGGTAGCCCGGCGCTGCTAATGCCGTCCCAGTTGGGTCGAGGCGAAAAGCTCTACTGCATGTCTTACACGCACTTCCGAGGTGCCCAGACGCCTTTGGACCCCACCACCATGATCCCCACCGCCCAGATCGAGGAAGACCTGGCGCGCCTGAGCGCGGTCACCGATTGCATCAGGACCTATTCGGTCGACTTCGGACTCGACCAGATAGCGGGTATCGCAGCCAAGCATGGGCTGAAAGTCATGCAGGGCCTGTGGCTGTCGAGCAGTTCGGAAAAGAGCCACTACCAAATCGAGACAGCGGTCGCGCTCGCAAACAAATACCCAGGCACCATCCGCTCGGTTGTCGTTGGCAATGAGGTCCTGTTGCGCGGCGACATGTCTGCAACCGACCTTGCCAACACCATCCGGGCGGTCAAGGCGCGCGTGCGTGTGCCTGTGACCTATGCCGATGTCTGGGAATTCTGGCTGCGCCACCGCGACGTGGCGAATGCCGTGGACTTCATCACCATTCACATCCTGCCCTATTGGGAGGATTTCCCGATCCGCGCCAGCGCTACCGTGCCGCATGTCGAGTCCATTCGTCGTCAGGTCGTGGCCGCGTTTCCTAACAAGGAGGTACTGATCGGCGAAGTCGGATGGCCCAGCGCGGGGCGCATGCGTGAAGGCGCGCTGCCGTCACCAGCCAACCAGGCGCGCGTCGTCCAGGACGTGCTTGCCTTAAGCAAGCGCGAAAAATTCAACGTGAACATCATCGAAGCGTTCGACCAGCCGTGGAAGCGCGCGTTGGAGGGCACGGTAGGCGGTCATTGGGGACTCTTCGACGCCGCAACACGCGCGCCGAAATTCGCCGGCGCTCAAGCCGTCTCCAACCATCCGCTCTGGATCTGGCAGGGAGCGGGTGGAGTCGTTTTTGCGATCATTGTCTTTGGCGCAGCCATTCGTGTTCGGACCAAGGATACGCCATCCTGGCTCTGGCTTGCCGTTGGCGCAAACGCATTCGTCGGCGGCGTCCTGTTCGGCTGGACCGTCGAGAACGTTCCGATCGAAAGTCTCGGGGTGGGCGGTTGGTCGCGTTCGCTCGCGCTCGCTGCTGTGGCCATAGCTGCGCCGATCGTTCTTAGCGTTGCAACGATGTGCGGCACTCCTGTGCCCGCCTTCTCTCGCATCTTGGGCCCCAAGAAGGACCGGATGCAAAATCCGCTTGCGATGTCTGCCGGTGTCATTCTGATCGTCACAATGCTGCTCGCCTTCGTCGTAGCGCTCGCTTTGGTGTTCGACCCGCGTTACCGCGATTTTCCGTTTGCGCCACTCACGGCCGCGGTCATTCCGTTTCTCGTGCACCGTATCGCGGGTGCGCAACCAAAAGTTATGCGTGCGGCAGCGGAAGCAGCCGGAGCCGCTGTGCTCGCACTGTCGGTAATTTACATCCTGTTCAACGAAGGTTTTGCCAACTGGCAGTCGCTCTGGGTATGCGCGACCCTTGCGGGGCTATCTTTCAGTCTGGCTCGGGTGCGCGACGTGCCAGGCTAAGAACCAGGAGCCCGGCGGCAAGCGAAGACAGACCTACATTGTAGAGGACGACCCCGCAGCTCGCCGCGGCGAGAGCGAGGGCAAAAAGCACCAGCGACGGCCGCAGCAGATTGAGAGCGGCGACGATCAGCGCGACCCATCCGAAAACCGAATAAGTAAACAATACGATAGTGATTTGACGCGTGAAGCAGAGCCACGTGTTCAGTCCCGCCTGACAGGCCAGACCGACGCTCGATTGCTCGACCGCAAGGTAGCGCATGTAGAGCGCATAGCCGATCGAACAGAAGCCGACGATCAACAGCCAGTTGGTCGCGCGCGCGTTGGGCAGAAACAATTTCATGCGATCAGTATGCCGTCGCCCCGCTGCATCGACAATCATTGCTGCGCGATCTGCTCGCCTTCGAATTTAACGGCTCGGCAGGCCGCGCGCGCGGCGACAAAATGCCCGCAAAGACCGGTCGCTGCTGCACTGTTGGGCAAGGGGCCGACGATCAGCCGATATCCGGTGCGCCGGCCCGATGATCACGCGTAGCAGGCGGGCGCAATCCGGTCAGGAGGGGCCCGAAATTCGCTTTGACCGTTGCCCAGCGCTGGCGCACTCCGTCGATCGTCGCCCCGCCGCCAAGGTCCAGGCCGAACTCGCTCTGCTTCATAACCGGTTGGTCGTTCTCAACCGCAGACGCGTTGGCGATGCGTGCGGGCGGCATCGGGGTGGCTGACGCGGCGGGGGCGTCGGCCTTGGGCACGAGATTGGGTGGAATTGATGCGGTGCTTGTGACGTTGTCTGCATTCGCCGCGGGCGGGCTCGCTGCGACTGTCTGCGGGATCGGCACCGGTGAACTTGCTTTTGCCGCGAGGATGGCCGCAGTCGCGGCGGCCTGTTTTTTCATCGCACCGGACATGTCGTCGATGCTGCTTTCGAGCAGAGCGATACGGCCCGACAGCCGATCGCGTTCAGTGGCCAGCGCACGAACCCGTGCGGCCAAAAGCTGCGTTTCGGATTCGAGCTGAGCGACGCGCGGGGGCATTCCGGCTATCGCGGACGAGTCACCCGCGGCGAAAATGCGCCTTAGGCGTTCATTGGCAGTTTCGGTCTGGCTGGTAATCGCAAGGGCCAGCTGGGCAACTGCCGTCACACCGCCCCAACCGCAAAGCCACACAAGCGAATTGAACTCGCGCCGGCGCCTGCGGGCGTCGCGTAAAGCGAGTTCCGGCGGCGTCTGCTCAGTCGCCATTGCCCCCTCGATAGCCGAATCATTGAAAATATTAGCAGAATCCGCCAATCCACGCCCCTTCACCCTGGTTTCGCGTTGTGGCGGCCGCGGTCAGGCTGGGCTATGGGATGCGCCGGACCTCAGCTGAGCAGCAGCGAATGCCACCTCGAACATGCCTTGCGATCATCCTCGCGGCCGGCGAAGGCACGCGCATGCGCTCGCCAATGCCGAAGGTGTTGCACGCACTCGGGGGGCGCTCTTTGCTCGCCCACGTAATCGTCGCATCGCGTGCTGCGGGAAGTGACGATCTGGCGATCGTGGTGGGATCTGATCACGAAGCGGTCACGTCGGATGCACACAAGTACGCACCCAAGGCGCACATTTTCGAACAACGGGAGCGGCGCGGGACCGCCCATGCCGTATTGTCTGCACGCAAAGCGATCGCCCGTGACGTCGATGACGTTGTGGTGATGTTCGGTGACACACCGCTGGTGCGGGCAGAGACACTGTCGAAATTGCGCGCCGCGTTAGCGGAGGGTGCGGTGGTGGCGGTTCTTGGCTTCACGCCGGGCGATCCGACAGGCTACGGGCGGCTATTGATGCGCGGACGTGAACTTGTCGCCATTCGCGAGGAGCGGGACGCGACCCCCGAAGAGCGCAAAATCGGCCTCTGCAATGGCGGCCTGATGGCGCTGGATGGGAAGCACGCGCTCGCCATCCTCGATCGCATCGGCAATGCAAATGCCAAAAGCGAATATTATCTCAGCGACGCCGTGACCGTTGCTCGCGATTTGGGCCTGACGGCCGTGGCGATCGAAACCTCGGAGGATGACGTGCGCGGCATCAACACAAAGGTGCAACTCGCCGAAGCCGAAGCTGTGCTCCAGCAGCGTCTGCGGATGGCGGCGCTTGAAGCCGGCGTAACCATGGCCGCGCCGGAGACGGTGCATTTGTCGGCCGACACCAAATTCGGAAAGGACGTCACGATCGAACCGCATGTCGTGTTTGGTCCGGGTGTCACGGTCGAGGACGGCGCCATGATCCGCTCGTTCTCGCATCTTGAAGGCGCGCATGTCGGCAAAGGTGCGCGCGTCGGTCCGTTCGCGCGGCTGCGTCCCGGCACCGACCTCGGGAAGGGTGTCCACATCGGCAATTTCGTTGAAGTGAAAGAGGCGTCGATCGAGGCGGGCGCCAAAGCCAATCATCTCACATATATCGGCGATGCGCGGATCGGCGAGGGTGCCAATATCGGCGCCGGAACGATCACCTGCAACTATGATGGTGTCGCCAAGCACCGAACCGATATCGGCAAGGGCGCCTTCATCGGGTCGAATTCCGCCCTGGTTGCGCCGATCAAGGTGGGTGACGGCGCCTATGTCGGCACGGGGACGGTGTTGACGCGCGATGTCCCTGCGGGCGCGCTGGCAATTGCGCGGGCCAAACAGGTAGTTAAGGAAGGCTGGGCAAAGCGCTTGCGGCAGGTCAAAGCGTTGGGCAAGAACCTAGCTGGAAAGAAACGCAAAAAATCCTGAGTTTGCAGGGTAACGTCACACGCCGAAATGCGTTGTGATTTCCGTTTACGGGCCATGGGCCGCTAGACAATAAGTGATGGGCAAAGGGGCCATCCGGGCGGATGTGCGGAATTGTCGGAATTTTGGGAACCAAGCCGGTTGCGGAGCAACTGGTCGATGCCCTGAAACGCCTCGAGTACCGAGGCTATGACTCCGCGGGTGTCGCCACGCTCGACCACGGTGTGCTTGGCCGCCGTCGCGCGGAAGGCAAGTTGCGTTCGCTTGAAACGCGGCTCGAGCGCGAGCCGCTTGGAGGCAATATCGGGATCGGTCACACACGCTGGGCAACCCACGGCCGGCCGACCGAAGACAATGCTCACCCGCATGCCACCGATGTCGTTGCGGTCGTCCACAACGGTATCATCGAAAATTTCCGCGAGTTGCGCGAGCAGCTGACCAAAAAAGGCTGCAAATTTGTCAGCGAAACCGACACCGAGGCCGTCGCACATCTGGTGTCGCTGGAAATTAAGAACGGCAAGTCGCCGGCCGATGCGGTCGCGGCCGCGCTCAAGCAACTGCGGGGCGCTTTCGCGTTGGCATTCCTGTTTACCGGAAACGACGACCTGCTGATCGGCGCACGCAAAGGGTCGCCGCTCGCCGTCGGATACGGTACTGGTGAAATGTACCTGGGATCGGACGCCATCGCGCTTGCCCCCTTTACGGACACGATCGCCTATCTTGAGGACGGCGACTGGGCGGTGCTCACGCGCAAGAGCGCTGAGATCCGAGACGAGAGCGGTCACAAGGTCGAGCGCACAATCGTCAAGTCCACCGCCTCGGCGCAACTGGTCGACAAGGGCAATCACAAGCACTTCATGGCCAAGGAGATCCACGAACAGCCGGAAGTCGTCGGCCATACACTTGCCCATTACATCGACATGGTGAACGAGCGGGTCGCATTACCGGGAAAACTTCCGTTCGACTGGACAAAGCTCAAGCGGTTGTCGATCTCCGCTTGCGGCACCGCCTTCTACGCAGGACTGGTCGCGAAATACTGGTTCGAGCGCTTTGCAAAACTGCCCGTCGAAATCGATATTGCCTCGGAATTCCGCTACCGCGGCGCGCCGCTCGAGGCGGGCGATCTTGCGATTTTCATTTCACAATCGGGCGAGACCGCGGACACGCTGGCGACGTTGCGTTACGCGCGGGAGAACAAGCAGCACATTCTCTCAGTCGTCAACGTGCCGACCTCGACCATCGCGAGGGAAAGCGACGTGGTGATGCCGACGCTCGCCGGGCCGGAAATAGGTGTCGCATCCACAAAAGCATTCACCTGCCAGCTCAGCACGCTCGCCTGTCTCGCCATTGCCGCAGGTCGCGCGCGCGGCCACATGTCCGAGGCGGACGAGCAGAACCTCGTACGCGCGCTGATCGAGGTACCGCGTCTGATGGCAGCAGCGCTCACCCTCGAGCCGCAGATCGAAAAGCTCGCACAGAATCTCGCCAAGGCACGCGACGTTCTCTATCTCGGTCGGGGCACGAGCTTTCCGATAGCGCTGGAAGGCGCGCTCAAGCTCAAGGAAATTTCCTATATTCATGCCGAAGGCTACGCCGCCGGCGAGCTCAAACATGGCCCGATCGCGCTCATTGATGAAACCATGCCGGTGATCGTGATTGCGCCGCACGATCGCGTTTTCGAGAAGACGGTCTCGAACATGCAGGAGGTCGCCGCGCGAGGCGGCAAGATCATTCTGGTCACCGATCCGCAAGGCGCGCTGGAGGCGACAGTCGATTCTCTGGAAACATTGTCGCTGCCCGATATGGCGTCGACGGTAACGCCGCTGGTCTACGCCATTCCTGTGCAACTGATTGCATATCATACCGCAGCAGCCATTGGCACAGACGTCGACCAGCCGCGCAATCTCGCGAAATCGGTCACGGTGGAATAGGCTTCGTCCATGAGCGAGATCGAAAAGCCGGGCGACGCAATGGCCGCGGATGTGGCGAAGGTCGCCGCTTCGCAAACGAGCTTCGCCGCTCGCGTTCGCAATTATTTTCTGACCGGGCTCGTGGTTGCCGGACCCTTAGCAATCACCGTGTGGCTGGTCTGGTCGATTATCACCTGGGTCGATGATTTCGTGCGGCCATTGATCCCGCCGGCCTACCGTCCGGAAAGCTATATGCCGTGGCCCATTCCGGGAACGGGTCTGATCATTGCGTTCCTCGTCCTCACGCTGCTTGGGTTCCTGACTGCCAACCTCGTCGGACGCACACTGGTAGAGCTTGGCGAGAGCCTGCTCAGCCGCATGCCAATCGTGCGGCCCATTTACAAGACGATGAAGCAGATCTTCGAATCACTGTTCTCGAAGACCGGCTCGAGTTTCCGCAAGGTGGCGCTCGTGGAATTTCCGGCACCAGGGATGTGGTCTCTCGTTTTTCTGTCGCAGCCCCCGGGCGGCGATGTCGTGAAAAAACTGCCACAGGGCGAGCACGTTTCGGCCTTCATGCCATGCACGCCCAACCCGACAACCGGATTCTTTTTCTACGTGAAGCGCAGCGACCTGATTGAGCTCGATATTACGGTCGAAAATGCGATGACGCTGTTAATTTCGGCCGGCATGGTTCAGCCGGACAATGAGGCGCAGAAAAAGCTTGCGGCGCTCGCCGCCACCGCGAAGTCGGCGCAGGCGGCACGCAAGACCGAGGCGGTCGACTGACTAGCCCGCGCGGATCAACTTGATGGCCTCATCCTTCCCGAAAAGATAAAGCAATTGCCGTAAGGCCTCGCCGCGCGGTGTCGAAAGAGTTGGGTCTCGGGTCAAAATAAGGGCAGCATCGTCACGCACCGCGCCGAGATATTTTCCGTGCACCTCCGGCCGCGCGATCCGGAAACCGGGAAGGCCGCTTTGCCGTGTTCCGAGCACATCCCCTTCACCGCGCAGCCGCAGATCCTCTTCTGCGATGCGGAATCCGTCCTCTGTTTCGCGCAGAATGGCGAGCCGCGCCTTTGCGATTTCTCCGAGCGGTGTTTTGTAAAGGAGCAGGCAGGTCGACGCGCCCGCTCCGCGACCGATACGGCCGCGTAACTGATGCAGCTGGGCAAGTCCGAAACGCTCGGCGTGCTCAATGACCATTATTGTCGCCTCCGGCACGTCGACACCGACCTCGATCACGGTCGTAGCGACGAGCAATCGGGTCTCGCCGGCGGCAAAGCGGGCCATCGCCGTATCTTTGTCCGCTCCTTTCATGCGGCCGTGAACAAGGTCGACCTGGTGGCCGAATTTCTCGCGTAATGCCTCAAAGCGCGCCTGCGCGGCGGCCAGATCGGTCTTCTCGGACTCTTCGACCAAAGGGCAGACCCAATAGGCGCGTTTGCCCTCCGCAATCACGCGGCCGACAGCGTCCTCCACCTCCTCGAGGCGCGACAAAGGGATAGTTCGTGTATCGATCGGTTGCCGGCCCGGTGGTTTTTCGCGCAACTCGGAAATATCCATGTCGCCGAAAAAAGTCAGGACGAGGGTGCGCGGGATCGGCGTCGCCGTAAGGACCAGCACATCGACCGCTTCGCCTTTCTGGGCGAGCGCCAGCCGCTGGTGCACACCGAAGCGATGCTGCTCATCGACAACGGCGAGCGCGAGGTCATGGAAGGCCACGTCTTCCTGAAAAAGCGCATGAGTGCCGATCAGAAGATCGATATCGCCGAGCACAAGACGATCGAGGATCTCCTTGCGGGCGGCGCCACGCTCGCGGCCGGTCAAGATGGCAACGCGAAGGCCCGCAGCATCGGCCAGCGGAGCGATCGTTGCGAGATGCTGGCGCGCGAGAATTTCTGTCGGCGCCATGAAGGCTGCCTGCCGCCCCGCCTCGATCACGGCGGCCGCGGCCGCAAGCGCGACCACCGTCTTTCCCGACCCGACGTCGCCCTGCAGCAGCCGCAGCATGCGCTGCGGCCGGGCAAGGTCGGTGAGGATGTCGTCCACCGCCTTTTGCTGCGAATGGGTGAGGGCGTAGGGCAGAGCCTTCAGAATTCGGGCACGCAGGCGCCCTTCGCTGGCCGAGCCACGCCCCGCCTGGCGGCGCATGTGCGCACGTACAAGCGCAAGCGCCAGCTGACCGGCAAGGAGTTCATCGTAGGCAAGCCTGGTCCAGGCGGGATTCTCCGGAGCGATATCGGGCGGCGCTGCCGGCCGGTGCAGGCTGCGCAAAGCCTGGGCGAAGGCCGGAAACCGCTCGCGCGCCACCCAGGTTTCGTCCTGCCATTCCGCCAGGTCCGCAAGGCGGGCCAGTGCGCCGTCCATCGCGCGCCGTACGTTGCCAAGCGCGAGACCCTCCGTCAGCGGATAAATCGGTTCGACGAGCGGCAGTGTCGCAAAACCGGCCTCATCCACCACGCGGTCCGGATGCACCATCTGCAGCATCCCGTCATAGAATTCGACCTTGCCGGAGACGTAGCGGGTTTCGCCGACCGGCAGGAGTTTCTCCAGATAATCCCGGCGCGCATTGAAATAGGTGAGGGTGAGATCGCCCGTATCGTCGTGTGTATAGATGCGAAAGGGCGCGCGGGGGCGGTGCGGTGGCGATGGCCGATGCTTATCAACCGTCACGGCAACCGTAACAATTTGGCCCGGCTGAGCCTCGTGCAATTTTGGCCTTGAGCGTCGGTCGATGGTCCCTGACGGCAAATGAAACAATAGATCGACGACGCGCGGCGCGGCGCGGTCGAGCAGGTAGGCGTAAAGCTTCTCGAGCTTCGGCCCCACCCCCGGCAAGCTGGTGAGCGAAGCAAACAGCGGATTGAGTACGAGCGGACGCATTCCGCCATGCTGGCGTGCGCGGAATTCAGACGCAATGCAGGCCTGTGCAAACCGGCGGCTGACATCGCGCGGCCAACCCTCTATATAAACCGCGCCCGGCCCCGTCCGGGTTTTTGGCGTTGGAGACACGCGTGAGTACCGGAACGAATCTCTCAAGCGAAGGGCTGGATGCGCGTCGCCGGCGGTTGCTGTTTCGCTGCTGGCATCGCGGCATTCGCGAAATGGATCTGGTTCTAGGTCGTTTTGCCGACGCGCAAATCGCGACGTTGAACGATACCGAGCTTGATGAAATTGAGCGTTGGCTTGATGTGCCCGACCAGCAGATCTTCGCCTGGGTGAACGGAATGGAACCCGTACCCTCGGAATACGATACGCCGTTGTTTCTTCGTTTGCGCAACTTCAACACCAAGGGCGCCGCGTGAGCACAACCGGAAAATCACCCGCCGATATGTTGAAGGCCGGGAAACCGCTGACCCTCTCGCAAGTGGCAGACGGCGCCGAGGGGCTTGTGTTTTCCGATCTTGCGCGAGCGATTGCTGCAAAAAAGAACGCGCCGGCAATTTCGCTTGCCGTAGTCTGTCGCGATGGGCAGCGAATGGCGACGCTCTCACGCGCGCTGTCATTTTTCGCTCCGGGGATCCAGGTGTTGGAATTTCCGGCCTGGGACTGTCTGCCGTACGATCGCGTTTCTCCGAACGCGCCCGTGGTCGCGCAACGCATGACGGCGCTGTCGCGGCTCGCACGCGAGCGCGGTCGTGACAAACCCTCCGTGCTGATGACCACCGTCAATGCCGCGCTCCAGCGCGTGCCGGCACGCGATTTTGTGGCGACCCATGCCTTATCGGTCGCGCCGGGCAACGTCATCGGCATGCAGGGGATTGTCGATTGGCTGGAACTCAACGGTTTTGTTCGCGCCTCCACCGTGCGTGAACCCGGGGAATACGCCGTGCGGGGCGGTATTTTGGATCTCTATCCGCCCGGCATGGATATGCCGGTGCGGCTCGACTTCTTCGGCGACGCGCTTGAGACGATCCGGATCTTCGATGCGCAGACGCAAATCAGCGAAGATCAATTGCGCGGACTTGATCTCGTACCGGTCGCCGAATTCCAGCTCGTGACCGAAACGATTCGCCGTTTCCGTACCGGATACGTCGCGCAGTTCGGGGCGACCGCACCCGACGATCTTCTATACGAGGCGGTGAGCGAGGGACGCCGCTATCCGGGCATGGAGCATTGGCTTCCACTCTTTCACGACAAGCTTGAGACGATTTTCGACTATCTGCCCGATACACCGCTGGCGCTTGAGCATCTCGCCGAGGATGCCGCGCATGAGCGATTCACGCAGATCACCGACTATTATGACGCGCGCCGCGACGCACTGAAGCAAGGCGCAGCGCCGCCCTATAAGCCATTGCCGCCCGAGCGGCTGTACCTCGACGAAGCGGAATGGAAAGGACACTTGGAGACATCATCGCTCGCCCGGCTGACGCCTTTCGCCGTGCCGGATACGAACGCACTTGATGTCGGTGCGCGCAGCGGCCGCAATTTTGCCGCCGAGCGTGCAGAGCCCGGCGCCAATGTGTTCGAAGCGGTTGGCGCGCATGTGCTTGCGTTGCAGGCAGCGGGACAGCGCGTTGCGATCGCTTTGTGGAGCGAAGGCGCACGTGATCGCATGAGCCACGTTCTAGCCGATCATAAGCTCCATAATCTTGCCCCGGTCGAGAGCTGGCCGCAGACGCTTGCTGTTCCGAAAACCACGGTCGCGCTTGCGGTACTTGGCATCGAATCCGGGTTCGAGACCGAAGACGCCGCAATCATCAGCGAGCAGGACATTCTTGGTGACCGGCTCATTCGTCCGCGTCGGGCGGCCCGGAGAGCGGACAATTTCATTGCCGAGGCAACCAGTCTTGCACCTGGCGATCTGGTTGTGCACGTCGAACACGGTATCGGGCGGTTCGAGGGGCTGCAGGCCATCGAGGCCGCCGGCGCGCCGCACGATTGCCTCGAGATTCACTACGCGGGTGGCGACAAGCTGTTTCTCCCCGTCGAAAACGTCGATCTGCTGTCGCGCTATGGATCGGAGGAGACCGCTGTCGACCTTGATCGGCTCGGCGGCGGCAATTGGCAGGCGCGCAAGGCGCGGATGAAGAGCCGCATCCGCGAGATCGCTGGCGAATTGATCAAGATCGCGGCCGAGCGGCAGTTGCGAGAGGCGCCGAGGCTGACGGTCGGTCCGGGCGCCTATGACGAGTTCTGCGCCGGATTCCCATATGAAGAAACCGACGACCAGCTGGCCGCCATCGACGCGGCTATCAAGGACCTCGGCTCCGGACGTCCAATGGATCGGCTTATTTGCGGCGACGTCGGCTTCGGCAAGACGGAAGTCGCGCTGCGGGCCGCCTTCATTTCAGCCATCGGTAGCAAGCAGGTTGCCGTGGTCGTTCCGACAACGTTGCTCGCGCGTCAGCATTTCAAGACGTTTTCAGAGCGGTTCCGTGGCTTCCCGGTTAACGTTGCGCAGGCGTCCCGGCTGGTACCGGCCCCTGAGCTGAGCAAAGTGAAGGCGGGTTTGGCAGGCGGCAACGTCGATATCGTGATCGGCACGCATGCTTTGCTGGGGAAGAATATCAAGTTCAAGGATCTCGCTCTGCTGATCGTGGACGAGGAGCAGCATTTCGGTGTCGCACACAAGGAAAAGCTCAAGACTCTGCGGTCGGAAGTCCATGTGCTCACCCTGACCGCAACGCCGATTCCGCGTACCCTGCAGCTGGCACTCACCGGAGTGCGCGACCTCTCGATCATCGCGTCGCCTCCGGTCGACCGGCTGGCCGTGCGCACTTTCGTGTCACCATTCGATCCAATCACTGTGCGCGAAGCACTGTTGCGCGAGAAATATCGTGGCGGGCAGGCCTTCTATGTGTGCCCGCGCATTGAGGACCTGGCCGGTGCGAAGGATTTCCTCGACAAAAATATCTCCGAGGTGCGCACTGCTGTCGCACACGGGCAGATGCCTCCCACCGTCCTCGACGACATCATGTCGGCATTCTACGACGGCAAATATGATGTGCTGCTGTCGACGACGATTATCGAGTCGGGTCTCGACATTCCGACCGCAAATACACTGATCGTCCATCGCGCCGACCGCTTCGGCCTCGCGCAGCTTTACCAGCTTCGCGGCCGTGTGGGTCGCGCCAAGCTACGCGCCTATGCGCTGTTCACTCTGCCGCCGCAGAAGCCGATCACGATACAGGCTGAACGACGGCTCAAGGTCCTGCAATCGCTCGATACATTGGGCGCGGGATTCCAACTGGCATCACATGATCTCGACATCCGCGGTGCGGGCAATCTGCTTGGCGAGGAGCAGTCAGGCCACATCAAGGAAGTCGGCTTCGAGCTCTACCAGCAGATGCTGGAAGAGGCGGTGATGAGCCTCAAGGCCGGGATTACGGCGCCGGTTGCCGACCGTTGGTCGCCGCAAATCACGATCGGCACAGCCTTGCTAATTCCCGAAGATTATGTCGCCGACCTGTCGGTTCGGCTTGCGCTCTATCGACGTCTCGCCGAAATCGAAGACGAACACGCAATCGGCGGCTTTGCTGCCGAACTGGTCGATCGTTTCGGCAAACTGCCGCAGGAGGTCGAGGATCTGTTGCAGGTCGTCGCGATCAAGGCGCTCAGCCGACGCGCCAATGTCGAGAAGGTCGAAGCCGGACCCAAGGGCATCGTGCTTTCGTTCCGCGATAACGTCTTCGCTAATCCGGAAGGACTGATTGCTTTCATTCGCGAGCAAGGCTCGGCGGTCCGCATGCGCAACGATCCGAAGACTGCCAAGGGCCAGCAGTTGGTTTTCTTCGAGGATTGGCCGCGCCCGCAAGATCGCCTCAAGGGCACCACTGCCGTATTGCGGAAACTTGCGTCGCTTGCCGAGCAAGCAAAGGCCGCGTAACCCCCGCGCCTAATGCGGCATCCGCAATACCGGCTTGGTGGTCTTGCCGTCGCTCGATTCCACCGCGGCGTGGTTGATGTCGGCCAGCGGATAGAACGTGATCATGCGATCGACGGGGAAGCGGCCGGCGATGATGTGATCCACCAGCAACGGTATGAATTTCTTGGGCACGCTATCGCCCTGGATCACGCCGCGGACGGTACGTCCATTTTGCAAAAACGGCGTTTCGAATGACACCTCGGTACCCTTGCGCGCGCTGCCGAGCAGCACGCAGGTGCCGGCGGGAATGAGGCAATCGACCGCTTCGCGGAAAACGGAGGGAAGCGCAGACGTCTCGAGAGTAAACCGCGCACCGAAGCCAGTGATTTTTCTGATTTCAGCCGTTACATCCTTGCATTCTTTATGATCGATCGTATGCGTAGCGCCAAGTTCCCTCGCCATCGCAAGCCGATGCGCGTGGACATCGACCGCGATGATCGGGTCACAGCCCGCGATCTTCGCGGCCATCAGGCCTGAGAGGCCGACTGCGCCCACACCGAACACGACGAAACTGTCACCGGAACGTGGCCTCATCACATTAAATACAGCCCCGGCAGCGGTCTGGCCGCCGCACGCCAGAGCAGCAACGCTCTCGATCGGCGCATCGTTGCGTACTTTCACCGCAAACCGTTCGTTGGCGATGGTGAAATTGCCAAAGGAAGACTGCTGGAAAAAAGCGCTGTAAACGGGCTTTCCGTCCTTCGAATGCAGTGTCGAGCCATCCGCGCGCGTACCGTTCATTTTCAGATCGAATGCGTGCAGGCAATAGCTTTGCCTTTGCGTCCTGCAGTTCGGACACTCGCCGCACCAGGGATATGCCATCACCACGTGGTCGCCCGGTCTGAAGGTCGAAACCTTGCTGCCTACGGCGCGCACGATGCCCGCACCTTCGTGCCCAAACACCTTTGGAAACTTGGTGGGATAGTAAGCATCGCGCCCGTGCAAATCGGTGGCGCACATGCCGCTGGCGACGACCTCCACGAGCAACTCGTCATCGCGCGGATCGCAGAGGTCGAGCTGCTCGATAGTGAACGGGCCCGAGCGCTCGTGCACCACGGCGGCGGTGATTTTCATTGCAATGCGCCTGAATTTATTCGGCCGCGTCAGCCGACCGAGCGACACGCGCGATCGCTTCGGCAAGATATTTCGGCGCCTGCGCACCCGGTATCGCAAACTTGCCGTCGAAGATGAAGCACGGCACGCCTTCTATGCCAGCTTCCTTGGCCGAGAGTGCTTCGCGCTCGATTTCGGCAACGTCCTTGTCGCTGGCGAGCGCTTTCTCGACCTCTTTGGCATCGAGGCCGACATCCGCTGCGGCTTGCACCAACACGGTGCGATCCGTCAGGTCCGCGCCCGCCGTGAAGTAGAGATCCATCAGCCTCTGTTTCATTTCGGCTGCCTTAGCGATGCCTTCAGCCCAGCGGATCATCCGGTGCGCATCGAGCGTATTGGGCTGGCGGCTGATCTTGTCCATGGCATATGTCAGCCCCTCGGCCGAAGCGGCCGCGGCAACGCGCTGGGCGATGCCTTTGTAGCGCTCGGGTGAACCGAATTTTGTCGTCAGATATTGCTCACGCGAGATGCCTTCGCGCGGAATCCAGTCATTGAGAAAATAGGGTCGCCAATGCACCTCGACCGGGATGTCAGGGCTGAGTTCGATCGCCTTTTCGAGCCGCCGCTTGCCAATGAAGCACCACGGGCAAACCACATCGGAGATGACGTCGATACGAACGGGTTGTTGATTGGACATGGCTGGCTCCCTTTGCCGCGAGCCTAGGCCTCCGGCTATTCCGCCGCAACCATCCGGCCGCCGGACACGCGCAGCATCAGAGTGTCGAGCGTGTCGCCGGCTTTTAATGTTGCCAGTGTGACCTGGGCGCTCGGAGGCTTTCCCGCACTGTTCGGCGTCAACACGTTGCTCCTCAGCACGCCGGCGATGCGGCGCGCGATCACGTGGGTGCTGCGCAGGTCGGTCTGCGTGAAGACAACCAGAATTCCGTCGTCTTCATTACGGGCTGCAAAATCGATATTGCGGATCAGGCGGGTCATCAACCGCGCGGTATCAAGACTGACCCGTTCGTCCGTCGTGCTGGCGAACGAAAAACGGGCCACCGATAGCGGCAGGCTGCGGTCAGCCGGTTCAGCCATAACCTTTTTCAAATCGCGCCAGAATGAATCACGCGTAAGCAGGCCGGTGTCCGGATCGAAAATGCCATCGGTATCGAGCGATTTCAGCATTCGTTTGAGGCGTCCCTCGAACGCGCGCATTCGCACCAGCGGCACCATCCGCGCGACGAGCCGGTGCGGATCCGCGGCAACCTGGTCGATGTTGGGCAGTACATCCGCGAAATCCGGCGGCGCCTCACCGATCACCGCAACCGGGATGTCGCGAAATCGTGGGTCTTGGGCGAGCACGGTGAGAAACGCCTCGACCATCCGCGGCGAGAATCCGTCACCCACTACGATGCCATCGATATCCCGCGTATTGAGGTGTCTCGCCGCGGATTCGACGCTAAGCGCGCCGGCAATCCTGACTCGCTCGCCCATTGCGACACTGAGAGCGGGGTAAAGCCGACCACGACCCGCGATCAGTACGGTTGCATCCTCGAGAGCATCGCCGACCGGCAGCGTCGGCAATCTGCCCCCGTGGGATGTGAACAGTTCGATGCGGCGCAGCACCGTTGCGTGCAACGCACGGACACGCATCGCTGATTGCAAGCGTGCAAGCAACCGCTGAGCGGGCAGGGCAGCGTCGGCAGGCAGCGCAATCGGTACGGCCGCGTCCTCGTCGCCGCGTACCCGCGCAATCACCGGCACGACCGGTCCTTTCGAAGTGGCGACCTGGACGCACAGCATGCGCGCCGCTTCGTCATTCGCCGGCGGGCCCGGCTCCGCAATAACAACAGCGGCTGGCTTGACGGTCACGAAGGCAGCGGGCGCGTCCGCCCATTTGGTCTCGACGAGGGGAAAGGCGCCGGCTGTTCCCAGCGCTTCGACCAGGTCCGTCGCCGGGTGTTCGGCGACCACGATCAACGGTCCTTGAAGCGACATTGGTGAGCGCGTGCGGTTTGCCGGATGCGCAAGTCTAGTTGAGCGCTGTTAATACCTCGTCAACGACAGAGCAAAATCAGGCGGCTTTGCCCGGCTGCCGCGGCGCAAATGCGCCCGTTAACAGCGGATTGGCGCCCTGCGCCTGCAATCGAGCCCGCAAGTCCGCGTGATCAGCCGCGGTGCCGGCGAGGCGCTGGCCGAGATCGGCGTCGGGCAGGGCCACAATGGTCGCCTCTGGGTCGGCCTGCGCAACTGCGGCATCGATCCGGCTCTGGCGGAAACTATAGCCTCCGACGGAAATCGTTCCGGACGGTGGAGCCGTGACGACCAAGGTTTGGGCATGTCGTCCGGGGAGGCAAGCAAAGCCGGTATCGATATAGCCGTTGCCGGGTATGGATTGGTCTGTGGGTGCCTGAACGGAGTGTGTGGGCACCATGCGGCCGCGCAACGACGGCTGGAGTGCGGCT
>Ga0307296_10000602_pt1 | contig 17346 bp, 15 predicted proteins | sample ER_DNA_153_FD_194467 | JGI IMG/M metagenome (GOLD analysis project Ga0307296, IMG submission 194467) | Bulk soil microbial communities from the East River watershed near Crested Butte, Colorado, United States - ER_DNA_153 | ecosystem: Environmental > Terrestrial > Soil > Floodplain | place... | reverse complement strand
GACGAGGGCGGAAAGGCCAAGTAGAACGACGGCACTCTTTCTCTGGATGCTGCGATCTATTCTCATCATGTGTGTCTCTATGTGTAGTTACTGTGGTGGAATGCCGGTTTGTTGCTGCTGCGCCTGTGGTTGCTGTTGTGCGGCCTGTTGAGTGCTTTGCTGCGATTGCTGCTGCGTGCTCGCCTGACTCTGCGCCTGGGCTTGAGTTGCTCCGGTCGATTGGAGAGGCAGATCTGGTAGCAATGCGAGCTTCACGCGCGCGACCTGAAGATTCCTCGCCGCCAGAGCACGATTCGCAACTGCCTGCTCGAGCAGGATCCGCGCATCGTTCAGCTCGAGCTGCGTCGAGATGCCTTCCTTGTAACGAACTTCAGCGATCGAGTAGGCGCGGTTCGCTTGTTCTGCCGTGCCGAGGCTCGCCTGCCACGCTGCGCGCGCCTGCAGGAGATTGTTGATCGTCACGCGCGAATCGAGCGAAGCGAATTCGCGCAGCTGGTCATAACGGGCCTGCGCTTCGCGCACGTTCGCTTCGGCCACCAGTTGGTCGCCCTTGATGCGGCCTCCGGTGAACAGAGGGATCTGCGTTCCGAGCGCAACAGTCCAATTCGTTCGAAAGTCTCCCGAACCTGGAAGTCCCGTCAACGGGAACGCGACCTTTCCATACTGCGATGTGAGCGCGAGCGTAGGAAAGCGCTGTGACTTGGCGACCCTGAGCAGCCCGCGCTGCGCATCGATTGCCTCTGATGCCTGTCGCACCGTCGCCCTATCGACTGCCGCAGTATCGGTCGTGATTGCGGCGGCGGCTTCAGCCGCCGCATTCGTCGCTGCAGGATCGTCGACCACGGTCGTGAGCTGGATCGCATTCTCGAGCGGGAAGTTCAGCAGCTGCTTCAGCCGGAGATACGCAACTTCACGATCGCTCTGCCGTTGAATCACGATCGGGCGCTGGTTTGCGCTCGAGACCTGGGCTCGCAAAAGCTCGAATTCCGAGACGTTTCCAACTGTGCGCGCGAGCTGAGTTTGCCTGAGAACTGATTCGGTCTGTACTGCCGAGGACTCGGCGAGCGCGACCAGTCGATCGGCGAGAGCGGCATCGAAGTACGCCTGCGTCACATCGAGGCGAAGCTGCGCGCGCTGAGCAGTCAGCTCGATCTCGGCTGACCGGCGGCCCGAATTCGCAACGGCATTCTGCGCCGAGATTCGTCCACCAGAAAAGAGACTCTGCGAAAACGCGAGACCAGCATTGTACTGATTCTTCGCGCCGAAGCCGAGGTTGCCGAAGGAAGAGAACGGATTCTGGCCGAGCGCGCAGCGCGATGCGTCCTCGAGTCCAGCGAGTCGCTCAGTCGTTGTGGCGGTCGCATCGCGGAGGTATTGATCGCACGGCGTCGGTGGCGGTGCTGACTTGGTTGGATCCACCACAGGCTCGCTTTCTCCTCCGATGTCGAATTGCGAGGCCAGAGTGCGCGTGTAGCTGGCCGAGCCGTTTAGCTGCGGCAGCCGCTGACTACGCGCCTGATATTGCTGTCCCTGGGCGCGCTGCACTCCGGCGCGAGCGATGCGAATCGCCTCGCTCTGTGCCTCGGCGGTTCGGACCGCTTCGTCCAGGGAGATTGCACGGACCTGCGAAGCTGATTGGCCCGACGTCGCTATCTGTGCTCCTGCCGTTGGCGCGATCGCGATCGCAGCGGCGAAGACTATGGTTCTGGCCGCACTGCGGCCACGGTATTGATTCTTTGTTGAAGACACTGTTCAGGCTGAGAGTTGTTTAGTCCGTTTCGTCTGCTTGGTCGACGTTCGGCGAGACCCAGTTTCGACACCGAGGGCGCGCAGCAGGAGGACTGTGTACATGTGCGCGGCCTTTCCCTGGGGCTGCGGATAAACGTCGGGCATCATGTCTCGCCCCATTGCGTCCGCGAAAATCGCCCCCATGAGCATGGCCGCCGCTGTTTTCGGGTCGAACTTTTCCGATGTCCGTCCCTGCCGCCGGAGCGCGACGAGGTACTTGCATAACTCGTTCGACGCCTGAGTTGGGACGGAGCTGGCGCATTCCGACATTTCGGGTCGCTCCTCGATCTCACCCATCGTCTTACGTATGATCGAGCTCCGAAGTCTCAAATGCTGGATGAACGACTCGCTCCACTCGGTCAGCTCGCGCTCGGGGTCGGACGGGATCTCAGGGAGTCCCGCCAAACCGGCCGACTCAGTCATGTGTTTCATCGCTTCGCCGAGCAGTGCTTCCTTGGACCCAAACTGGCGGAAGATCGTGATCTCGTTCACGCCCGCCGCCTCGGCGATTCGTCTAGTGGTTGAACCCCGAAAACCGTGCTGCGCGAAGACCGCGGCTGCTGCGGCAAGGATTTCATTTCTGCGAGTCATGGATCGGATATTAATGACTGGCCGCCCACGAATGCAAGTAGTCACTTACTTACACAATCGTTTCCACGAGAACGTATCAGGAGGGTCATGTGCCAGCGTCCGCTGACTTGCAAACCGCGTTCGATAAAGCACTTACGCTGGTGCAGCGCTCCATTGCCTCGGGCATGAAAGGCTCCGACGGCAGCTCAGCGCTACCCCATCTGGAGAGGCTCGAAAGGGAGCTGAGAGCCCAGCAGGCAAATGCACTGGAACGCGGCTCGCTTGATCGCGACTGGCTTCAGAAGACCGTGCGCTGGGTTGTTGAATGGGTTCCCGACGACGAACTCAAACTCCTCGCCGCGCTGGGAGCGATTGCGAGGGCCGCTCCGACAGCGCCTTGATATGCATTCACCGCTACAAATGCGTCGCCCACGGAGTGGCTTAGCGCGTATCCAGCCTGTACCCACCTTATATTCGACTCGTGCGCCGAACTTTTATCTCCCGTAGTCTCGCCAGCGTGCTGGCGCTCTGGCTTGCCGTCTGTCTGGCCGAGCCGGTGCAGCTGCACACCTGTGCGATGCATGGCGGTCTCGCAATCCAGCAGACCACCGATCCGACGCACGACCACTACGCGGCCGCGGAGCATCTCGAAACGACTGCTGGGGCTGGACACTCCCATCACGATCAGAGCAGCGACAGCCAGTCGCGGCAGTGCAGCTGCCTCGGCGATTGTAGTGCTGGACGCTCACCAGTTGGAATTGCGGTTGCCGGTGTCTCGCTACTCACGATTTCTACCGTCGAAAGTTCGGCGAGTGACTTCGAGTACGCTTCTCCGCGACTCGTCTCGCCCCCTTTTCTTCTTCCTTTCAGCAACGGCCCACCAACCGGTTCCTCCCGCGCATAGCTGAAGCGACACTTTCATCGCTTCTCTTTCGGACTTTGCGCAACTCCGATCTACAGCTCCTTCAGGCGTTCAGGCGTGAGATCCGCCGCAGCGCCACTCGGACTCAGAGGAACCATGTCACTCCATTTCAGGTTCGGACACGTTGCGCGCAGCGCAGCGTTCATCATAGCAGCAGTCGTGAATGCTCTGCACGTCGCCCCGCTCATTGCACAATCACCGGTTGTCGATTCCGCACGAGCGCCGGCTGACACAGTCGCGAAAGGCAACGCCGTTCTATCGAAGAAGGTCGCCACTCTAGCCGGCGTGACCGTTATCGGCACTAAGAGCGATCTCGCAGAAACCCGCGAGCGCATGGCTTTGATTCCCGGCTCGGTCGCGATTGTCGACGGCTCTCAAATCCGCGCCACGCGCCAGGCGAATCTCAAAGACGTGCTGCAGTTTGTGCCCGGCGTTTACATCCAGCCACGTTTCGGCGCCGCCGATGAAAGCCAGATCTCCATTCGCGGATCAGGCCTGCGTGACAATTTTCATGCGCGGGGGGTGAACCTTCTGGTGAACGGTATGCCCTACCGCAATGCCGATGGTTTCACCGATTTCGAGTCGCTGGAGCTGCTCACGACGGAAGCGATACAGGTCTACAAGGGCGGAAACGCGCTGCGTTACGGCGGCTCGACCTTGGGCGGAGCGATCAACCTCGATACAAAAACCGGATACAGCGCCAGTCCCTTATCCTTGTTCGCACAGGGTGGAGGCTTTGGCTTCTACAAGACACAGCTGGAGTCGGGCAATTCGCGCGGAAGATCAGACTACTACGCGAGCTACGCGCGGACTTCGATGGATGGTTATCGCCAGTGGTCCGCACAGCATCGAGACCGGGTCAATCTGCACGCCGGTTACCAGTTTTCTCCGAATACCGATGCGAGGGTGTTCTACTTCTTTGCGCACGTGAAGGAAGAGCTGCCAGGCGCGCTTACACGCACGGTATTCGACACCGATCCACGCGCTGCGGATCCGGGTAATGTCGCCAACCGCTGGGGACGGGATTACGCCCTTCACCACATCGGGCTCCAGCTCCGGACACAGATCTCTCCCAGTCAGCGTCTCGAGATCAGTCCCTACATGCAGTACCGCGACATCGATCATCCGATCTTCGAGGTGATATCGCAGCTCAGTCACGACTATGGCGTCGAAGTACGTTATGAGAATACGGCGTCCATCGGCTCTCGGTCCAACCGCTTCACCATCGGCTTCCAGCCTGCTTACGAATCGCTGTTGAACCACCAGTACGTGAATAACGGGGGAGCGCACGGTGCGCTCACCAAGAACCAGCACGACCGCGCGAAAAGCCTCGCGCTATACATGGAAGACGTTTTTTCGCTGACCCTGCGGCTCTCCACGGTTCTTGGCGTGCGCGGTGAGCGCGCCAGCCGTGAGACCGAAGATTTCTTCGTCTCCAACGGAGACCAATCGGATCGACGTGTCTACAAGCCAGTGAGTCCCAAGGTCGGGCTGCTCTACTCATTCGCGCCTGGTGGCGCACAGCTTTTCGCGAACGCGAGCAAAAGTTACGAGCCACCACTTCTTCTCGAGCTCAATAGTCTTACCGTGCCGGGCTACATTCCATTGGAAGGCCAGGTTGCCTGGCAGTACGAGCTCGGTATGCGCGGCCGGAAAATCGGATTGAGCTGGGATCTTTCCGCCTATGACGTCGAGCTGAAGAACGAGATCCTGAACATCAATGTGCAGCCGTTCGCCGGAGCGCCGTTCACTGTGCCGACCTATCGTAACGCGCCGAAGACTCGCCATACCGGTTTGGAGGTTGGTTTGAGTTACCAGATTCCGGGCGCCGTGTTCGTGCGTGGGGATGTCGCCGATCACCTGATGGTACGGACATCATACACTCTTGCGCGTTACACATACGTAGAGGACTCGACCTACAAGGGCAACGATATTCCCGGCGCACCTCGACAGGTGATGGCGACCGAGATCAAATACACGCATCCTTCGGGATTCTCGTTTGCACCAAGTGTCGAGTGGGTGCCGCAGCCGTACTTCATTGACAGCCAGAATACCGTGAAGAACGATGGGTGGACCAGTGTCTCTCTGCGCGCCGAGTGGGCGACCTCATATGGGGTGAACCTGTTCGCGGCCGGTCAGAATCTCACCAATCGTCGGTTTTCACAGTCGGTGCAGGTAGACAACGCGGCAGGTAAGTGGTTCGAGCCTGCTGACGGTCGTTCTTTCTACGCGGGGTTGCGCTGGACTCATTGAGCGGTCGCCCGTCACTCTTTCGCCGGCGCTCGGTCAGAGCGCCGGCGATTGCTTTGTGTCTGACACTATTGCCGGTCATTGCGTACGGGGCAAACCGCAGCTTCTTACACGCGACGCTTCTTCGTTCGACGCCGGCCGCGAACAGTCGCGTCTCCAAGCAGCCCGCAACGATTCAGCTCGTGTTCAGCGAGCAGGTCGTTCCAGAACTGAGTCAGATTTCGCTCGTTGCGCCTGACGGCAAGGCAACCGCGCTCAAGGTGACGACCGATCCACACGATGTGCACACGCTCATCGGTAGCGTCAGTGCGATTTCAAGCGGCAGCTACAAGGTGGTGTGGAGAGTGTTGTCCGCCGACGGTCATCCCGTCGGGGGAGCTTTCTCGTTCCTGATCGTGCCTGATTCCACCGTGCGTGACACGTCCATGTCTTCGGGAACGCCGACGTCTTCCGAAATAACGACAATCCCCGTGCTTGCTTCAGTGCTACGCGGCGTTGGGCTGGGCGCAATGATGGCTGGGCTCGGACTTCTCTTCTTTGGGGTGACGGCTGGCGAGCAGCGTAGTTTTGCCCCGCGAAAGGTTGTCATTCGCCTCGTCGTAATCGGCGCCGGCCTACTCATGGCTCACTTGATCGCATGGATGTACGACATTTCGCCCACGGGAAGTCTGCGTGGCTACTTCAGCATCTCGGTCCTCGGCTCAACACCTGGAAAGATCGAGTTAACTCGTGTCGCGCTTGCACTCCTCACCGCTTGGACGATTCTCATGAGATGGGAGACTGTCGCTCTCGTTTTTGGCGGCGCTTGTCTGTTGGTGAGCGGTGCAGTCGGACACCCCGCTGCCATCCATCCCTATTGGACTATTCCCGCCAAGATGGTCCACCTGACGGCGGGATCATTGTGGCTGGGTGGATTGCTGTGGCTGGTCTCGATCTCGCGTCAGAATGAAACGACTTTCCCAATCGAGGCGAAGCGGGTGTCGTCAGCCGCACTTCTGGGAGTCATCGCGATCTTTTTCTCCGGAACGATTCAAGCGCGGTTCTTTCTCAATACACCTGGAGATCTGATTCATTCCGTCTACGGCCGATTGGCATTGGCGAAAATGATTGGCCCGTGATTCTGATTGGGTTTGGCGCTTACAATCGTCTTGGCGTGCTGCCTCAGATCGATAGTACTCGCGCACGCCCGAAATTGGTGCGCTCTGTCAGACAGGAGATCGTGATCATGATATTGTTGATACTGATCGGCGGATTCCTGTCCTATGTGCCGACTCCGCCCACGCTACAGTCTTCGCTCTCCGTTTTCACGGGACGATCACAATGAGAAGACTTTCCCGTATTTCGAATTCTCCACCGCGGCAGGGGGTGCGTGTAATTCTTCTCCTGGTGGGTTTACTCGTCGCGCCCTCCATCGTGTTCGCGCACGCGGTCGTCTTTCCGAAGACGTCCACGCCCGGAGCCTATGAGAAGTACGTGCTTCGAGTGCCCAACGAGCGCGATGTCCCGACTGTCAAGGTGGAGCTCCACTTTCCAGAAGGTCTTCGCGTCGTATCGTTCGGCGATACGCCTGGCTGGAAGCTCGAGGTGCTGACCGATTCAGCCCAACGTGTCACCGGGGCAGTGTGGACGGGAGTCCTCCCCAAGGAACGCTTCGTCGAGTTCCCCTTCGTTGCGGTGAATCCAAAGGACAGCACTTCTCTCAGTTGGCCTACCTATCAGACGTATGAAGGCGGTGAGCGCGTCGAATGGACAAGTCCCGACACCAGTTCCAGGACCCCTGTCTCGACCACGCTCATCAGCGATCCCGTCGTGGTCCCCGTCAAGGTCTCCCGCACATCGCTCTACATCTCGCTCATCGCGTTGCTCTTCGCGCTCACCGCCATGGGGGTGGCTCTCAGGCCGCGTGGCGTCGACGTCAACCCCTGATATATGGGCCGGTCGTTCCTGATCGTCTCGATTGCAGCCCTTCTGGCGGCGGAGAGTGGAGCCGCGCAGGTAGAGTACCGCAATCTTGATGGTGGACGGCCCGTTCGAGTTGAGGATGCAACACCGACTGAACGCCACGCACTCGACCTGGATCTGACGACATTTCGCGTCGACTGGCTCTCGCTCGGACGCGAGCGCCTGTTGATCGAGCCGAGGATGGCGTACGGGATTCTTCCGAACACGGAGTTCTCCATTCGCGTTCCAGTTTTCTACCGCGAGCGAGGCCAGAGTCCGCGCTCTGGAATCTCCGGTTTCGGAATCGGCGGAATGCGCGAGCTCCGGTTGGAATCGCGTCGGCTGCCTGCGCTCGCCGTGGCTGTTGAAACGTTTCTCCCCGTTGGACCAAACGCCGCACGTCCAGCCTACTCGGCGAAAGCACTGGCAACACGAAGCTTCCCAGTTGGCCGTCTTCATCTGAACGCGAGTTACGGCAACTTCACAGTTCGACTTCGTCCGAGTGTTGTGGTCAGCCCCGTTTGCGGACAACCCGGATTGCCGGCTTGCCCTGATCCTCCGCTGGAGCCTCCCCTCGACGGTCCGTGCAATCTGTCCTTGAGCGGCAATTCTCCACCGGCTCTGTTTACCTGCAGCGGCCGGGAGTTCACCACCAACACTTCGGCAGCAGTGGTACGGGGCCGGGTGATAAGACGAGCGCAATGGCTTGTCGGGCTCGCGGGCGACAAGGCGCTTCCCTTGCGATCTACCGTCGTCGTCGCCGATGTCTTCGTCGAACACTTTGAAGGCCTACGTAGGCTGTATGATTGGACGGCGGAGGTCGGACTTCGTCGGCAGGTTTCGCCTCGGCTGGTGCTCGATGCCACAGTCGGCCGGCATTACTACGGGACCGCCCTGTCCACGTTCGTGAAATTCGGCACGAGCTTCAGCCGTCCCATTCTGGTCGGGCGTCAGTGACGAGCGCGATCAAGTTGCTGAATTTTCTGCTCGCCTTTCTCGTCTTCTCAGGCTGCGCGCCACTCACAACCCTTCTCGAACGCAGCGACTATCACGAGCAGACGTACTTCCCCGCTTCACACAATTTTGCCTTCAGAAGGCGATTTCCCGGAATAGACGGTTTGTTCAACGCCTTTGATTACGGCCACTCGATTCTCTCCGAAACTCTTTGGCGGAATCCAGGCGCCCCGCGGGACGCCCTCGATGACAAGCAATTTCGGTTCATTACCACGCAGCTTCTTCGCAGACCTCCAGGTGTGCCCCTCGACGAAGCGGCGATCGCTCCCGAGTGGGCGAAGCTCGCACCGGAAGTGGTAGAGATGTTCGACTGGGCACACATGCTCCATCGACAGCTCTACGACGTCTGGAGCGATGACCGGATTCCGCTGCGAGAGAAAGACCGCAGGGTCAGCGAGTTGATCGGCTACTATCGCTCCCGACCGGCCGTCGCGTTCAGCTCAACGCCGAAAAGCATGATGCTCATGGAAGGACAGGCATACTCCCTCTCCTTTCGAAAGAGGTTTCCCATGTACAATGGCCTGATCTGGTCATATCACTGGCTTCAAATGGCGCTTTACGACGCCCTCATGATTCCGGCAACCTCTTCGGAGCGAAAAGGCTACGTTGCGGCAGTTGTCGACCAATTCTGGCGCATGCTCGATTCATCGGGGTTGAAGCTTCCCACTACGATGCCCCAGTCCGCAGCGATCGCTCCCTGTTTCAGCGCCCGATATCCTGAAGCCGCCATCATCTTTGACAACTTGCACTCGCTCCATGATGTCGTCTCGGACATTCTTGCCGATCCTGACATTCCGCACCACCGCAAGCGCCAGGAAATCATGTTGGCAGCGTCTCGTTATCGGGATTCCACATCTTCCGTCACCAGTGTGGATGAATGGCGATCGATGTCCATAGCGATGGGCATCAATCAAATGGGCGGGACGCCAGCCATTCCCTCGGGCTGCAATGGTCGGTCTTGACATAATCGGATTCTTGATATTTACGGACCTAGCAGGCGGATGAGTCACGCCTCGGTGGGATTCAGAACGGAGGCGCTCGGAACTTCGACGGTCGACGTCGCGCCAAAGCGTTCCTCTATCCAGACGTAGACTGTCGGCAAAACAAGGAGCGTAAGCGCGGTCGCCGAAACTAGTCCGCCGATGACGACAGTCGCGAGCGGCCGCTGTACCTCTGCACCAGCGCTCGTCGATATCGCCATCGGAATGAACCCGACGCTCGCGACGAGGGCAGTCATGAGCACCGGACGAAGTCTGATCTCAGCTCCGTCACGAACGGCGTCGTGGAGATTTTCCCCTCGCTGGCGCAATTGATTGATGTATGTCAGCAGCACGACCCCGTTCAACACGGCGACGCCAAACAAGGCGATGAAGCCGACCGATGCGCTGAGATTGAGATGTAGTCCGCGGAGCCAGAGCGCGGCTACACCACCGACGAGCGCGAACGGGACGTTCAACATGACGAGTAGGGCGTGGCGAACATTTCCGAAACTCGCGTAGAGAAGAGCTGCAATCATCAGCAAGACCAGAGGCACGATAACACCCAGTCGTTTCATTGCTCGTGCCTGGTTCTCGAACTGACCGCTGTACACGACGAAATAACCCGGTGGGAGTTTTACTCGATTGCGGACCTCTTCACGTACCGCGGCAACGAAGCCGCCGAGGTCACGTCCCCTGACGTTGCTTTGGACCACGACGTACCGCTGTCCGTTCTCATGGTTCACAACTTCCGGACCCTCGACTGTGCGAATCTCGGCGACCTGTGACAGGGGAACGGTCGCGCCCGAAGGTGTCCTCAACAGGATCTGACCAACGGCCTCGGGTGTCGAGCGATACGGCGCGTCCAGACGCACGACGACCGGAAAGTGCCGCCGACCATCGATCACTTCTGTTGCCGCCATACCACCGACGCCAGTCTCTACAGCCTCACGCACGTCGTTCACGTTCAGGCCCAAACGGGCAATTGTGGGCCGGTCGAGAGCAAGCTCCAGCTGCATGGCTCCGGCACTGATCCCGACAGAAGCGTCCTCGGCTCCCGGCACTTTCTCGACCAAGCGCAGGATTTCATCCGCTTTTTCCTGAAGCACGGGAAGGCTGTCGCCGAAGATCTTGACGCCGAGATCAGTTTTTACACCAGAGACGACTTCGTCCAACCGCATCCGCATTGGAGCGCTGAACTCGTACTCGAGGCCGGGGATCTGACCGAGCGCTTCATCCATTCTCTCAATCAGCTGGTCGATAGAGCGTGCCCGCCACTCGCGGTGCGGTTTCAGTCCGACGTACACATCTGCCTGATACAGCGCCATCGTCTCAGTCGGCTCGTGCGGTCTTCCTAAGTTCGTCACTACGCTCGATACCTCGGGAAACTTGCGGAGCGTCCGCTCTACCTCTTCGGAAATGCTTATTCCCTGTGGCAACGACGTGCTGGGGATTCTACGGGTCTCGATCAGCATGCTGCCTTCGTCGAGCTTGGGCATGAACTCGGAGCCCAGGAACGGTACGGAGCCCAGCGCCACGGCAAGAAGAGCCAATGCGCCTCCGACAACCGCTTTCCGGTGAGCGAGCGCCCACGTCAAACTGCGAGCGTAACGCGAGCGAACAGCCAGAAACCACTTTGGCTCCGTGTGAGAGCGGTTCGATTCCGACCTGTCTCTCGAGGAAGCGAGTAAGAAAGAAGAAGCAGCCGGGATATAGGTCAGGGCCAGCAGCAACGATCCCAATACCGCCGCACACACCGTAAACGCCATGGGGCGGAACATTCGTCCTTCCAACCCCTCGAGCGCGAAAACCGGAACGTAGACGGCAATGATGATTGCTATGCCGAATACGATCGGGCGGCCCACCTCAAAGGCGGCGTCGCGCAATAGATCAGTGGTTGCGGCTGGTGAAGACCGATTCTGCCCTTCGATCCGACGAATGAAGTTCTCCACCATTACTACCGACGCGTCGACGACGAGCCCGAAATCCAGAGCCCCCAGACTCATGAGATTTGCGGTAATCCCAAAGCGCTTCATCGCGATGAACGCCACGAGCAGGGAGAGTGGAATGACTGACGCAGTGAGCAAGGACGCTCGAATGTTCCGGAGGAACAGGAAGAGAATGGCGATCACGAGCAACGCGCCTTCAATGAGATTTCGGAAAACCGTATGCGTTGTCGTGGTGACCACTTCACCCTGATTGTAGAAGGGCCGAATGCGCACTCCCTTCGGGAGGATCGCCTCGATTTCCGCCAGTCGACGAACCACTCGGTCAACTACTTCCCTACCGTTGGCCCCTTTGAGCATCAGGACCACTGCCGAAAGTGCTTCGCCCCGCCCATCACGGGTCACGGCACCAAACCTCGGCTCTGCTGACACGACGACGCGAGCGACATCCTTTACATAAACGGGAGTCGTTCCACGAGTCGCGACCACTACGCGCCCAATGTCTGTCGTATCCGAGACGCGACCGAGACCGCGCACGGTCAGTCTCTCGCCGCGATCCTCAACATATCCGGCTCCAAAATTTGCATTGTTGCTCGCGAGCGCCAATTTCAAATCGGTCAGCGTGAGTCCGAAACCCGCAAGCCTGTTCGGGTCTGCAAGCACCTCGAACTGCTGCTGCAATCCTCCCCAGGCGTTGACATCCGCTACTCCGGGAACGGTTCTGAGGAGCGGCTTGATGGTGTATTCCTGGACGTTGGTCAAATCGATGAGAGTCAGGCTGTCGCGGCTTCCGGTCGTCGGCTCTACCAGATACTGGAAGACCTCTCCCATTGCCGTTGCCGGTGGGCCGAGCATCGGTTGCGCACCCGGTGGAAGCTGCATCGCTGCGTCGAGCATTCGCTGCTGTACCTGCGATCTTGCGAAATAGAGATCGACGTCATCCTCGAATGTCACCGTCACAACCGAAAGCCCAACCTTCGAGATCGAGCGCACGCCGAGAGTTCGCGGCAATCCCAGCATGGCCATCTCCATCGGATACGTGACCTGCTGCTCGACTTCAACCGGAGAAAGGCTCGCAACGGTCGTCATCACGATCACCTGATTCGGAGTCAGGTCCGGGAATGCGTCGGTGTTCAACGTGCGGAATGCCCAGATTCCCGCGACCGCAAGCACCAAAGTCGCGCCGAGAACGGCGGTTCGATGCTTCAGGGAAAACACGATCAATCCATCAATGAGTTTTCCCATCTACATGTCCATCGCTGGCATGGACCGCTTCTGAATCTCCGCCTTCACGGAGTACGCGCCGACGGTGACAACCAGCTCGCCCGCGGCTAGCCCGCGCGTCACCGCGACTGTTGATCCCGTTCGCGATCCGATCTCCACCGCTCGGCGGACAAACGTCGCGCCTCCTAGACTGTTTGGCTTGACGATGAAGACAACGGGCTGCCCATCGATAAGCTGAATTGTGCCATCGGGTACCACCGGTAGAGCGGCCTGGCCTTCGCCTTCGACTGAGACGCTCGCCAACATCTCCGGCTTCAGCTTCTGATTTCCGTTTAGAATCGTCGCCCGCACGAGCAGAGTGCGGCTATCTGGATCGAGCGCTGCTCCGACGGCAGTGACCCGCGCGTCGAACCTGTCGCCCGGATACGCTGGAACTGTGAAGTGGAGTACGCCCCCGGTCCGAAAAAGCGATGCGAGTTTTTCGGGCGCATTCACCTGGAGCCAGAGTGAGGAGGGATCGGTGACCGAAACCAGCTGGGCTCCCGCCCCCACTACTGCGCCTGGCTGTGCCTCTCGGCTTAGGACGACGCCCGAGAGAGGCGACCGCAGAAGCATCTCCCCAGTCAGTGAAGCGCCTGCCCCTAACTGTTCTGCGGCGGTGATGGCTCTTCTCTGTTCGGCAATCGCCTGAAATAGAGAAGCAGTCGCCGACTCGTCATCGGCGACTGCTCGCTCGTGGTCTTGCTTCGGAATTGCTTTCAGCGTCAGCAAACGCTCGGCGCGGTCCCGTGCGGCGCGTGCGTACCGAGCCTGCGCCCGCATTGCGGCAACCTGGGCTGCTGCCTTCGAGACATCAGACTGGGCTGAGCCTGCGCCCGGACCAACCAGACTCACGAGTACCTGGCCGCGCCCAACCCTATCTCCGGGTTGAACGCGAACACCCGTCACTCGCCCTTCGGCGGGCGCACTGAGTCTGGCTGTGCGATTCTCGTTTGGGATGATCGTTCCTGGAATAACCGCTGAAGTGGCGAGTTGACCAACGTCGGCAGGAGCCCACGCAATCTTCCCATGCTCTATCTGTGCTGCGGTCAGCGTAACAGAGTTGGAATCGCGTCCAGCAGCAGTCGCTTGACCCATTGCCATCCCCTTCATGCTGGAATCCGAGCTCGCACCCTTGGCATTTTCGGTTTTCTTGCTACATCCGGTTACAGCGAGCAGAAGCGCTGTCGATAACAGGACCGTTGTTACGCGGATAAGTGCGCCGGTTGTTGCCTGATCGAGTGCTTTACTCATTTTGTCGCTCCGGCTCGAAGTGTCGGCCAGGTCTGGATTACGTCGATTCCCTCGCTGACGAGCAACCTGATCACCGAGCGATGCTGAGCGAAGAGCGTTTCGAAGTAGCTCGTGCGCGCTTCACGCCAGGCACGCGCGGCGTCTATTACCTGGAGGAGGCTTGTTCCCCCTTCGCGATATGCTCCCAGAGCGATGCGTCTCCCCTCCGCGGCGCGGTTCAAGTAGCCGATCGTGCCGCCGCTTCCGAACATTGCGATTCGTTGCGCGAGAATGCGTGCTGCACTCTCTGCTGCCAATAGATCCGCATTAGCGGTTCGCCGTTGTTGTTCGAGTTCGAAGCGAGCAGCGTCCGTCTCCGCCCGCGCGGACGCGATACTTCCGCGATTCTGATCGAGCAAAGGAAAAGGCATAGTGAATCCGGCTACGAGTGAGCTCGATCCAGCGCTCGTCTTGGTTCCGACCATTGCGCCAACCTCTCGTAGCAGCAGCCTTCGTTCGCTTGCAACCGTGGCTTCGGAAGCGAGCAAGCGCGCTTCTGCTGCTTGAACCTCTGGGCGCGCAACCAGCCTTAGATTTCCTGGCCGCCCCGTTTGCGCGACTGCCAGAAGTGCTGCGCCACGTAATTGCGCTGGTGGAAGGTCGAGATTGGTCGGCATGTTGAGCGGAAGGCTATCGATCTCCACCTGTACTACCGCCGAGTCGAAGGGACTCCCGACGAACGTTTGCAGATCTGCCCCGGCCTGGGCCAACTCGCTTTCTGCCATCGCAAGCTCGTTAAGGACATGATCCCGTTCGAGCTCGGAGCGAATGAGATCTGCTTCGGCCGTTACTCCCTCTCTCACTCGGACGGCGTTATAGGTGACCACAGTGTCGAACCACTGCGCAAGACTTCGAGTGGCGTCGACATTTACCTGCACGAGTGCCACTTGGTAAAACGCGTCTGCCGCATCTACAGCCACTTGTTGTCGTTGAGTGAGGGCGTCCGCATCGGCGGCGCGTTTCAGTTCCTCCGCTCTCTTGATCCGCGGGCCCCGCTGATACAACGGTTCCAGCGGAATCATCGCAGTGGTCATTGTTTCGCGCTGCGTTCCTGACATCCCGGAGGGCTGGTCTGTCATCTGCTGACTTTCGAAGCTGATCATCGGATTGCTCCAGGTCTTCGCGGATGATATCCCGCCGCGAGCCGAGCGAACGCGAGCGAGAGAGGCAGCCAGAACCGGGCTATTGGACCGAACGCTGTCATAGACCGCGTTGAGAGTCAGACGTTGGGATACGGTCGAAAGCTTGGCTGTCTGAGCTTGGCTCAGGCGCACGACACCCGCGGCGAGAAGCAGCGACATTCCGCAGGTCCGGATCAACCGCGCACTGGAACCACAGATACTTTGCTGGAACATTGCGATATGGGTGAGGGCCACCACACTGCGCGCAATTGGAATCGCATTGCACGCGTGTGTTACCACGCATCCGGAATGGATGCGTGGGACTACGACAACTGAGTTGTGTGGTGGACTACGCCCGAGGAGGCGGGAGCTCGGGGGGTTTTGTTTCCGATGGCGGTGTCAGGAAGATCGCTGATTCAACACGAAGGAGCGTAGGCTCAAGTTCGGGGAGGACAACACTTTCGGCAGCAACGGCCGTGGGAGAGCAAGGCACCATCGACTGACAGCCGCTCGGCGCCCAAGGTAACTGGCATGGCGCCGCCGGAGACGCGGGCGTCTCTCCAGAAATCGAAGCGATGATCGACGTAGCCGAACCCGCGTTTGAAGGATTTGCCATCGCCATGCCGGCCATGTGGTCGCCTCCACTATTACGCTCGCACGCAAAACCGCTGGTGACCGGAATAGAAATCACCAGTGATAGTGTGGCTAGCAGGCCTGTGAGGCGAATGGAAGGTCGCATATGGTCTCAATATATAGACTGTGGGCGAGGGGAAAAGTCATCCGGTATGCGCAAGCACGTCTGGACACCCCGAGCACGACACATGCTGTGGCGCTGAGGCCGGGTGGCGTCTACGTCAATCCATGAGCATCGAATCGGTTGTCTCACTGCGCGCGCCCCAAAGACTTGACATATTAAGATTTCTTGATATATTCACAGCATGGCCGTAGCAATCCACTCCAGAACCGAGCGCGCGATTGAGCTCTTTCACGCCCTCTCCGACGAGACCAGACTCGAGATCATCGAGCTGCTCCGTAGAGGTGAGCGGTGCGTGTGCGAGCTCACCGACACGCTCGACGCCGCCCAGTCCAGGCTTTCGTTCCATCTCCGCGTTCTCAAGGACGCCGGAATAGTTCGCGATCGCAAGGACGGTCGCTGGGTCTACTACGAGCTCGATGCCGAAGCATTCGAAGAGACGGAAGCACTCGTCTCGAGCATGAAGCCGCGCGCACTCAAGCGTACGGAGCGCACCGAGCAATGTTGTGCCTGACCCTTTTTTTCACCGATACATCAACAAATATTGTTGGGAGGATGGATAAATGAGCACTCAGGACTCCACACTCAAGGCTACCGTGAAGGAGAAGTACGGTCAGGCTGCACTACGCGTCAGCGAAGGCGAAACCGCTGCGCCGTGTTGCGGCTCGAGCGGTTGCTGCGGAGCAACTACCGAAGCCTGGGATCCTATCACCTCCGATCTCTACGACGAGAAACAGAAGGCCGGCATTCCCGCTGAAGCGGTGCTCGCGTCTCTCGGCTGCGGCAATCCCACCGCACTGGCCGAGCTGAAGCAGGGCGAGACTGTTCTGGACCTCGGCTCGGGCGGTGGCATCGATGTGCTGCTCTCGGCAAAACGTGTTGGTCCGACCGGCAAAGCCTACGGCCTCGACATGACCGATGAGATGCTCACGCTCGCCAACGAGAACAAACGCCGCGCCGGTGCAAATAACGTCGAGTTCCTGAAGGGTGAGATCGAGCAAATCCCCCTCCCCGATGCATCCGTCGATGTCATCATCTCGAACTGCGTGATCAACCTTTCGGGAGACAAACGAAAGGTCCTTCATGAAGCCTTCCGCGTGCTGAAGCCGGGCGGCAGATTCGCGGTATCGGATGTAGTGGTGCGTGGCGATGTTCCGGCGGCGGTGAAGACGAATATGGAGCTCTGGATCGGCTGCGTAGCCGGGGCTCTCGAGGAGCGCGAGTTTCTGGATCTGCTGCGCGAGGTCGGATTCGAGAAGCCATCGATTAAGCCAACCAGAGTCTACAAGGCCGGGGACGCCGCGGCATTTCTGGCGGGCAGTGGTCTGGATGGTGTCGAATTCGCATCACAGATCGACGGAAAATTCATGAGCGCCTTCGTGCGCGCGTCGAAGCCGGTCGAGAAATGCTGCGGTCCTGACTGTTGTGGAGGGTGAGATGAAGATCAGAGATGCGACCAACCGCGACCTCGATGCAGTCGAGAGTCTGCTCTCCGAGAACAATCTCC